>JAABUS010001851.1_pt1 | contig 43236 bp, 48 predicted proteins | sample 5560161 | NCBI WGS metagenome assembly JAABUS01 (sample SAMN10711885, study PRJNA513376) | rock metagenome | isolation source: Antarctica rocks | place: Antarctica: Victoria Land, Trio Nunatak nord | collected 2016-01-04
GGGGTGAGTAGAGCGTTTGAATGGAGGAGTGGGTTGGGTTTGGTTAGGCTAGCTAGCAACAGCGCGAAGAACCAGAACCCAGGGTTTTTGTGATATCGATTTTAATAATTGTAAACAAACGTGGGAAGGTTGTGTGCGACATACGTACTTTTAAGGAATCCACCCTCCCCTTCGAAACCCCCGTTCCTCGACATCCATTCCTTCTATGCGAGCGGTGAATACCAACCACATCTTCACTTTTGCACTCTCAGTCTTTAAGCTCTTTTCGTTGACAAGAATCGGATTACTGATGGTAGTGATTCGGCTTAAGAGGGATGGAAGGAGGCTAGGTGGGAGCTGAGGAGGTTGTTTGGGATGATAGGGGGATGGGTTGGTTTTATGGAAGGTTGTGTGTACGAGTATCGGCGAGGGAGGGAGCTATCAGGTTTGTGAGAGGAGATGCCAAGATATCAATCTTTCGCATTACTTTAATTTCTGATGATCTCATTACCGAAGTTGGCGCTGCTGTTAATATCTTCTTCTTCAAGAATGAAAGACGTCTATATACAAATCCTAACCCGCTTGATCAATACTTCTACTTCTACCAACCCCAATGACCGCATCTCCCTAAAACGGATACGCGCTCGGCAACGTCACTGGGGTATCTTTTCTCAACTGGTTCGTAATCAAATGCTCAAAAGTCGCCGACCACTCCACCCTCGGTGTCAACTTGTTCATACCATAAAAATTCTCAATAAACCTCACCAGCGACGTGTGGCTATACTCGCCTCCATTATTCCTGCCCTTCTTCTCCACCACGCCCTTGCCCACCCAGGGGGAGATCAGCAGCGTAGGCACGCGGACGCCGAGGCGGGTAAAGTCGAATGTGATGTTTTTGCCGTCAGGGGCTTTCTCGGTGTAGGTGAGGGAGTCGCCGGCGGGGACATGTACGGGAGGGGGAACGTGGTCGCCGAAACCGCCGTTTTCGTCAAAGGTGAGGATGAAGAGGGTTTCTTCCCATTGCGGGGAAGAGCGGAGGGCTTCGTAGATTTTCTTGATGAAGGACTCGCCTTCGGTGATGGCCGAGGGGGGATGAAAGGATTGGTAGGAGCAGCATTCGGGGTTGATGTAGGTGAAGGAGGGGAGTTTGCCGCTGGCGGCGTCAGTGTAGAACTGGGAGAGGGGCTTGATGTTCTTGGTGGCGGCGCCGGAGGTGACGGTCCACTGGTAGAAGAGAGCATCGGGGGTGAAGCCGGTGGTGTTCGAGTAGTTGATCCAGGAGACGCCTTTCTCGGAGAGCTGCTGGAAGATGGATTTCTGTGGGAGGGCGGCGGTGTTGAAGTCTTTGTCGTTGCGACCGTGGCCGTGGGAGGTCCCGGAGGTGAGATAGGCTCGGTTGGGGTTGGTTGGGCCTGGGACTGCCGAGAACCAGCGGTCGAACAGGACGTAATTCTCGGCCATGGCGGCGAACACACGGACTTCATCTTGAGTGTAGTAGTTGATGGCCTCGGCGGCACGGGAGACATTGGCCGTCTTGTAGGTTGACGCTTGCTCGGTTACGAAACCTTGCATGGTCTCTGGCAGCTTGCCCGCAGCGACTGCGGCTTCATCCGGATGAAAGGTGCTAAAGAGCTCGTAGTTGGTACCGCTAATGCCATGGTTTGGGTCATCTGGCGCAACATTCTGGGCAATGGGCTTGGAGCACACTATCTCGCTCTTGGGGTCCGAGGCATTTACTGGGTTGCAGTAGGTACGGCCAATGAGACCGTCAATGGACGGGTTGTAGGTAAGGCCACCAGCGAAGGTGTCGAATGATCGGTTCTCTTCCACAAGCACAACTATGTTCTTGATTTTTTTGCTGATATGGCTGGAGTCATCATTCCCTCCTTCTCCATCGTAGTCGGAATCTGGACGTGGGGCAGCCAAGACCACAGTCGAAAGGGCTAACACGGTGGTGAGTGAAAGGCCAACCATGATGATGATGCTTGACTGTGAGCGTGCTTACCGTTTGGTTTTTGGAATCGCAATCTCTCTTATGTGCTTTGCTGGGCCCTGGGAAGCCATGTTCGATTTTCCTCTTGGGAGACTGGCATAGGAGCACGTGGGAGGATGAAAGGTGAAAGGTTCATCTCTCTCAAGAAAATGGAGGTTCTGTTGCATCGAGAATCGACGATTTCTCGCAGGTTGACCGACAAGGGTTCCTCAAGTCCCACAACGGCGGGCACACATGTCGTTTAATTCCTCCCCCATTGGATCCTTCACCCGAGAGATCATAGGCAGTTGGTTTATGACGGCGCTGGGGGCCCTTGGTTACCCCGCTGAGGATTGGCCGGTGGGAGATCTTCAGAAATACGTCGATGCATCGGACCTCGCGGAGAGAGAAATTTGGCTCCAGTTGCAGCAGTGCGACGGAACGATGTGGTGATGTGCCTTCTTGAAGCGGTTAAACAGAATAAAGGTAGATAATTAGATACTGTATGGCCGTTGAGGCCGGCCGTCTTACCGGCCCCAACAACAACCACGCTCATCCCCACTACCATGGTTTCTTGCGGCGCATTTGGCAATCTCTATATACAGGGCAATCATGCGTTGCCCAAGGGCCCTTTACACCCTCAGGACTGGGGAAAGGGCGTATTCGAATGACGAGCGTCGACAAGAACAGCCGAAAGCGCGGTTCCTTGTTTCGTATCTCGCCAGGATTTCCGCAACCGAACTTTGATACAGTGTGATGATGTCCATATGACAGCTGGCTTGTGTGAACGAGTGGCAATGGCTTGTCACCCTGGTTTTACAACCTCCATAATCCTGCGCAATCGGACGTCGTCAACTCTTCGACGGGATACTTCCACCACGTCGGGTTCGGAGAGATATGCACTGGCACCACTGGGTAACGAACGAGCTCTGCATGACCAGGGGACACAGAGACCTTCCTGTTCAGCTACTCTGTGCGAAAGAATAATGTATCTTAGAGAAGATTCTTATCGCGATCCATACCTTACATTGATGGATTATCGTACAGGAGTACCGAGGAGGTAATCGAGTGATACTTTGTCACCTATTGTGGCAGTAATCGCGAGCTTGAAACTTCGATCTGTCACTAATTCGACTTGTACCTGCCAAAGTGAAGAATCTTTCGCATTTTCACACACAGCTTTGCGGGTGGTCTTTTAACGGTTTACAATAGTCGAAGCTTTCTGTTTATTGCCAACAGCGCCAGCTTGAGCAACCGGGATTTTTGAGTCTACCCACAACATGGGGACAGGATCACAGCAACTCATTTTTTCCCTAATTCACGATGAGGACATTAAGTGCTCTTGGATTTGTGACTTGTTGCTAGACGGGCTGAAAGATCGAGTTAACGGCCAGGCTAAGTGACATATACTTCAGAGCCAAAAAACCGATCCGGCTCGCTGTTAAAACACGGATGAGGGGGGGGGAATCGACCATGACAATCTACAGATCTAGAAAGGAACAATTTCTGCATCGCAGGCATCTGGACTGCCACAGGAATTACGCACTCTTGCATACGCATGTACGCATTAGGACACAATACCAGCCACATGCCTCTGGGGGCGCTATTGATTATTAAGGTACCATAGTTGCAAAGTGCCCCCACAGCTTCGTCTTTCCAGTTCCTCTTGCCTTACAGTCAAAATGGTCTCGTTGCTCTTCGTGTTCGCTTGAAGACAGCCACACAGCTTACGACTTGCGGCCAATCGTCCAAGCCACAAAGATTTGGATGGAGTGCGAAATGCTTCAAATGGTGTGGTAGTGAAGGAACGTGCTTGTTAAACTGTATCCATAAAGTTTGTACAAGTACAAATACCACCTCGCGGGCCGTCTATATGGAAACTTAGAAACTCATGGCACCTGGAGTAAATACCTCTACTGCAGCAATGACTTTCTTCGGGAGTGCTGTAATTCTGTTCTTGACTCTCGCAGCTGCAGTGTGCTCTTCGCCTCTCAACGACTTCAATCTACTCCCAAGGGCACTTTCCCCGGCCCAATGTTCTAGTCTCGTCTCTGTCGTTAGCGTTTTAAAGGTCTACCAGGCAACTTCCTTCTGTGAATCATTTTTATCTGTCAAGACGCAGACGTCCGTTTCCGTCACGTTAGTAAAGAAGTGTTGTAACGTTCATTCTACATCCTTAATGTTCGGACAGTACTACTACGAAGACTGTGACTACGACAACTGGGACTGCATCGTTGGTCTACCCCTACGCTGATTGTCTGATTATGATAACTGAATCATCATCTAGCACTTCAGTTCTCTTCAGAGCAGGCCAACCCCCGGCAAAAGCCCGTAGAGAGATCTACCATGCAGTGGAGGCTCGACATGCCGATTCCTACAATGCGCTGGAAAAGCGCAGCCCCTTACCGAGCTATCTTACGGCATTCGCCAGCTCTGCGGTCTCTGGCGCTTGTCAATGTCTCAGTGTACCAACGCCGCTGACTACGGTCAAATCCATTTCCACGGCCACAAGCACGAAATCCGTGCCATACCCCGTCAAGACGAGGACAGTATATCGTAAGTTTAGTCTGGTTCGCTGTTTTTCCTTATCAATCATGATTTGGAATCTAAAATGCTATATGGACCCTTTTCAATTAAGAAATCCTTCTCTACCTTACGTAGATCCGTTTCCGAACCTAAAACAAAATCCCTTCCCCAGATACCATACCGTCCCTCAAACTAATTTCGCGCCCTTTCTCAGCCTGCGCAACCCCCATCACCCGCTTCTCCCCGACCCTCCCCTACGGCCTCAGCTCCGGCGGCCCTGGCACCTCAAACAATCTCAATAACAGCATCACCAGCGTTGAAGCCTGCTGCGACCTTTGCTACTTCGGTCTCTCTAATTGCATTCAAGCGTACTATTTCTCTTACGAAGGCTGCGTTATCAGCCAGGCGAATCCCGGGAGTGTGGGCGATGGCATTGGTATCAGCAGCGTGTGCCCGACGGGACAGTTTGGGGGATTGACTAACCGGAACGATAGTAATCCCGATTTCAGGAGTACGGGGGACTTTGCGGGGCCTTGTGGAATGACATACAACAATCTTTAGGGTCTGCTTGTCTCAACTGGGGAAAATTAACCAGAGGAAGCAGGTCGCAGTATGAAGGATTTGGGAAACGAGATGTCACCGGGAAACACAATTGAAAACGGTGTAGTCAGACTTATCGCTGTAGCCACTAGGGTTGAGATATCCAAAGTCCGCAAGAAACGATATGTCGAGAGAGAGAATAGGAATGGTTGTGAAAATTAGATCGGTAAATGTAGGTGCCGGGTAGATCAGCCCTATGAATCTTTCAAACGCCAGTCCATGTTCTATTCTGACTGAATGTTTCCATACTCTATCCAAGCACATCCTTCAGGACTATATTTAAATTAAAGATGACATGGCAGACCCGACCATCTGGCGTCAGCTTCCTTTTGATCTTTTACCACTTATAATCGAGCACACTACAGATCTGGAAACCCTTCGAAATTGGTGTCATGTTACGAAACAGAAAGATTCCACCTTTCTAAATCGTATTGCAATTAGAGAAACATATAAAGTAGTAACTGTCAGCAAATATTCTCTTCTGCATGCACCTGGTGGGATTTGGAATCCTAGCGATAATGACAGTTCTGAGAGTAAAGAGGAAAGCGAAACACAATCGACTGCAGAATCTGGCAATGAGTCTCATAATGGGTACAAAGGTGAATGCCCAGATCGAAACGCACCCACTTTTTTCAATGGAGGACCTGGCCGCGTGCAAAACACATCCGGCCTTCAACATGATATCCGAAGAAAGATTCATTATCGAGAAATCAGTCAGCATATCAGGAAACTTATATTTGATTTCGTATTCCCACGCAAAAGGAACCAGGAAGGCGAAGATGAGCTAATCGCCTTGGAAGATATCGAGATTACATTGCAAGCCCTGATGTCTCAGCCATTTGTCGAGGAGATAGAGCATGATGGGGTCCTGTATCAGCAGACGCTTGATCGAATCACCAATATACTGACGCTGAAGGTTTTGAAATTACGCGAAACGCCATACTGGACTCCATGTACTCTAAGATCGGTTGTGGTGCCAGACGGAGAATACCCTGACGTTCGTCAAGTTACAACACATGCATTCGCTCAAGGTTTTGCATGTGTCTCAACTTCTTGCATCCGAAGGCTTAGGCCTAGGACAAGCAGTTCGGAGCCTGAGTAATATAGAAGAACTATACGTAGGAGCGTCGTCATGGAGAGAGGAAGCACAGGCTTTACCCATTTTCCTTGAGTCACTCTTCATACCGAATAAGGCGGACAAAAGAAATCCTCCTCAATCTCCAGTATCCTCGCTAAAAAGCCTTTCCTTGGTCGATTGCAATCACACGTAGGTACTTCGACTGCTGCTAGTAGTGACCGACCGTTGTGTAGGGTGTATATTTCCACTATACATCTCTTTGATCTCAAACCTCTTGCTAAATTACAGAACCTGTACTTTGACGTTCCACTAAGCGAAACTTTCATGGCCCTCTTCCTAGAAGCAACCAGTACGCACAATCTTACCGATCTTACAATCTCTATGGATCCGTCGCGGAGTGGCGAGCCATTTCCGCGAAGCCTTCATACGATACTGAACCGACATCATCTCACACTCCATACACTTACATTTTTAAACGCGTGGCGGAATTACTTCGATAGAAAGCGGGATATTTTTCAGCATTTGGTGCCGTGGATGCACTCATGGCAGGTCTACCTTTCAAGCCCTCAGCCACCATCTTCAAGGCATCCCGAGCTTTTCGTTTACGATGAGGACGATAAGTACGATGAATTGAAGTGGAAAATATTCGGCCACGATTCCCAACCATATATGTGGGGATATAGAGTGAGGCACTTGAGGATTGACCAAATCGACATCAACCAACTTAAAGTCAACAAGATCGATGATGATTCTAATGGCTTCCGGCAGCTCAAAATTTAGTTCTCCGACCTGTGGCAGAGCAAGTGGTTAACCAGTTCTACGGAGTTGGCATCCGGTCCTTACCATATTCATTCGAACCTTTCGGACCAGATCTTCCATCTGACATGAACAAATAGAGAGAAACCCAGATCGCGCAGGAAATTGCTGCTCAAGAGCTTCCAAGTCTGCGGATAATAGCGATTAGTCAGTACAAGTACTGGGTGCAAGAAAAGCAATGTAAAACGAGCTCTCAGAACCTCTGATTTTTGCGTCGTGCGCTGGAGGATCCGGAGCAAGAAGCTGAGATCCTGCGCGTAATGGACCGAGACGATTGGAGTTTCTTGGCCGACAGATCTATCTGCCTTCCCCAAGTATTCTTCGTCGAGCAAGGGCATAAGGCGAACAGGGTGGTATATCGTAACGAAGATGTTGCTCGTGGGTTACAATCAGCCGATGTCTGACTCAGTTCGGTCATTCATCCATGCCTCAGATGGCAATGCTCAGACAGTCGTTCAGCTGTTTGAAGTTGCGAGCAGCTGCTGATGACGGACATCAAAGGCAAAATCGATGATCCCTCAATTAATCCGCGCTCCCACATCTCAGCATCATAGTCTGACGCGCGCGGTCTTCCAGGTCATGTTCACGAGTCTATTCTACCGGTTCCTCTTCGATCGATTGTCTCGATTCGTGTAAATCATCTCAGATTCTTCTCTCCCTCCTCGAATTTTCATATTACGCGTGTTTTCAAATATACACACTTTTTCCGGAGATTGATAGCGTTATACATCAAACTCGAACCGGATCGTGCGTAGATTTCTATCTTTAGGGCAAACAAGATCAAAGCATCGATCACCTCACATGGTACGTCTCGCTCTATGAACGTTTACTTTTATTAGTGCATTCTCGATGTTATCTCTATGCACACCAGCCCCTTATCAACCATCTCCATTAAACCGCCGCCGTCCCCCATCTTTCGGACCTCCCCAACGCTCCCCCGTCCTACCACCCCAACCAATGTCACCACCCCACCACCCCACCATCCCCATCACAACTATTTAAAACCCCTCCACAACTCCACTATCTATCTAGCTTGAAGCATCCCTTCTTATGAGAAAGCCACTACTTCACCATCCTATGGAATGAAATGTAGTGATGCTAAACATGAAACGTTTGACTCAGTGGTGATGCTAGGGGGTTATCTAGGGTCTGGTCCTTAGAAGGGTGGGGATTGTGGGGCTGGGGAAGGATGGGGATGGGGATGGAGATGGGGATGGGGATGGGGATGGGGATGGGGATGGGGATGGGATTCTATCGCATATCTCTGGCATCGATGGAAATATGAACGACTCGACGAACAGAACACTCGAATCTCGCAATTCGAGAATGCGACAACGAAGAAGTCAGGATAAAGAGAACCATCCACCCATCCGATACTACCGTTATGCAATTCGTTATTCACAAGCCCGTGAGGCTAATGAAAATATGTACCGATTCAACGAGTAGAGTAGTCAGATCTCACGCCTAAAGAAGCGGTTGAAAGTTTAAAAAGTGAAGAATGGATAGATGTGTTGTCAGTCTCTTCGGTACTTCGGTTAGGCTTCCTGCTATTACACTTCGCGTTAATTCTTGTAAAATTGTTTTTGGTTCAACGAGTTGAGTATTGAGATGTCATGAGGGATAGGGATAGAGATGATGTATCTTTTTTGACGTTTTTGCGAGTTGAAGAGGAAGAGGCATATTGAAGAGTGTCAATGAGTTATTGTGTAAAACGACCGTCGATTCACAAGCCAACGAATTAGAAAGTGAGATCTTACGAGTGAAAGACGTAATGCCCGAAAGAAAGAAAGCCGTATCTGATTAATGTTTTTGCAAGTTGGAAAGAAAGAGCATACTACCCACGATCAACGACCTATCGTACAAAAACAATCATCGACAAACCCTATCGTACACCTATCCAACCGCCCCACCTAGTAATACCCCACCGCCGCCTCCGCCTCCAACCCCACCCGATACATCCGATCCTCCAAACTCTCCCCCATAAACCTCTGCACCGCCCTCGACCCCCCCGTCCACGGATCGTTCTCCTTGTACACCAACGCCGCCTCCAACCCCTCCACAGTCTCCGCCTCGTCGCGCTCGGGGGCCCACTCGTTGACCCGGCCTTCTTCCCCCTCCATCATTGGGCCGGAGGGGTCTTGCTCCCAGAGCCCGTTGCGCCAGCAGAAGCGCATGAATGCGAGCCAGCAGGGGTCGGTGGCCAGGACCCAGGGGTTGCCGAGGACGATGAGGCCCTTTTTGGCGCGGGTGATGGCGACATTGAACTTTTTGGGTTCGCCGATGATGCCGATTCCGCGGACTTTGTCGGGGTCCAAAAAGCGCGAGCGTGCACGCGTCGTGCAAATGATGACGAATTGGCTTTCGAGCCCCTGAAAGGCCTCCATGGGTCCAATATTCAGGCCCCATAGCCCAAGGTCTCTAGCTGCTGCCCGGAGAATGCGCACTTGGGCGCGGAATGGCGACATGATGCATATATCCGGTTGCTTTTGAATGAGTCCCGAAGCTAGCAGGTCTTGTGCATAATGGATGGCCATGTGGGCTTCACGGACGTTATACCAGCCTGCCCCACCGGAGGCTCGGAGGTCCTCGCAGTCATCTATGCCACCGTTGCAAGCGAACAGAACGGGCCAGCGGCGGCCGCGCCACTTGTTCCAAGGTAGCAGTGAGTCACAATCAGTGGCTTCCGGTATTAGAGTGTTTTTGTAGAAGAGGGAGGATGGTACGGCGAGGATGGCAGTGTGAGACCGGTAGTTGCGAATCAATGTCACTAATGGAGGCCAGTGTGTCATAAGGGGCAGATCTTTCTTTTTCCGTTGTGCCTTGCCGCGTACTAGTGGGTGGCTAGCGTAAAGTGGGCGGGTTGAGAGGCGTTCGAATAGTGAGATGTGGAGGGTTGTAGCTTTGCTGTACGTTCGAGGACTAAGCTGATGTTGGTCGCCGGCCATCACGAAAATTGGATCCTGGACGGCATCTTTTCGCTGACTTGAAGCATCGTTGATCCATAGATTGTGGCCTGAAGCAGGGGCTACGACACAGAGAGGTATAAGGGTCTCAAGCTCCGTGGCTTGAGCAGCTTCGTCAATAATTAGAGCACCCCAGTGCAAGGCAGTCCCTCGCATGGCTTTAGATTCTTGATCGGGGTTGACTGGATGGATCATAGCTCTAAGACTCCCTTCTAGGTAGGCCAGATCGCGATTGGTCACAGAAGCTTGGACCAGAATATCAGCGCTTTGGCAAGTGGTTACGACGACCTTGAAGGCCATGAGATTTGGGAAAGGAGGGAGGCCGAAGAAGTCTCTCTCAACGTAGCAATACAACAGAATTTCTTGCGGCACCTCAGCAAAATCCCTCGTGAAACTGTTCAGACGGAAGAGAACTCTTGGGCTGAAGTGGGCGCGTAATCGCATAACTAGCATGTCTGCAGCTTGATCAGATGGTGCGCAGAGTAGAATTGAGCCTTGAAATTTCGGATCCTTGGCCAATTGATTGACGGCCTCGCAGATTGTTTTCGTCTTCCCAGTGCCAGGCGGTCCGTGAATGAGGAATGCAGTATGGTGCTTCATGCTCTGGATGACATCGGCAGCTTTCTATTGAGACATCAGAAATTTTGATAACAAGGAAATGTGATGGTCACGTACCCTCTGCTCGTAGTTCAGACTCTGGTCAACCCACTCTTGTGCAAATACACCGGGTGGAAGCTCGTTTTGTAAGATTCCGTCAGCGTCCTGCGGGAAGAGCATGCGCTGCAGCCATGTCCTATTTTCTGCGCTCACTAAAGTGCTCGCATGATGCTCTGAAAACTCCTGAGCAACACTCAAAACCGCTCTGTGTAGAGATTGGATTAGGCCAGAGGAAATGACGAAGGATACATTACATCTGAGCAGCTCTGGTATGAATTGATTAGCTCGAATTATTAGGGTCTCGGCTTTCTTGTCAATCGTTACTACGACTGCGTGCAGCACGTAGCCAGTAAAACCCGGGGCTGTTATATTCCTGGCGAAACCTCCCCATGCCAGCCATATATCCATCCCAAGTGGAAGACCTGTATTTGGGTCAAACACAAGCTGGCGTAGTAACACTGTGTTTCCCAAGGCGATCTGTGGAGTACCCTCTCGAATACCTGGGACGTGGACCTGATATGTGGGCACTGAAGGATCCACGCTGACTAGTTGGACCCCGAAAAGATCGTAGCTCCTCATTTCTGGTGCCTGAGCCTTCAAGTCCAGTGCCATACAATCCAAAAGATGTTGGCCGTAATTTTTTGGATCCATCTCCCTGATAGACATCATTGGAATCTTTCCACTGAAGGAAGGATCTTGCTTCAGCTCTTTCACGGCCGAAAGTAGCTGTGTGCCGGCAAAAGTCAGAATGTACTGAGGAAAGTTCACTCCCTCAAGCGGTGCGCTGAATACTGGCATAGCCCGAGATTGATTGATAGCTAGAAAGGAATCTGGAATGAACGCATTGACGTAAACGTCGGGTCTCCATTTAGAGCCACTTGCAACTGTCCCTCCCAGTAGAGCATCATTGGTCCTAAGTTCACTAGTCGTTGGCTCTTTGGACATATAATCTTTTGGTCCTATAGTAGACTGCGTAGAGTCAATGGCCAAAGGACTGATTTTCTGCGGACTAATCGCCAGTGGACCGCTCGCCAGAGCGTTATTCGCCTCAGGGTTGATCGCCTGGGAAGGATTCAATGACGCAGTAGACTTGGCTGTCTTCTCTTGTGCTGTAGAAGATATCCGGTCTTTTGAATATTCAGTCAATATAGGCGCGGTCTGTGAAAAGTCTGAGAAGGCCTGCGCATCCATGTTGTCAGTGGTATCCGTGCCACGATCACCTCTTTGTCCAGACTGGTTCCATCCGGCTGCAGAAGTGGGCGTTATTAATAGCTGATACGACTTCGGATCTCTGATAGACACACCTGATGCCTGGGCTGATGCCTGGGGTCGCTGGAATATTGTAGTATTCAGGACGGAGGCCTCCCACCCATGCGGCCCATCTCTCGCTTCTTGCGCCTCCATAATGCAGAGTAATATTGCACAAAGAAAATTAGGTACTGAACAGATGCCACCTGTAGTAAAGTAACCGGAGCTGATCCTTGACAAGTGTGTACTAGATGATCGTGTTCATAAGCTCTGTGCAAAGTAGCTTAGGATCCAAGCCAGCAAAGAAATATTCATATCCACAGCAGATCTTGGAATTACTAAAAGCGCTTAACCCTATTCTTGATAAACAAAATTACTCCTCTTGTCATCGTACACTCGTCTCCAGAAATGCTGAGCAATAGCAGCATCAGGACAACATCGCTCCCCCAGTCGCACCCAAAAGCAACAATTACCCACTTCAATACATTCTAAGACTCCAGTACCTTGATTAAATGCCTGCATTTTCTCGGGTTCTCTGTCCCTATCCAAGATCTTCTTCGATGGTCGGTAATGCGCGCTTCGGGCGCTTCGGCGCCTAATAGACTTCCGCTATCGCAGGTTGGTTGTTTCTGTCTTTGACACTCCCGCTCTTGACATTTGCTTCATGAGGGCCCTTATCGTTATGAGACGTTTTAAGGAGATTCCTGATCGCTTTTTTGTCGAAGATCTTGAATCTGTTACATGAAAGTAGGCTCTGCTGCTTGGGGATTTTCGAATCGAAAATTCACTGACAAGTCCTAGCGCGAGACTACCAAGAAAATCCAGAGAGAATCACGCAAGAGTACAGTCTGGCAAGTTGTGTACAGAAACTTTCTGACTTCTGCTTGCTGCGGTAAATGTTTGAGCCTAGACCCATACCCACAAAGATCTCAAGACAGTGTGGGAAGAACGCTCATCTTACGCTGCATGTATTTATGCTCTGCAGTGTGCTACCTTTGAAGCCAAGTTTTGAATTAATAGACAAAGCGGCTGCTCAACGAAAACGAGGGAACGCTGTTCACTGTTGAATATCGACAATTCTAGTTGCAATTAACGAAATGAAGGGACAGGTTTTGTTCTTGCAGAATCTATATGCAGCAACCGTCGAGTTGTACTTGCTCTAACCTTCACTACAAACGTTGGTTGACCGCTAATGTTACTTTGAGATTATTGATTTCTAATAATTACTGCAAGATTCACTGAACATTCATTGGATCAGAATTCTCTAATATCGATTTCTAGCCATGCCTGACATAGTGCACTCTCTCCCCAAAGCAATGCCATATTCGAATAGCGCAATACTTATGGGTAAGTACAGTTGAGTATTATTGCAACCCTCAAGAATTGGCTATTTAATTAGTGGAAGTATAAGGTACATCATAGAAGGTGCTATTGGTGTAACATGTGTGGAGCAGAATCGAGAACAGCAATACACGTAACCATAATAAGAACAGAAATCAGAATGAGAAGCGAGACATTTCAAGCCGCGTAGGTTATCAACATGAAACTCAGCCTCAGAGATCCTGTGTGAAGGGGCAGCTATGCCAAGTGAAGAGGTGAATGTGTTCCCAATCGGGTATGAAAAGGCCTGACGCATCCAATAAACACTTCACGCTGCGCTTTGAGAGTCAACATTTCTGCCTGGTCTGCTTCGACTATAAGAATGCCATTTGATCTTCAACAGTTTATCCTCGTTCTTTCAACACCGTTCTCCGAGTTCTGGCAGCTCTTCCAACATATTCTCGAACAATACCATCAACACTGATTGTTCCGATCACCACATATTCTCATTGTCAGTTTTGGAAGATTCTATGTCGCAAGACATCCCTCCTCTTGATTCACCTATAAAACCTCCCATCCCAAAGTACTCCTTACCAGAACCCTACATACATCTAAACAACGCATCGATGGCTGGAACTCCTCCTACGCCTGGGGCCTCGAAGAGCGCTTCTCCCGAGTATCCCGAATATCCGTGGCTTCCAAACAAACACCGCGACCGACCGACCCAACTGTCGGGTAGGCAACAAGCGGACACGCACCCACGACTGAGCGAGACTAATCTTCCTCTCAACATGACTCCTGACAGTCCCAGCAACCGAGATCCTCTGCAGCGCTCTTTCAAGCGTGAAGCTTCCCCAGACGACCGTGAGTTGTATCGCAACATGCCTGCGTTCAGACAGGGGCGGGAAGCTAATGAGGCATCTGCATCAGTTATCGGACCAAATCTTCAATCTCTTTACGACCTTCCGGCTGAATCAGCTGACGATGAGAGGGATGAGGATGATGATGATGTCCCCGAGAGTGCATCGGAAGTTGTAGACCCTTTTTGCACGGCTGTACCAAAATGTGTTGCGAATTCAGGCGATCACCGCAAGGTGGTCTCCCACATCTTCGGTCGCAACAAGACATGTACGAGTCAGATCCCGCCCGAGTGCTGGATTCTCTACTGCCGGAAGCATTACCAACGTCATCGGTATCGCGCCAAGAACACCGGCTGGAAGCGCACGCAGTTCGACGTGATCAAACGGCAGCTCACGAGGTTGGAGAGCTGGGGAGGGGTCATTGACTGGGAAATAGCATTAAGGAAGAAGGAGCGTGACGAGTTGGCCATAGAAAACCGAAAGGCGCTTCTGAACGGCACCCGACCAACGTACCGAGAAAGCTTCCTTGAACCACACCTGGGTAGGGGAAAGTCTTTTCGTGACGTTGATCGCATCTTGACTGTCATCGAGAACGAAACCAGATCATCCGACGCCGCAGACCTCCCTGGGTTCGAAATCCTCCCCAATATCGACTCAAAGCTCCACCCCCCTATCAAGGCAAGTCAGAATTGCACGGCGCGGGGCGGCAATACGCACACCTCAAAGTCAAAGATCTCCAAGAAACGCAAACGTGCTGCCAGTACAACCGCCGCCGCGAAGTTACCTGCCGCTGTAGCAAGTTCACCTACCGCTGACACAAGACCACCTCGAAAGCGACGCCATCTGGTCCAAGCTTCCCGTTTGATAGACACTTCGATAACATTGCGCGGCGATGATACACAGCCAAGCTCCCCTGCGCCACCGACCGTTCTCGGCTTCCAGTCCATCAACCGACAACCACACCGACAGCGATGACTGCCGATCCGCTCCGCCCGGGACGACAACGGGAAAGCTCGGGACAGCACGGATGGATCTCAGTATTGCGAACAGACTGACGAGGCCTGAATACGCGGCTTTGTGCCCACACGCTCGCGCTTTAGTCTTGGTGCCACTAAGGTGACAGCGCTATTGTTCAAAGGATGAAGGACGCGAAGATGCTAAGCTTCCTGGTAGCGGTGGACGCGATAGACAAAGAGCTTGTCGACCTGCGTATGCTTGTAAAAGTTCTGTCCATGGAGGCTTCTTGTCCAGGACTAATCTGTTTTTCCCCTTTGTCAGACCTGCGGTTCTTAGTCAGTTTGTCTCTCCGAGTCAATGGGCTACGTTGAGTTTTTTGTATGCCGATAATGAAATTCATGTTCCCAACCGTTCAGGTGTCGTGACATGGTGACGCTGTGATACTTGTTTGTGAATGAAATTCGAGTCTTTCACTATATTCGCCCATGAACGCTCGGACTTCCCTCCGCCAACTTTTTCAAAACCCACAATATCAATTAGTTCACTTGCGTTTACCCCCACGCTTCGCTCAAATGAGGATAGATTCATCTGTGCACACACGATAGAGTTTAGGCAAGTTTATTTAGGCAAGTTTATGTAGGCCAGAGGGATCGGGTTTAAGGGGTTGAATGCTGTATTCGAGGTACGATGACACAGCGTTGGGGACAACGGACCAGGATGGAGAAAAGCGAGAGATCGGAGGCAGGTTTTGTGCGGTGAGATGTTATCCAATGCTGTAGATATGAATACACTTATGTTATAACTTCTATAGGTAGACAGACGATGGCAGGTAAGTTCGCTTTAGAATTTAAATATACATGCTACATATTCGTGCGCCCGTCCCTTGCGAGGCGACCTTGACATGTTATATGATATACCCTGCTTCTCCAACTGCCAGCCCACAATCACCAAAGACAATACTGCCTCTGCGCCGTAATCGCTCTATCCTTCAAGGGCACCCACACCTTCTTTCTCAGCCGCTTCTGCTCCCTCTCCTCCGCCAATCGTATCCGCGTCGATTCTTCCTTGAGCACAACCGAAATGCCTAGAAGTGCCATCAGTCAGCCGCCCGCACACACGTCAACTTCTGACACTGATAAAGAAGACTCACTTGTTGAAGGGTGCCTTAGAATATTCATCTGTCCCCTGGCCCTGAACTCTGGCGACCGGTCATACCGACCCCTTCCGACCCATGCCTGATCAACGTATATATTCGTTTTGTCGCTCACGAACCTTCTTTTTCCTTTCTTGTCTTCTACCACCATACCTGGAGAATCCTCTGTCGTGTCTTTGCTTGGCATGCTGGCCTTCCTAGTTGTCGGATCCACCTTCACTGGACCTAGACCCAATCCCATACCTCGCGACACCATAGCCTCGTCTCGTGCGAGTCTTAATTGTTTCAACACATCTGCGGCTGCTTTCTTTGCACTGAATCGCATCTGCACCATTGCCTCCTCGATCGGCTTGCCAGCGATCTGCCTCGCCAAAGGTCCTAATTTTTTGATGCTTGTCTTAAACATAGGCGACTTTGACAGATGTGATCGCTCGGTTCTCAAAATTTTCTTTGTCTTATTCAGACGATATCGTTGCTGTATATCCTTGATCACCATTTTCCTCTGCCAGCGCTTTCGCGCCATAGGTCTAGGGTCAAGTGCAGCGGCCATGGTGATTGGGTCGCGGTACAAGGCTTGAGGAACGTCCTTGGCTTTAGGTGCTGCTTCATCGAAGATAGAGGACGAATCGAGGTCGCCGCGCTTGGGCATGTTGTCTTCGGGGCCCGGGGGTTTCTGTTTGAGGAGGTTGGGATTTGAAGGATCGAGAAATTCCTTGGCTGGCTTTTTCCGGCCAAGGAAGCGTTCTAGTATTGTGCGGCGGGTGGCGACGTTAAGGGTGATGGAAGGGAGGAGATGGTGGGGGTGGGGGTGGAAGGGTTTGAAAGCGGTGGCTAGGAGGGAATAGCATTAGCGACTAGAGATAGAGCATTGGTGGGATATATAAAGACAAACCTGAGCGAGCCAGGCGCCACGATGAATTGGCCGCGCTCATAACGATGAGGAGGTTGTAGCTACCTCTAAGCTTTGGGTCCTTGTGTAGAGGTCAGGTACGAGTAATGAGAATTCACCTCAAATTTGGCTTTGCAAGCGCTGCCGCGTCTGCCGCGTCTCACACGGAGCTATCATCTGCCAGGCGACATTTATCTCTCTGCAAACCAATGGTCATCTGCCTAGATGGCAAGATGGAAGCACATTCATCCAGAAGGATACCCAAAATCTACGGCCGAATCATGGAGGCTCTTCGCAAGGAAATTCGAAGACTACGAGGTGTACAACGCTATAACATACAGACCTTCCGCCGCCAACCTTGGCAAGAGATCTCAGGATCTTTCGGAGATCTTGGGACTCTTTTACCAATCATGATAGCTTTAGCTAATAATAAATCCATCTCTCTGTCAAGTACACTCGTCTTTGGTGGTCTAGCGAACGTGTTCACAGGCCTGTTCTTCGGGATTCCTTTACCAGTTCAACCTATGAAAGCTATTGCTGCGGTCGCCTTGCGACAACGCTTCAATGAGGCGGAGACAATATCTGCTGGGATCTTTGTCGCAGCAGTCATCGGCTTTTTTAGTTTCACTGGACTATTGCAGTGGTTTACGAAGAAGATACCTATACCAGTCATCAAAGGGATACAGATGGGTACCGGACTTTCACTTGTCACGTATTCTGGTACTCTACTTCAAACACCTTTGGGTTGGTTTGACTATCAATTTTGGTCGCTCGCCATTGCGATCATCGCTTTCCTAGCGCTTTTATGGACCCCTTCATCTACAAAGGTACCTTACGCATTAATTATTCTACTATCCGGTATTGTCGGTTCGTTCCTATGGAGGCCTTTTGGGTACAGGGATGGATTACCTTCGCTCGGTATATGGAGACCTCATGTAGTTATCCCCTTGCCATCTGAATTCAGCACTGGCACATTACAAGCTGGTCTGGGGCAGGTGCCGCTAACGACACTAAATTCTGTCGTTGCAGTCACCTTTCTGGCTGCAGACATTCTCCCTAATGTCCAAGCACCATTAGTAACATCGATGGGGCTGAGTGTAATGGCCATGAACCTCGTTGGCTGTTGGTTTGGTAGCATGCCAGTATGTCATGGTTCTGGTGGACTAGCTGCTCAATATCGTTTCGGCGCACGATCTGGAGCGAGCATAATATTCCTTGGCCTGTTGAAGCTCTTGCTCGGGCTGTTTGCTGGAGATTTTACGACAAGGATATTGTCCGGTTTTCCCATTGGTTTACTGGCTGTCATGGTCGTTGCAGCTGGGTTGGAGTTAGCGAATGTAGGCGAAAGCCTTAATTCCGCCAGCGTTCGGGACTTGAGAGTCTGCAAGGATGACGATTCCGACGTCGAAGCGGGAGGAAATAGAAGTAGTGATAGGATAATGAAGGATCTCACAGACGAAGAAAAGAAAAGAAGATGGTCAGTTATGCTTATCACTGTAGGTGGAATACTAGCATTTCGAAATGATGCTGTAGGATTCCTCGCTGGAATGCTCTGTCACTGGAGTTTCAAATTGCAAGATGGCTGGGAATTGCGCCGGTCGCAAGCAGAAGGTCAAATCAGATTGGAGGATGAAAGGCAAGGTGAAGGGTCTCGGATCCTGCCGCAAGAATAACCATAGTCTTGCACCAGCACAGTGGAAATGAAACGACTTAATGAGAAATCGAATGTTTGACGATTACTATGCATAATATATGGAATCCACCAGAATCGAATAGTCTTTCTACCCAAGCTTTGAACATCAAATATAGTCCTCTCACCGTTAGCACGATATTGGGTCAAGAAGAAACATACACATACCAAGAATATGTAACAACTGAGACTTTAGTATTGGTCGTAGGAACCCTGAAATTTACTACCTGAGCAATCCAGCTACCACAATGGGTCTCCTCGATTCAACCACCGCAAACTTTCAACCCCATCTCCCAAGAACTTCTTTGGCCACCTGAGCAAGACCAGAAAATTACATCTTTTCCGTATCTTTTCATTCAACGAGTACTGTAAAATTTAGATCCAGCAAATTGCTGTCGCTCTCAATCTGTGTTCGCGAACACTTGATCTGCCAAAGCCACTTGATCCCAAACCACTTATTCTTGACGTGTACGTTAAACTCTCAATTTACAGTACATCCCAATAAAGCAAGACAGACTTTCATACCCGGCAAAAAACCTCTACCTACAAAATCCCACGTATACTGTATCCAACCCCCAACCTTATAACAAGCTACATCCACCGAATTGCCACAAGTCTACCATCTCCCACAGTACCCAACGAAGACATATCAGCATCAAAACCCACCTTCGACCTATCTCTTAAGAAACCACGTCCCACAGCAACCGGAAACGGAGACCTAAATACCACCAACGATTCCAGTTGATTTCAATTTACATCCTCAACCTCCCTCAGCCAAAAGCTTCCCTGGCAACAAATACACCCTTCCAAATGAAAACATGGCCAAGTACTGTACCGGAAACGCGGATTCGCATATTCGTGGATATTACTTACTCCATGGACTCCATGCTCTGCTCCATAGCTCAAACGATACTCGGTGTCTCAAAGCCCTTATTGATGGAGAACCCCACCCACGAATATGTCTAAATTCCTCATCAACAGGAAACCCTCATTCATCGACGGGAAACCCCCTCGATGGATCAAATAATTCTATTCAGACCAAGCCAGTATTAACCCCTGCTAAGACCAAGTCCATGACCTACACCAGGCTTCTCACCCCCACCCCTGCAAACGATAGGCTTCTAACGGAGCAACATCGCAACAGCCAAGATGGCAGACAGACGTGGTAAGATCAGTCGGAAATATCTGGTATTCACGTAGGCTAAAAACCGAAGAAGCGCAAACCCTTCAGCTTCATAAGTATTTAGTTCCTTTAATCGAAAAGATAAGAAAAGTCATAATTAAACACACTATGAATACACACACCTTTTGATCCATCCATCTCCATTTTTACATATATTCATAAAGTGAGCTTCACCATCCATGAGATAAAAGATCTCCCATGGTTCGCAACACATACCCCCCCCCCCCGGAATTCTTAGAAACAGTGACAAGTAGCCCATCTCACATAATATAAAACTCCCAATCAGATTCATGTCGAAAAAGCCAAGGAGAGTTACCAACACGCAGTACAAACCCCGCATCACGGGATATGAATTCTTCCTAGCCTTCTAGAACCTAAAAAAAAAACCCCCAAAAAAACTTGAGATACCAGAGATATGTACCTGGGTGGTATTATTAGGGGAAAATTAAGCCCAGTACAATAAAACCGTCCGTTTCCGCCCGTAAAAATTTCTCGTCACTTATGTAGGAGCTTACTGAGACCTCTGGAACCAAGGCTAAAGAGGTGGATAGGTAGGATTCAATAGAGCTGGCCTTGATAGCAGGAATGGGATGAATCGGGCGACTTGAAGAGACCTTCAAACCCCATCTGAGCCCTGATATCCATTCCTAACGTAGATGGGCTTCAGTACAGCGTACAAGGGTATTACAATACCGCACCTGAAAAGATCACTGATACCGATACCCGAGCTACATCAACTCAATACTATAAACCCCAGGTTCCATAACGGGACATCGAAATTCAAGATCCCTCAAACGCCGTTATGGTATCACATCCCCACCAAATCTCAGATTACTATGATCCCGAAAGATTCAGACACCGCGGAACTATCACGCACCAATGCGTTAGCAAAACTTCCAGAAACAAATATATCCCATCAATGGTTCTTGCAAAGACGCAACTCACCAGCCTAACGACCAAAAACCACACCGCCCCACAAAACCTGAACAAGCTCAAGCCCGCCACACTCCACAGGACCACCGCCATATAGACCGTACTCCGCTGCGTCGTGCTGTTGCCCACCACCACCCTCTCCAGCCCGCCCGCACTCAAGACCACGGCCGCAAGCGCAAAGTTGCAAAACATCCATACGAGCACGACCGCGGATCGAAATCCCTTGTAATAGTCCTCCTGATGCTCGCTCTCCGACACGACTTTGACTTCCTTGGGAGCTTTTTGGGCAATCTTAGCCAGCTCAGCCTCGTATTGGGTGTTGAGGTCGTCAGAGTCCTGGGGGATGTTGACGTCGACTTTGCCGCCTGGTTTCAGGACGGCTGAGGGAAGCTTTTCAGCGGTATCGGGGCCTTTGGTGCCCCAGGTGATGTCGTGGGTGTTGCAGAAGGCGTAGACGTTAAGGATGTTGATGTAGGTTGGGGTAAGGAGGAGGTATTGGAAGAAGGATGTGAAGAGGTGCCAAGGGTCGAAGAAGAGGAAGCTAATGACGAACCAGAGAATGTAGGTTGAAGCGAGGGAAACGATGAGGGTGAAGAATAGCGGGTTTTTGAAGAGATCGGAGATATTGAAGCCCTTTTGATGCGTTTCCATTTGAATCGAGCGGACGGTGATGAAGACAGAGGCGAAGATGAGATACACCATGATGCCACACCAGAAGTAGACCATAGTCATGTAGAATTTGTTTGAACCTTGGGGGCGGTTTCCGAGTGCGAGGACGAAGCAAGTAAGCAAAGTAGCGAGGTAAAGCCATTCGAAAACGACGCCAAGGATGTTTCCCGTGGTGGAGAGAAGGTCTTTGTCGCCGAGTGAATTCGTGAGGATGTGGAAGACGAGGAAGAAGTTGCCGATAGCGAACCAGGCGAAGAGCATGTTGATGGTTTGGTAAGAGAACTCTACCAGAAACATGAGCTTGCGCAAGAAGCTGTGGCCACTTCGGTAGATTTGGTAGAAATGTGCTAGGGCGTAGACAGCGGCGAAGAAACTGCCGTTCAACCATCTCCTCCGCTGCATGATAAACTCGGCCATGGTGTCTGGTACGTCTGTCTCGCCAGTCGACGATTTGACATACTGCAGTATCCATCGACAGTTCCTCTTCGCCACAAGTTCGAAACACAGGATTCGGTCCTCAGCCAGGTACATATTGGCGGTGAAAATACCCGCGTTTGCTCCGTGCATCTTCTCACCTGCAAAGTATTTCTCAAGTGGCCCCGAGCCGTTCTTATCGTTTTGCAGGGCAACATATCGATAGGCGGAGAAAGCTCCTGGTAACACGGAGATGAACCCAAACGCAGATTCAAGAGGTTTGTCAAGAATATTGCTCATCTTGTACTCAAAGTTTTGAGTGGCAACCAAAGGATTTATCAATTTCTTGCCCGCGTTTAACATGACTTTGATCTCTCCACAGGCTCCACCGCACATAGGCTCTAGATCGAAGGCTTTCCATAGATGATATATTGAGTCTTTACCTGGTCTGGTTCCCGCGTCAAGCAGAACGCAGATATTGGGATCCAGTACACGGCCAAAAGCCTGAAAGAACCATCTATGCGAATTGATTTTCTTCTGATTCTTCTCCTTCAAACAAAATATCATCTGCACAGGAGTACCTCCTTTGGGCTTTACCACTACGGTCTTGCCCTTGAGGTCCAAGCCCGCTTGCGTAGTGTACTCGTAGATGTGTGCTGTGACGTCTTTGCCGCTCACCTGCTGCTTAGCAATACCATCCTGGTATACACCAAGACCTGCCAATACAGCTCTCGTCCGCGGGTTGATCTTCGCACGCCCATCGCTGACCACACAGACGACGATCTTCTTCCACGCTTCCTTACCCCAGGTTTTACTGTTCGTCCTGGAGCACATATGCTCAATGTTCTTGAATACACCGGTCATGGTTCTTGCGAAAAGAAAGTCGTCTTCGTTGTACATTGTAACAACGATGAAGAGTTCAGTGTGTCTTGGCTTCGCAAAAAGCCGCTGCCGCAGCGTAAAACGCTCGTCGTAGAAATCTTTCGGATCGCAAGTTGCCGCAGAATATCGCATGTGGGTAAACTCATCTCTTTCTGGAGGTTCGGCGTGAGGTACTTGACTCAATAGCCTTGGCGGTATAGGGCAATCGAGCACCAAGTTGCCGTTGAACAGTTGTACCTCCTTCACTGTCTTCCATCGCCGGATAGGTGCAGGACTTGGGGTTGTGCCAGGAGGAGGAGCATCGTATCTATCCTCGAATGGCGGCTGTATTTGCGGGTTTGGTCCGTAGGCGCTATCAGCTTGGAGAATCGGTTGATGATCGTTGTCGTCATAGTATGGTTGCTCGTCTTGCGGATCAAATTGAGAAAACGGCGGTGGGCCATGTTCGTGTAAAGTAGGTTCGTATGGTTGCTGATAGTAGGCATTATGATGCTCTTCCGGAGATATGGCGTAATCATTACTTGCATAATCGTAGCCCTGTCTGGACAATGGGTTGTGGCTTTCATAGTGCTCGTTGTGATTGTGCGAGTTTGCTATGTTCTCCACTGAATATGTAGGTTGTGCTGCCAGTCTATCTCCAGGGCCCATGGGGATTTGTAGAGGTGCTTGCTGAGGCCTGTACGGTCCATCTTCAAGGGTATAGCCTTGCAGTGGCCGGCCGGGGGAAGGAGTGCGACCTGCGCGGGGATCCATTGGAGGTTGGTGGTATTCCTCTTCTTCGTCTGGGTACCGTCCAGAATAGTCTACAGTTTGTTCACGTCGTCAGTATACGAACGTTTGAAGGCCGGAACAAGACAGATGCTGAAACAGCGTCACGTGTGGTAGAATATCGAGGGAATAAAGAGTGAGTAGGATCTCAACAATGAAGCGTTGCTACGAAAGGAAACATGTGACTACCTAGGCGATTGTATGCCATGGTGTTTGAGATAAATGAGGCAGGGTTGAGCCGAGGAATGTTGGTTGTCTGCTATCGCGGCAGATTCGTCACCTATCGAGGCGGATCTCGAGGGATTCCAGATTCTATCCTTAAGGCGGGGACATGCACGACTGACGATTAGATGGTTGTTTGTTTGTTGCTATGGCTACTCGCAGGAAACGGTACAGCCCTCGAAGTTTCGCACAGATCTCGCAGAGCTTCTCTCAATGACCTTCACAGACAATTATGTTTGTATAAGATCGTATGAGCGAGGAGCTGAAGATGTGGTTCTGCACACTCTTCCTGTTGCAGGCGTAAATAAACGACCCCCTGCAGCCCTAGCTCAGCCTCAACGACGCGTTACTCTTTTTCGCCTTTCCGCCCTCAATCCCATCGCTTCTCCACCAAGACCTGCACGCCTGTGCAACGCGTAATGGCTAGCACGGAAGCCACCTCGCCTGCCCGGCCAGTCGTCGTGCTCTTCGTCTGCCTGGGAAACATCTGTGAGCCCTCAGCCTCGCGTGGCGAAAGCCGTCTCTCGCTAATACTCTGCACAAGGCCGTTCTCCCATGGCCGAAGCCGTACTGCACTCTTTGGCATCTTCGCACCCAAGGCTGTCTCATGTTGATTCGGCAGGGACAGGCGCATACCATACGGGTGCCCCGCCGGATTCGAGGACGATGAGTACGCTTGAGGATAATGGGATTGCGGGCTACGACCATGCTGCCCGGAAGGTTCAGGCTAGTGATTTTACAGAGTTCGACTATGTTCTGGCTATGGATGATGATAATTTGTATGACTTGGAGCGGGCACGGCAGAGGGCCATGAAGAATAGGGGTGCGACGGGGAAGAAGGCAAAGATCATGCTGTTTGGTGATTTTGGGGGAAGAAAGGGAGAGCAGGTTGGAGATCCTTATTACGGTGCGACGGACGGGTTCGAGATTACTTATGAACAGATGGTGAGATTCTCAAAGGGGTTCATCAAGGATGTGCTCGATGGAGAAGAAATCATTTCATCATAAGTCTTTGATTGCGAATGGATTTGAGATACATGGCGGTCCTGCTTTTCTATTGCATAGCGCTGGAGGACTTTTGCATACACCTGAGAATAACCACCATAGACACTGCGGTGATAGATGAATCATCTGATCTTTTCGCGACTTCAATTTCCGTACATTTGGATCTCGTTCGTACGCCTACACAACGCTATGTACTCACCATCCAGCGCACGAATCCGTCCATCAGTCTTCCAGCCAAAATCTCATAAAACGGAGCTCTGAACGGAAATATCCGATTTGCATACGCAGTACTTCTACCATCATTGGTTTTGACAATCCGAGTGGTTTGTTGGGAAACGAAAGGCTTCAGCACTATCAGGTCCTTTATCTTGTGTGCATCAAAAGGTGTACGAGGGAATCCAGTGATCTTGTGCTGGCATTAAAGCCTGTGTGCAGTTTTTGTGACTGGAATACCGTTCTGAGAGATGGTGGATAGAAGTAGTGTCACAGTAAGTGAAATGGATGGATTGGTAGTGCTATAGCAAAACGAAGTGCACACTTGTAATAGGAAAAGCTATACATCTAATGTAGAACAAACAGCCATTGAGGTGTTTATGCAAGGTTATTAGCGCTCCTGTAACGATTACCGATTGAGATATGAAAGTAGTGTAAGTTGACCAACAAAGCCATAGTACAAGTGACTTCTCTGATTGCATAAAATATCAAACAGTGGCCATGGACGGTAATTAGGTAAGAAACGTAGCAGAACCTTTCGTACTTCTTTGATTAATCATTCGCGCTACACCAAATGCGGAATATACAATGACCAGTCAACAGTATCAAAAACACCAGGTGGCAGCGATCGTAAGCCAACAAACAGCTCAACTAGAATGAAGAGTCGAGAGAGTATGTGAACAGCCATTAGAAGGAACATAAAGGGCCAGCGAAACCATTTTCGGAAGGGTATTGTCAGTCAAATCAGGACTAGAGACCCCACGGCACACGATGCACATACTCTCCACAGAATGCATTCGGCATAGGTTGGAAAATTGAAGTTCCACGGCCGCCATGTGAAATGCACACAACAGGGTCCCAACTAAACCCGTCAATAGGCCCTCCAGGTTTGTCGTATGATAATTTTCTGCTTTATAGTCGTACTGGTCAGTCGAGAATTCATTCGGGATCATCTGGGCTTTGAATTGTTCTGGGGTGAGTCGCTGATCCCACATTGGGTCTCGCGCTCGGAGCTGAGCAAGATGGGTCTCGGTGATGGCGGGGGCCATTATTGTCGTCGTGGTTTCCAGATCGAGGGGTTTCTCCCAATAGAAAAAGTATGTAAGAAAGGTACTGCCAATCAGGGGGATAATACTCATTTCCAAAGTCGTGAACGGCAGACGCTGGAATAAACGTCCGATAATTTGGATCAGAAACCAAGCAGCTTGTGCACAGTTAAAGCCCTTTGCCATAGCATCCGCCTTACTTCTATCCTTGATATCTTTTCTTTCCATGTCAGAAAGGTCAATGACATTAATTTGCCACAGCCAGCGCAGATCAATCCATGTGAATCCATATCGGGCGCCGTCGGCGCTCTGCACAACCAGTCCGCCCATCAGTGCATAATAAGTATGCATCATGGTCCACCATTCGTAACCGAATTGAGCCTTCACTGCGGCAACAGATCGGCGTGCTTGAACATACTGGTAGAGGGCGTTGACGGTCGTGTATTCAGGGGCTATCGCGGTGAAGATCATCCATCCGACCTTACGAAGTAGCTTTTTCAGTCTGCTATCTTTTGGGTTTGGAATGTTGAGATGCTGTCCAGTCCAGGTGCATAGGAACAGGGTCGTCAGGCAGGTCCACAGTATATTGAAAGTGCCACAGCCATGGGGCTCTGGAACAAAACCGTAATCTATTCCGTCATAGGTGGTAAAACTATGTGCAAAAACCATATGTATGAGTGCTAATATCAAACAGAACGAGAGTAGAAAGGGCATAGCTTTACTAATTCGTAATTCAAAATAAATACATGAAAGTATAAAGCTGTCTTTGATAGCTTTTCAGCGGCACGAAAACAGGGTTTATCGGATGAGCTCAAATTGCCCTTACCGCCGAACATTATTTAAATTGTGAATTAGAGAATTCAAAGTTAAATATGAGATCTTCAGGTTTCAGACCTACTGACGGGTGGAGGCCAGAGGATTATGCATTATGCATGTGGTTGGTGTATATGGTGAGATTGCTAAATAATGGAGGCGTAAACTATGTAGGTAGAACTGGATCTAACAGGTTGAATATCTTGGTTCGAAGCCTGAACATTGAGTTTGGTGTATGTTTCGAGAAAATCCACGGCGCTAAGAGCGGGCTCAGACCCTCAAGCAAGAATATCCGTCTTCAGGAAAATCTAAAAGTCTATATAGGCACCTGATTTTATTAAGCAAGACTGTATCACGATGGGAGCGTTATCAAACAAGTTCCGCTAAGGCAATTAATTAGTAACTACGGCTAGCGCGCTTAAACTTTCCACACAAGGCTCCAAGCGCCTAAACTCCGACAACACCCCTATTTGCTCTAATCTCCACCTCCCTCCCCTGCCTTTTATCTCCCACCCCTCCCTGCCCCTCGTCGCCTCTCCCCTCCTAAGCCCTAGCCCGCCCCGCTTTCACCATCCCACCACCCCCATCATCTCTCCCCCTTAACCCTCTTCTCAACCCCCTCCAACCGCTCCCTCATCTCCCTCTCCGACCTTCTCTCTGTCACTAACCCCAAAGGCACGCGTTCAAAATTCTGCCCTCTCTCCAACCAGTCTTTTAGCTGTGGCGTTGGTGGGGCAGGGAGGCGGGAGAAGGATTTGAAAGTGGGGCGAGGTGGGGGAAGAGGCGTGGAGGCGTGGCTATGGGTGGCGTATTAGTAGGGAGGCTTAGGGTGTGGGAGGAGGGTACGTGGGGGACGAACGGCATTGGTGACGGAATGGCAAGTGCGGATCTGGGAAGGAAGGACCGAAGCGAGCGACGTAGCTGGATTGGAGGGGCGTTGTGAGAGAAACGGGTGTGGTGGAGGTTTCGGTGCGTGGAGCTATTCCCGGTATATTTCTCTCATCTATGAGGACGAAAAATAAAGTCCTCGAAGAATGGCATGGTGGCTCTATATAGGTGTCTTATGACCGTTCCTCGCATCTAAGAACCTCTTTTTTCCGAGATTGAGATCTTTCTTCCTGAGGCTGACAGCCTGAGGCTGACAGATTGGTCTCGTCCTGTGTCAATTCTTTGTATTGCGCTGTTGCTTCTTTCCTTTGGTGTAATGGTTTCCAGGTATCTAGAAGTCCTGCCAGTCCTCCCCCACGGTCTTTGGCTGAACTGCCCTGTACTGTTTCGCCTTGTTCTATACACTCGTGGGACATGAAGCCGTGGCGCTTTAGGCCGCATTTTCGGGTTAAAGACTCTTGCCGTTGCCTCAGGGAGAACTTAAGCTAGGCCGCACCGTGTTCGGGAAGGGACTCGTGCGGTCCGTTTCCCAAAGAGTCCTCCATGAAAGCCTACCTAGTCCTCCATTGCGTTTATCCACGTTTGGGGAGGACTGGGCTGTGTTGTCGTGCTAGTAGGGGATGTTAACCATCCTGACAGAGTATCCCCAGCAATGATTAGGAGATCAGGGTGCGATCCGAATCTTGTGACGAGTAGTTGAAAGACATGGCTTAATGATACTATGTATTGCAAAGTGTACAAAGTAGAAATTTTATTCGCAGGGAAGACATGTGAACGTGACGCTTGAGTATTACAGATCATATGGTATTATTGTTCATAATATATAAATTTCGATTAAAGTATCCCTGCGCTTCAGGCTGCTTTTACCAGACCCATACAATGGAATATCTGACATTGAGATTACACTAATCAAAGGCATCCTTGTTAGTAAATCTTCCGTTAAATCTTCCGTCTATCATGTTTTGGAGCGCTCTGCCGTGTTGTCTTATCGATAAGTCCATGTACAACTCTGCGATGTTTGCGTAGATTGTCTGTCCGACTGCACTCTATGCCGCATCCTGGCTCTGGACAAACGAGCTTTATGCGCCGAATGTGAGTGTTGCGCATATGGCGCTGAAGATTCGTTATCCGATACACGCCTTTGAACGCTTGGCCACATGTCAAACAGCGAAGAATGGGCACGGGAGGAAGCGGAGATGTTGGGGAGCTGTTGCTAGGACTTGGTGAGGGTCTTGTAGGTGAATTCTCTAGTGAGCTGAATTGTGTGCTATTATAACTGGTGATGGAGCTCGTTGAAACCTTTGAAAAGCTGGAGGTCGAAGTCGTCGATGTAGAGCTCGTAGGACTAGGTTCTTGAAGCGATGTTGCCGATGTTGGCGTTCCTAGGCAAGATCGGTCCTGGCTAGGGACTGCAGCTGGACTATCTACCTGCTTGAGAACAGCAAGCATTTGACGCTTGGGGTTAATAAGCTCCAAACATATGGCTTGCACTTTATCAAGATTTGCGGCATAATAGCGATCTCGCCAGCTCGAACCAGATTGAGACATGGCATTGTCGCACAGAGAGGCTACGAGTGTCAGAAACTCCTCATATGCTTGGCGGGGTTGATAGCATCGCTAGCTAGCTGTTAGTATGCCTCTAAGCCATAATTCTTGCCAAGACTTACATTACCATTCAAGGCAAGGTTGACTTCGACTTCGCGAACATTGCGTAGCACCCCATCACACAAATCGATTGTTGTTGTCATAATGGCATCGCAAAAGCCTTTCATCGCAGGCAGCTCCACGAGTGGCATGAGGATGTAATTTTCGATCATCTGGATGTGGGCCAACGACTGTTCCGACTGCAACGGTGAGTGGAGTGAGTGGCTCCTCTCCCCGTCTGCTATACCTACATAGTCAAGGGCTATGAACTCATCAGCCGAGAAAATTTGACGGTCTTGAACAACGAATTACCATCTAAATAGTGTGAGCAAACCCTGATAACTTTCCCGCTCTTCAAAGTGTCCAGTACGTCAGTTTGGCTTTCAAGTCCAGTGGACGGACGTGGTGATTGTTCGAATAGTCGAAGCATAAAGCTGTCGGAATTTCCATCGGATAAAAAAGCATGGTCTTCCCACTCAAAGGGATTGTATTTCGAAACGGGAGGTGACATCTGCAAAGGTCTTTTCGACTGGACGACTCCTTGCCGCACTAATTCCGGTATCTCCGGTGGCGACCAAATCAGAAAAGCCACATCCGAAAATAGATGTTGATCTTGCTTGTCTGCTATAGCCTGACCCAGTTCTAGTATGTCTTGGAAGAATGCGTCCCACGAGTAAGCATCATCGTTCTCGTAGATTATGTATGCACAAGCGAAGGCAAGCTTGGCCAGTGAGAAGATTTCCATAAAGGTCCTTGGTAACACACCCCGAAAGCAATGTTGTATAGATTGAAGGCCCGTCTCGATAGGCGAACCCACCTGGAAACGTGTCATTCTCGCCGGTAGTCCGGGTACTGAAGACAGTTTCTTCATCCAGTAGTCATCCAAGACGGACACAAGATCCCGAAGATCCTTGATTAGTGTTTGTGACGTTGGCAGTTCGTCTTTAGAAAGTAGCCCGCCAGTATATCCATTTGCAAGCATCGAGGACCGAGGCTGGAGAGCACCATTGGTGAAATGCCTGTAAGGTCGACTGGGACCATCATCATCCTTGGCCGTGTGCCTTTTGGCTGGCTTCGTATTCGCAGATTCAGTGTTGGTCACGATTGATAGAACCGGCCGACGCGATTGGCTTTTCGAAGTCCATTGGGTTGAAGGACTCTGGATTGGAGAGACTGGGCTGAGTAAATCTGACCAGGTACTGCTGCCAATTGGAGAAATTGGACTGACGAGATCTGACAAGGGCGTAAAAGTAGATTCTCGGATCGTAAGCGTGGGTGAAATAGGACAAATGAGATCGAAAGCCTCTAGCTCATCTAGATCCATTAGGTAATCCGGTTGGGCGGAGAGCTCAGGTCTTTGCAGTTCATTGCTTAGCAACTCGTAACATGGAGGGTCGCTGCCACAAAGTTCCACTGGTGTCACGCTAGCGCTTGAGCACTTGAGCGCTGGCCCTGTTATACAAGAAGTAACGTTCCGGCTTGTGATGTCAGTCCCATAAATGTCCTGATCTTTCTGGTCCCCAAAATCGTGGTGCTTCAAGCATTCCGAGCTGTAATCTACTGTGTCAAGCTCATGTAGCCAAGACTTGTGGAGGCGACCTTCCAGCTCATGTCTATCTCGTGTTCGTTTGTTCATATGCCAGCGGTGTAGCGGGCTGGTTTTGCAGGGTAAGATAGGAGAAGCATTGTTCTGTCGTGAAAAGCTCTTCCAACCACCGAAGTGTTTGAAAAACGAGACGGCGCGCCGCAATTTTGTTTCCTTTTTCTGGACTAAATGTTGCGAGATCTCTTCGCTTTTTGACATAGGAGGGGTAAATTTCTCATGGCGACGACAGACCGGGCACTGATACCACCCATTAGAAAGCCGGGGGCACGCTGAAACATGATTCAAATAAGATTCGAGACTATCAAAGGCTTTCCCACAATACAACAGCGGGCAAACAGTGCGTTGTTGGGCAAAAGTGTCCGGTAGATCTTTGCGGGCGTATGCGGCCCAATACTGAAAAGCTATCTGGCACTCTTGTTGGGTGAGGTCAGCGAAAGAATAGCGGCTGCCACCTTTGCTAAGGTAATCTTTGAGTCTGCTCTCAGTTTGTCAGACAGAAAAAAAAATTGTTTGGGAGCGGTGATATCTCACGCGCAAGGCACGTATGGTGATTCAGCTCGTATCGGAAAAGGATGCATATTGTACTGTGATGGGGACACCGAGCAAGTCTTTGGGATGTTGTCTTGGATTGTTTATTAGGTACCGGTGGCTTTTTATGTGAGGTAGCTGAACAAATGGTCAAGGGCATCAAGATTCTAAGAGGTTCCCATGTGGGACCAGCTTGATATTGATTAAAACGCACATCCAGGACACAATCAGCTCTCATGGAGGACTTGTGGCTTGCAAAGTAGATTCCGAGGCAAAGGGAATCAATCGAACGTAAAGACCCGGTAAGTATTGTTCCTGATATCGGAAGCGGGGAGATTGCCGTCTGGAGCGGCCATGTAGGACTTTGTCCGCGAAGCTGCCCAATGATTGAAACCGACAATTCGCATTTCAGGATCTGGGGTAGCGTTTGTGGCCGTTCTGGGTTTTGGCTGGAAGACTCATTCTACCAACAGGAGTATACCGGAGCCCATCATGCAATGATCGACACACGCAGTCTGCGGTGGCTCTCCAACGCAAGGCTGCGCATTGGCCGAGATCGAGGATATCTTCGCACCGCAGAACGACAGTAGCCAAAGAGGGGTAGACATACGGGAGCCTGGGCAAGGCGAATGTACTAATGCCACCTCGAGTCCTCCCTCGAAAGAGGGCGATGTAGGTATAGGCTTGCACCAAGGCCGTGTCATCCTTCGATGTCGATTGTAAATCCGTGAGCTGCATATTCCCCCGGCTGGGCTAGACTCATACCCAAGCTGGTGTGTAGTATCTCTTTGTATTGAACGAGTCCTTCCATTGTTCAGCCTTAGGCAACAGTGCGTCTCTTGAGTGAGTGAGAAGAAGCTAGCAAAGGCTGGGTGGCAGCGAAGCATTTGCTTGCCTTGGCCAGATCTGGAAATTGATCAGGAGTGGGTGCATGATAACACGCAGTCCTTTGACTGAATGCGGGCTCAGACAAGGGAGAAGCGACCAAGTTGGAACGAAGCCTTGGTTCCGGGTCGTACCACGGTGTCATGGACAGTAGTCGGGCGTCAGCTGTAGTGAACCGTTGATGCGGGCGGACAGTTGGTTAGCGAGAAGTCTGCCGTGCGGTAAGCCTGCTGCGGTCCATTTCTAGGCAGCAAACCGAGGTTGAGCTGTTCCCCTACCATGTTCAGGAACGCGAAAGGACTTCTCGAAAGCGAATGACCTTTGCCCATTGAAGGCAGAATCAAAGTTTGTGTACTGAGTCCTTCGCGGTGTGGTTGTTGGTTTTCCAGATATGTACGAACATCAAAGTGATGGCACGATTGTCGCAAAATCGCAAGCCCAGCAAGAAAGAAATTATGCAGCTTTGTTAAAAGAGTAATATCTAGGACAAAGTACTCATATATGTATTACGGCTTGAGCTTCTCCTGAACCTAGCCTCAAGACACAGATCTATTTACAGGACATCAAAGCGACACGGAGCTTTCAATTTTAGAAACATTATGCTCAATCTGAGAGAACTGTGCTCAAGAATAGCAACCTTTGCTTCGATGGATCAAAGACCTGCCGGTCAGACACAATGACATTGTCGATCCAGGCATCTTTACGCAGTAGTGTCCTGCGGGAGGACTCTGTATGCTGCGTGTGGAAGGTTTAGTCCGTGATCCCCAATCGCCTTCTTCGAAACTTGGGACTACTGATTCGTTGTCGCTACTCCGAGAAACGTTTTGTTGGTAAAAGTGATACCGCTGCTCATTGAGAGATCTGGGATAACCCTCACCGTGCCAAACCAATAAAGCAACCCCGGGCCGCGTCAAGGATGGATTTTGCGGCTACGTTTTGCCGGTGTTTACACCAAGAATTGGATGAGTAAATGTACGCCGCCCTTGATTTTAATTGTAGCTTTCCATACCGTACTGGTGTCATCACTTCTATAGCGTCCTTCATAATTCATAAACCCATGCCCTAACACCCTCCCCCCCTCTCCTCCCCCCCACTCCCCCCTCCCCCTTCCCCACCCCCTCACATCTCCCCAACAACATACTCCCCGCCCTCCACCCCCAAAAAAACTTCATGCACCCTCCCCGCCTCCACATCAACCCGGCCCCCCACACGAAATGTCTCCATAAACGGCACTTTGTCCTCTGGATACGTGATCGTCAATGAGCCCTTGCGGACGAGATGTGTTGCTTTCACGGCATGGGAGTGCGGGGGGTAGTGGAATTTTCTGTGAAGGGGGGTATTAGTTTGGGGTGGTGGTACTGGGAAGGAAGGGGGTGGGGGAGGGGCGTACGGAGGATCGGTCCAGGTGTAGACGTGAGTGTAGCCCCAGGAGCGGACTTCGGCTTCGGATTCTTCGAGGGTGGGGGGTGGGGGTTTGGTTTTGCGGGGAGGCATTGTAATTTGGAAAGGATTAGGGCGGTGTACGGAGTCAACTCCGTAATATTGTTGGAAATAGGGGAGATGGTAATCTCCGCCTTCATAGGGCTGATAGGGCTGGGGCCCGCTAGTAGAGTTTTAGCTGCTCGCTCCTACCTCGTAGATAGACTCCTAACAGCAACAACCTACATACCAAAATGCCCCATATGACCTCATGTTCCAACAAATATCACCGAAATTGTAACAAATCTTCGGACAACATGTGAAACAGCGTCCAGAAAGCTGTGGGGGTCGTATTCGCAAGAATAGCATGCCCGTTGACCGCGTCAAGGCGCGCTTGGTTGTTCACTGATAGATAGTAGCCATTTGAAGCTTGACCGGCCTTTACGAAGTGAGAAGCTGATAATGGACCATTTTCGTCGTAGTATCGTTCAAAAGCGGCGACATTTTTCTCGCGTCCAGCATAAGCTTTTGAGCAAGTTATCTTGGGGAAGGGAGCATGAGCAGGCATGTACCGCATTTGCGCTACACCTAGACTTTACTCGAAAGAACGGTGGCATGGATGGGGAGGGGCGCGATAGCAAAGCCCGAGCAAAAGGAAGGGGGCTGGCTCACCAAGCGTGTCGTAATGCTCCCCAAAATGGGAATTCGAAACTTGGATGAGTAAATCGAGACTCTGACATGCCATCCTTTTGATTGACGAAGCGAAACCCTTCGAAGGCCGAAGCACGCGGCCAAATATTGTCATCGCGCATGAGCGAGAGTTGTGGTATGGCGAGCCAATTACCAGTCGGAATGTGATAGCCATCGGGGGAGGTATACGGGACCATGACTCTGCGAGGAGCGCTGACTTTGTTGGGTCAGCACACGACAACAGAATTTCCCCCTTCGATCTCTTCGAAGAGCGGCTGGCTTACGAATTGGACCAGGACTCAGGCGGGCAGTCTCTTTCACGAAGCTGTCGAGATAAGGCATCTCCTGATTCAAGGAACCGAACGACGCGTCTTTGCACTCCACGGCTTCAACTCTAAGTCGCTCGCGATATTCCGAGTGCTTGCATATGTTATGGATACAGAACTGCGCAATCTTGGCTATAGTGTCAGTCGTGAGTGATGAATCGTGAAGTTTCTCATACCACTGGGACCTGAAATGCACTTGCGAATAAAAGACCAAGCGTAATCTTGGCGATTGCAGCGGCATCTTGGAGCCTGGTCATCTCGACTATCCATCGAGTGATATGTCCCTGCGCTTTTCAATCAGATTGCCAGTTCTGGCGCTGCTGATGGCAGAATACCTCACTCACCGGCTTTCCATCATTGGAACCCTTGCCTTCAAGAGCTTGGCAGGTAGTCCACAGCAGAAAATTGTACACTTTCTGTCGGGTTACACCCCATCCCATTGATATAGGACCGATGAGTCTGTACACCATGAGCTTGACGGAACGCCGCCGCTAGTTGATTCAAAGGGATCACTGACGGCAGCAGAAAGCCCGGCACGAGGTCCAGGATAGGGTAAGCTTTCGCGCAACTCCAAAAGAAGCTCATGACATCGTGATATACTTCGAGGCGGTCGGCTGCAGTGTGGAATCTGACGTTAATCCTGTACCATGCAAGGAAAGGATGTCGACCATTCCATACCTTGGTGTTCGCCGAAGAATGCCAAGTGATTCACACGAGTGAAGATGCGTAGGAACGTTGGCATGAGTCGGACCTTTTGCCACTCACCATGACCTTGTTCGCATTTGTCTAGTAGTGAAGGCTCGTACATCAGTGTGAGAGACTACGATAGGCAAGGTCTCTTCTCTCCATACACATACCGTTTAGAGGTGCGATCTCTAAGGCCACCGTCTCCCTAATACGTATCTGAAAGGCAATGCTCATTTCGGGAACACTCGTCCGAAGTTTGTTCTTTAGCACACCAAGTCCAACGCGAAATGACTCAGTCTGGGGTCCCTTGTGCTCGGGCGATACTTGAAGATGGCCCAATATTGGATCCGTGAACGCAAGCTGTTGTGCTTTAATAATGTTCCCATACTGCCGCACAAAAGCTTGACGACACTTGGGGGCCATACTTCGTGCAACGCCTCCTCCATCGACAGCACAGACTCAGGTTCACATTCCAGTTGCTTGAGCTGATTACGGTCCGATATGAAGACGATCCAGCGGTCAGTCATCGGAATAGCGAAAGGTCTTCCATGAGTCTGAGCACATCAGAGGCCTCCTTGCAATGATGCGGGAATGTCTTGCACATACTGAGTCATATGCCTTTTGCAGAAGCGTTTCCGAATCAACAATCATGCGCAATGCTGTGAGCCACCTACCCAACGGCGTTGGATATGCCGCGATGGTGATGTTGGACTAGACAAAGGGTCAGTGTCAGGATTGATGATGCGATGTCCGCGTATATTATACAGGGGCCTTCCACCAGAACTTCCAGAGTAAAGCCGCTGTTTGCCAGGCCAAAAGAGCGTAGAATGCATAGTACCAATGCCAGTACCAGTCATGGGAAGGATTAGCGAAGCTCAAGCTGGAGATCGATGATAGCCTCGAGAATATCACAAGAACAGATTGCTCGCTAACGGATATTGCTTTTTTCGCATCTACACGAAGTTCGCCCTTACCAAGAATTGGAAATGGGATGATTGTGAGTGGCACCAGTGCAGACCGGGACATTTCAGCAGGCCCCAGACTGACTGATTTGACTAGTAACCTGCTCGCTGGGTTTCGTGAGCCGCTGTCATCTTTGCGTGAATGAACACAAGCGTCTAATGCTGTATTTTAGATGTGCGGCATCGTGTACTTCGTGGCAGTAGTCAACGGTGAATGGCCTTGCTATGGCCTTGCTACCTGTTACCTGTCAGCTGCGCTGACCATCCAAAGGATGTATCAACGGAGGAACAGGTAGACACATATGGGACATTCACCTGGACAAGGCTTTGAACAAAAGCAGCCTCTACGTGAGTGATTGAGGTATAGTTGTCTCTAAAGTACCTTGCTAATGACAAAATAGCAAGACTACATCACAACGATCTTGGCAACGCCAGCTTTGGGTCTCATCAAGTCCAGCCTCTTCATTCAATACTACTTGCTGTTCCGCCCTCTACGATGGATCAGGATTAGTGTGTGGATTGGAGCTACCATTTCTGCTCTCTTCTACGTCCCCGTCTCAATCACAGCGTTTGTGTTGAATAGCCCGTGGCCTGGGGAGTCTTTTCTCGACGATATCCTGTCATGGCATTACCTCAAGTTCGCACAATTCTCCATTCCGACTGGCGTCATCGGCATGCTGGTAGACTTGTACCTCTTCATTCTGCCAATCCCGGCTGTTTTGACCTTACAGATGTCCATGGTCAAAAAGCTTGGTGTTCTGATCATATTCATGACTGGGGGGCTGTAAGCTTCCGTTTCAAAAGAGCGAAAGACTTGGTTGCGAAGGCTAATCTGTCATCGATTCTAGTGCCGCGATTGCATCCATTGTGAATCTATACTATCGGGTCCAGCTCCAAGGAAAACTCGGCGACCCATCCTGGAATGTCGGCCACGTCTTGATCTGGACGTAAGACGTCCTGCCTACCTATTAGTTGCTTCTAATAGCTAATGATGCACAGACAAATCGAAATGTTCGCTGGGGTAACTGCCTCCAGTATGCCCACCGTTAAACAACTCTTTACTCGCCAGGATTTCTCACTCATGTCCTGGACGTCATCCTTGAAATCCAGCCTGACGCACTTGCCAGGCAGCTCTGCACGGGAGAAGCTTGATGATGACAATCCTAACTCCACGAATTGGGGCGGAAGCAAAAAGCATCCTGTGGAAGACCATGAAGCATTTAGGATGAGAGATCTGAAATCGGGTAGCTGTGAGCGCAAAACGGTGAAGGCTCATCGGACGGGAGACTCGCAAATCCATCTTACAACCCACATTTCTGTTACTTAGGAACAACTAGGTGGCGCATCGTTTACGCTGATAGTTCACAGGCTGCTATCGTTGATTAGACGGCAGAGAGTTAGTACCAATTTTCTCTTGTTCAAATTCTTATTAGATAAAACTTATTTTATCACTTAGGTATAGTTCTATACTGTAGCTGTAATTATCCAGAAGTAAGGTAATTATTATATATTCTCTTTTCACTGTTTTAACGAAACATACCTGCCCGTGCTACCTTAGATGGCTTGTAGGTGTGCGTTCGCTCGCTTAGTCGATACTCGTACGCACGAGGTTTCCGCGCACTCTAACCTAGGAAAGTTAGTTACAGATAGTATCGGGTTTAGCGTGCTTCATAGTTAGCGTGCGCGGAAACCCAGTGTGCGCGGGTAGATCCAGTAAAACCCGATAGGGCTGAGCAGGAGAATAAGAATGTCTGAAACCGACCCTCGATCAATGTCGTTCGTTTAAAGTGGGTCTTGACTGCATCGTGGCGACATTGACCCCCCACCTATGTCCGACAGCTCTGATTCTCAAAACTATGTACGCCAGAAATCATGCTTGTTCATCCCCTCTCCTCAGCCGCTCCACTTCTTGTCCCCGTACAGTTACAACTCAATATCAGAGGCCGACGCAGTTGTCCTCTGCCTCCTTGCGGATCACCCTGCAAATAGCTGTGGACAGTCAGTATGGCCTTTCAGCTGCTTTCAGCGTCTGCCGCAACGACGCTCCTGATCGTCATCTCTATCTTCGTCATTCGCCATCTACGTACCCTACCGACCCCACAAGCTGCGAAGAAGCCAAACCACCTGGACCTGACAAGCAGCTCACTCGAGCCTACCATACTCAGCAAAGGCCTTGCAGTGGCACTGCCCGACAGCGTCATCTTCCCGCATGATGCTGCCGCCTTCAAGCAGTCCATGAATTCTTACTGGGCACAGCAAGAGTGCGAAGTAATCCCAGCATGCGTTGTCCGGCCTCGCAACGTTCAGGAGCTCTGCACGGCGGTCACTATTCTCAAGCGCGAGTACGACGAACGAGGAAAGCAAGCTGATGAGGCAAGAGCGGAAGGACTATTCGCTATACGCAGCGGGGGCCACTCTCCGGTCTCCGGCGCTGCGAGCATTAAGGGAGGTGTTGTGGTCGATCTTGGATTCTTCTGTGAGGTAACACTGTTGGAGGATGGATTGAGCGTGGCCATCGGAGCTGGTGCCAAGTGGATGGACGTTTCCAAAGTCCTAGACGAGAAGGGTCTCGCGGTTGTTGGAGGCAGAAACTCTGCTGTCGGGGTAGGCGGCTTAACTTTGGGAGGTACGCTTCTGCTTTTTACGGCTCAATTTGCCCCTCCCCACCGCTTTAATTGCAAGTGGGATCGTTAAGTATCCCGCCAGCCGCTCCACCATGCCTCTGTTCTGGAGCTGACACAAAGGTACAAAACAGGCGGTCTCTCCTTCTTCTCCCCCCGCTTCGGCCTGGTCTGCTCCAATATCCTCAGCTATGAACTCGTCCTCGCCTCTGGCTCCATAATTACAGCCTCCGCTTTGACGAACCCCGACCTCTGGCGCGCCCTTAAGGGCGGCTCTAACAACTTTGGCATCGTCACGCGTTTTACAACCCGCAGCTTCCCCTCCACTAAAATATGGAGTGGCTTCCTTTATATGCCCGCCTTCCAAACCGCTAAGGTCCTCGCGGCTTTCTACGAAAGTGTCAACAGAACCGATTCGGGCGATCCTAGCAACACGTACGACAACTACGCCGCTGGCCCCATAGCCTGCTGGTCCTATATCCAGAAAATCGGGGTCCAGGCTATCTCCGTCAATCTCGTCTATACCAAGTCCCCCGAGAACAAGAACAAATGGCCGGCCCGTTGGCGGACCTCCTCCTTCGGGTCGCTCTGGCGTCTCTGGAGCACCTGCAAGGTCCGTACCCTGACCAGCGCGACCGACGAAATGAACGCACTCAACCCTCCTGGCAGGCGCCAAGTCTTCGCCACCACAACTATCAAAAACGACCCTGCCACCCTCGCCGCGGCGCACTCCGCCTACTACGATGCAATTGCCTCACTCCGCCGTGTCAACGTCACGGGCTTGGTTTGGACGCTCGTCCTGCAGCCGCTCCTACCGGACTGGGTCTGCAAGGGCGATGCGAATCCGCTGGGTCTGCATGATTGCACGCATGGGCCTCTCGTTATCGTGAGCTTCACGGTCAACTGGGACGAACCTCAGGATGACGTGTTCGTCAAAATGACGACGCGCCGCGCTGTCGAGCAGATCGAAGTCGTCGCAGCGGCAAACAAAACGGGCCATCCATGGCGGTACTTGAACTATTGCGCAGAGTGGCAGAGGCCGTTCAAAAGTTATGGCGAGGAGAATTGGCGGTTCTTGCAGGGGGTGAGTAAGAAATACGATCCTGAGTCGTTATTTCAAAAAGGTTGTATAGGTGGTTTTAAGCTTGATGTGTGCTCGCGGGCGAAAGCTTAATGGACTTACGATATCTGCGGCTTCGTCCCTCCGGCCTTGAAGACTAACATCAATCTGGAATCCTGGCTAGATGAGGCTACGACCCACACGGAATACAATAATTTCGTGCTACTGTAGAAGACACACCCTTATACAATTATCAGATTTACACTTCATCACGGAAGCATTTCTGGAAATATTTGGTAATGCCGTTCAAACAGAGGCAAAATCCTCATACAAAACCGTTTTGAATCAACTGCAGGGGATACTTTTTATGGAACTCTATTTTTTGACGGAACAGTCTGGCTGATTTGCCACCTTCGCTATAACCAGAGACGACTGTACTAAGCTGATGATGAGATGCTGCAAGGAAGCAGAACTAAGGTAGGTTAATGCGAGTAGTTGGATCTCGACCGCCGGATTACAGCGCGTAGGGCGGCCCTGGCGGTTCGGAAACTTATTTCCACAAGGCTGAGGCAGAAATTTGAAAAGATAAAGCGTGTGGGCTCGTAAGGACAAGATGAACCATTCATTTTAGAATTCCTCAGTGACACAGCTTCGTACATTTTCACGAGCCCTCCTTGTGATTCTCTTTGACATAGTCACACAACATGGAGAGCGGTGGAGGTTGTACCAGAAATGAGGCGGACAATGTCAAGCTGGAACCGGCACCCTTGGGGCGGAAATTTTCTCTGTACGACGTCGTAGCAGATCATCAATGTTTCAAGGCACGGAGATATCCCAAAGCGTTCTTCAGCTCTGCCTCGTACGCTTATGGGACTGCGAGGAACGATCATTTTAAATAACACTTGTTTCGGACCTAATTCCTTTGGAAAAGCAGAAAACAATTAAGTTCTGCCAAGGAAAAGCAGAGGATCTTTGTGTGGCATAGAATATCCAAGCCGCTTCCTGTCATCCTCTGCTTTAAGGAAAGCAACTTTTTCGGGATTAATACACCATCTATTTCTACTCGACTTCGATACTTTTTCATTGCGATCTACTTTTAGTCCTTTCAAAGCGTCTTTTGTCTTTGTCTGTCTTCAGTCGTCTTTTTTCAGTATAGTTTTTGTAGTCATTTACTTTCACTCTTTCCTTCACCAATGTACATCCATCCTCTCCTACCGATAGCCCTTGTCTACTTCCTGGCTCCCCAAAATTCACTTTTCGCACAAGCCCAACAATGTTACTTTCCAGATGGCTCCCTCGCCTCCGACTACAACGCCTGCAACTCCACGAACCCCGTCGGCAGCGTCTGCTGCAATCTCGCAGACTCCGCTTGCTCAATGGAGGGCTTCTGTTACAGGAGCGCAGGATATGTGTACCGGGGCGGCTGCACGGATCAGCTATGGAAGTCGCCGAATTGCGCGAAGCACTGTGTCGATTGTACGTATATGGCTCGTTGGTTCGCTGTCTTGGGTGGATTTTACTAACATGTTGATGGCGGGAAAAGCCGCAACACACATCTTCAGCAACATTATACCCTGCCCAGACGTGAGCGGAGTCTTCACGACATCGTTCTGCTGCAGTGATGTCCCAGGATCCAGTGCTGCGAACCAGAGTTGTTGTGAGCAGAAATTCAAAATGCCGAGCGGCTTTGGGAATCCCTTTATGCCCTCGACGAATACCGGGCAGCAAGTACAGCCAGATTCCAATTCTACGTCTTCTTCCGCACATGCCGAGTCTTCGAGCACCGCATCATCGTCGAGCGTCACTCCGTCATCATCGACGATCACCGGCACCCCCGGAACGTCCCCCAGTACGGCAGCTCACGCCCAGCCGGCCAATCATGCCATGCAGATAGGAGTCGTAACCGGGGTGCCTCTAGGCCTACTCCTGCTATCAGCTCTCGGCATCCTGCTCATCCGGGAACGCAGAGGAAGAATCAAAGCGGAGAAGCTGATGCAGAACGCGAAGATGGGAGGGGGCGAACTGGATGTTGAGACGCATGACCCGTTTTCGCGTACAGATGCTGAACGACAGGAGCTGGAAGAGATCCATTTGCGGGAATTGCAGTCCAGTGAGGTGCATGAGGTTTCTTGAGGGGTTCACGCTCAAGGAATGAAAATATATTCGACTGTGTATTGCGAGCTTTACGTATAACCACCTAAGTTTGTTTTATATTCAAGGTAGCAGAGATCAAGGTTCTAACCAGTCGACAAAGTCCAAGCATCCCTCGACCGCTTGCGTTATCGTCACTCACCCACAACTACCATTTGATCACCAGGAGAGTTCCACACCGACTCATCTCCACCCCTAGGAGCCCATCATCCCGTCAAACCACCAATTACTCCCACACCCAAAACCTCCAACACAGCACCCAACCGAAAAGCCAAGCACAAGCCAGCCAGCCAGCCGATTCAACCGACCCAAAAACCCATTCCACGTCCATACATACTTCCCACTATGTACAAACGCCCCCCTCCTCGCCCCCTCCTCCCTCTCAGATCCCCAGCAAGCAGAAATCGCCCGTCACACTCACGACCATCAAGCCGTGAAAACATGCAACCATCCAAAAAGAAAATCCAAACTTTCCAGCAAGAAAATCCAATTTTCACCACCTAGGTAATAATCTAAGCATACGTCCAACGAAGACCCCTCAGCCCTGCTGGTTTCCCATTTAAAAAAATTAAAAAATTAAAAATCTTTGAAAGAGGAAAATACTAGGATACATCGAACGGCGAAACCAGTAGAGCTCTCTCTCCCCCTCTCTCCCTCCCCCCCCTTCCTCTCACTCCCCCTCTCTTCCCCCCCCTCCCTCTCTCCCTCTCTCTCTCCCTATCTCTCTCCCTATCTCTCTCCCCCCCTCTCTCCCTCCCTCTCCCCCTCTCCCCCTCTCTCGCCCTCTCTCTCTCCCTCTCTCTCCCCCTTTCCCCCCCCCCCCCACTCTCCCTCTCTCTCCCTCCCTCTCTCCCTCCCTCCCCCTCCCTCCCTCTCTCTCTCCCCCCCTTCTCTCTCCCCCTGTCTCTCTCCC
>JAABUS010001852.1_pt1 | contig 43226 bp, 38 predicted proteins | sample 5560161 | NCBI WGS metagenome assembly JAABUS01 (sample SAMN10711885, study PRJNA513376) | rock metagenome | isolation source: Antarctica rocks | place: Antarctica: Victoria Land, Trio Nunatak nord | collected 2016-01-04
CTGCGCCGGTCACCCAGAAGCCCAGCCGGCTCGCGGCGGCCTCCGGCTGCCCGATGGCCACGGCGGTCGACTCGTCGATCGTCAGGTGGGCGGCAGCCAGTCGGCGAACACCCTTGCCGCCGAGCAGCCGCGAGACCTGAAGCCCGTACAGGCCGTTGCGCAGCCCGAGAAGCGAGGACGTCGCCACGGCGGCCGCACCGGACCCCCCTGCGCCCAGGATGCTGACGATCGCGAACTGCGAGCCGCCGCTGAACAGCAGCGACGACAAGGTGATCGTCTGCCACATGGACAGGCCGGCCGCTATCGACAGCGCGCCGAAGCTCACGCCGTACGCGCCGGTGGCCACGCCCACGGACAGCCCCTGCCGCATGACCTGGCGGCGGCGTGCCGGATCGAGCTCGCTCACCGGCCCGGCAGCTCCGCGGTCAGCCGCAGCTCCCGCACCGTACGTCCGTCGCTGTCGACCACCCGGGCCCGGTGCGCGCCGTCCGGCTCCAGGCCGGCAGCGGCGAGGAAGGCCCGGGTGTCGTCGTGGTCGGCCAGCACCCACGCCCGTACGCGCACCGCACCGGTGTCCTGCAGCGCGGCGATCGCCGCGTTCAGCAGCCGAGAACCGTGCCCCTGCCGCCGCGCCTCCGGGTGGACGCCGAGGACCAGCAGCTCGCCGGCGCCGTCCTCGGAGTCCCGGTCCTCGCTGGGGCCGACCGCGGCGAGCCCGACCACCTGGGCGCCGGCCCGAGCGACCAGAAGCTGGTGCCGCTCGCTGGGCGCCGAGGTCAGCGACTCGCGCCATACCCGGGCGAAGGCTGCGGCATCGAGCCGGTCCAGCACCTCGGCCGACAGCACCGAGCCGTATGACGATCGCCAGAGCGCCGCCTGGACCTGGCCCACCGCCGCCAGGTCGTTCAGCCGCGCGGGGCGCACGCTCGCATCCGCCGACGGCTGCCCGTGCGAGGCGTGGCCGCTGTCGGGACCATGGGTGTGGTCATGTCCGTGAGTCGAGTGGTCGTCGGGCGCGGACACCGGCACATCCTCGCACCGCCCGGCGCGCGGGCTTCGGCGCCTACCGGGCGAGCAGTTGGCTGGCCGGGATCAGCTGCCTGGTCAGGCCCGAACCGGACCAGAGGAGCTTGGCGGTCGCCTGACCGGTGTTCTCGTAGTACTCCATCTTGACGCTGTAGGCCTGGTTGGCACTCAGCGCGATGGCGCCCTTGTCCTCCTTGAGCGTGTGTGCGGTCCAGTCGTTGACGATCTGCTGGCCGTTCACCCACAGGCGTACGGCGTCGTCGGACTGGGTGTAGAAGGTGTACGTGCCGGTCGCCGGAACGATCACCTTGCCGGTCCACCGCACGCTGAATGTGTCGGCTCCCATGCCGGATGCGGGCGCGGCGGTGCCCCAGCCGAAGGCTACCCGGCTGTCGACGCGGGTGACTTTGAGGCTGGTGAACGAGGCGGTGTCGAAGTAGCTCCCGGTCAGCCCGCTCGGCGCCACCGCGGGCACCGTTACCGATGCCGAGCCCGACCTGGGAGAGCTGTTGCCGGCCTGGTCGCGGGCGTAGACGGCGTAGCTGTGCGGCTGGCCACTGGTCATCGACGTGTCGGTGTACGACGTTGCGCTCACCGGGAGGCTGACGGTGCCGTCGCGCACCACGGTGTAACCGACGACACCCACGTTGTCGGTGCTGGCGGCCCAGGTGAGGGCCACCTTCGTAGGACTGACGACCCGAGCGATCAGGTTGGTCGGCGTGGTCGGCGAGGTGGTGTCCGGGACGTCCGGTGTCGTTACGGTCGCATCGGTGGAGTACCCGCTTTTGTTGCCCGCCGCGTCCTGCGCCAAAACGGCGTAGACGTAGGCAGTGCGGGGCAGGACGCTCGTGTCGGTGTACGCGGCGCCCAGGCTCGTCCCGATATCGACGCCGTCTCGACGGATGGTGTATTGCGTCACGCCGACGGCGTCGTCGCTCGCCGTCCAGGTCAGGTCGACCCGGGATTGAGTGGTGCCTGCTGCGCGCAAGCCCGTCGGGACGGTCGGGGCGGTGTTGTCCGCCGCGGCAGGGGTCGTGACGCTGGTCGCCGCGGAGTCGGCACTGGTGTTGCCGGCCGCGTCCTGCGCCGACACCACGTAGCTGTAGGTGCGATTCGCGGGGACGGTGGTGTCGCTGTACGACGGGCCGGAGCTCGTCCCGATCACCGAGCCGTCCCGCGAGATGGTGTATTGCGTCACCGCAACGTCGTCGGTGCTGGCGGACCAGGCGAGGTCGACCCTGGACTCGCTGACACCGCTCGCGGTGGGTGCGCCGGGAACGCTCGGCGGGCTGATGTCCTGGACGTCGGGTGTGGTGACGGTGACCGCGCCGGACACCGGGCTGAGGTTGCCGGCGGCGTCGAAGGCGTCGATCGTGTAGCGGTAGCTGGTGCCGGCGACGACGGTCGAGTCGGTGTAGCCGGTGACTGCGCCCACGGTGGCCAGTGGCACGCCGTCGCGGAAGAGGTCATAGCCGGCAACCCCCGTGTCGTCCGACGAGGAGTCCCAGCCCAGCCGCACGGAGCCGGTACCGACCGAGGGGGCACGGAGATTGCCGGGCGTACTGGGAGGTGTCGTGTCGACGTGGGGCTGCGGGGTGACGAAGATCGGGTCCTGGGCGTAGGCGGTGTATGCGTCCTGCTTGATTTGGCTGTATGCGCCCCCAGCCACATAGGCGACCCGGTTCTCGTAGCCGTCCGGTCCGATGCTGTCGAATGCCATTTCCGCACTCAGCCGGGGAAATGTCTTGTTGTCCAGAGCCGTCTTGGCCTGGTTGTAGTAGGACGTCGCCTCGCTCTCGGTCGCGTCGCGCATGTTCCACTCGACGATTCCCCAAGGCTTGGACAGATAGTTATGGTTCGTGTTGCTGTTCGCGCTCAGTAGGTTGTACATGTTGTTGACGTTGGTGGCGTAGTTCGGCGCCTTGGGGTTGCCGTAGGCGTTGAACATGACCCAGTCGACCAGGTCGTCGCCGGGGTACAGGTCGTTCGTCAGGCAATTGAACGGCGCGTAGTTCTGATAGTCGATGACCCAGACGACGTTCGTCGTCCCTTGCGCCTCAAAGCGGTTGCGCACATTCCGCCACATCGCCTGGTACTCCGTCGGCGTCCCGGAGGTTCCCTTGTAGACCACGTATGGGCAGTTGGGGTCCGAGGTGACGTCGCCCTGCGGTTCGTGGTGCAAGGTGAGGAAGATCTTGGCCGGAGCGACGGACTTGACACTGAGGGCCATCTGATCGATCGCCCCGTTGACCGTGGCGTTGCTGCCGCCGGCGTCGCGCCACGAGGCGGTGGGCTTCCAGTTCGCGAAGAGATGGGTGTCGGGCCTCGCGACGAAGAACTTGTCGTCTGCGGTGAGGGAATTCAGGCCCACGGCGTGATAGGTGTGGACGATGTCGACCTGTCTACCGATCCGCTGCTCGTGGTAGAGCATCTGCGCCTTCACGCCGGTCGACGCCTGGGGATACTTGCTCGCGGCCGCACCAAGCCAGGGCCGGCAGGAATTCACCAGTATTGCCGAGACGGTGCAGTTGTCCGCGGCTTGAGCCGTGGATACCTGCACACTCATTAGACCCAGGCTCATGCTGACGGCCAAGGCCACCGCGCACACCCCTTGAATGGCATGCGTCCCGGTGGCGCTTTGGGTATGCGGGTGTAGCGAGCCGTTGTCCAACGGCGCACTCCTTGGGACCCAGCCTTGGAAAACACGGGGATGCGGCTCGTCGCAGGCTGAGGACCGATCGGCCAGACTCACCGAGAGCAGGCTATCTCGTCGCAAAGCCTGTGGAAAGGGTCAAATCTCCCCGTCAGGTGGCGACTGCGCGGTGCACCGGCTCGACTTTCACCGGTCCTTTGCCTCGCGGGGCTCCTCAGCCGGTTCGGGGTCGCCCTTCTCGCTCTCGGTCTCCTCGGGCTCGAAGGTCGAGGGTTGCCCGGCTCCGATGCCCACGCCGGTCTCGGGGTTGGGGATCTCGCCCGTCGCCGGGTGCGCGTCGCCACCCACGCCGGGGATGTCGTCGTTGCTGGGACCGGTGGGGATGGTGTCGTCGCTCATGGCCCCAGGCTGCCCTATCCGCCCGAACGCTGCGCGGCGGCCGGTCGCCGACCTGCCCGCGTTGTGGCGCGGCGGTACGTCACGAAGGCGTAGCCCTCGTGTTCCTGCCGCTCGACCTCGACCCAGGTCGAGGACGCGATCGGGGGGAAGAACGTGTCCCCGGCCGGACCCTGATCCACCTCGGTAATCTCCAGCCGGTCGGCCAGGGGCAGCGCCAGCGCATAGATTTCGCCGCCGCCGACGACGAAGACATCGGCGGCGGCGTCCGCGGTTCGCTCCGCCACGGCCTCGCCACCACCGTCGGGGGCATCTTCGGGGACCTCTTCGGGCACGTCCTCGGCGACACCTGCGAGCTCCAGCGCCTCCGTCAAAGAGTGCGCCACACTCACTCCGTCTGCGTGCCAGTCGGGTTGCCGGGTCACGACGATCGTCCGGCGACCTGGCAGGGGGCGTCCGATCGAGTCGAAGGTCCGGCGCCCCATCACCAGCGTGGAGCCGAGGGTGAGTGCCTTGAACCGGCGCAGATCGGCCGGTATCCGCCACGGCAGGTCCCCCAGAGCTCCGATCACGCCGTCCCGGCCCACGGCCGCGACGACGGTCACCCGCACGGGCGGGCTCCCGTCATACCGCGATCGGGGCCTTGATGGCCGGGTGCGGCGCGTAGTCGAGCAGCGTGAAATCGCCCATCTCGAAGTCGTCGAGGGACGTCCGCTCGGGGTTGAGCACCATCTGCGGCAGCGCTCGGGGGTCGCGGGTCAACTGCTCGCGGGCCTGGTCGAGGTGGTTGAGGTAGAGGTGCGCGTCACCAAGGGTGTGCACGAAGTCGCCAGGACGCAGCCCGGTCACCTGCGCCACCATCAGGGTGAGCAGGGCGTAGGAGGCTATGTTGAACGGGACGCCCAGGAACACGTCGCCCGAGCGCTGGTACAGCTGGCACGACAGGCGCCCGTCCGCGACGTAGAACTGGAACATCGTGTGGCACGGCGGCAGCGCCATCTCGCTCAGCGAGGCGACGTTCCAGGCGCTGACCAGGTGCCGCCGGGAGTCCGGTTCGCTGCGGATCGACTCGACGACTGCGGCGATCTGGTCGATCTGCCGGCCGTCAGGGGCGGGCCAGGAGCGCCACTGGTAGCCGTAGACCGGACCGAGTTCGCCGTCAGCGCGGGCCCATTCGTCCCAGATGGAGATCCCCTGGTCGTGCAACCACGCGACGTTGGTGGAGCCGCGCAGGAACCACAGCAGCTCGCCGACGACCGACCTCATGTGCAGCCGCTTGGTGGTCAGGGCGGGGAACCCCGCCGCGAGGTCGAACCGCATCTGGTGGCCGAAGACGCTCAGCGTGCCGGTGCCGGTGCGGTCGCTCTTGGCCGCACCGTCGGTCAGGACGCGCGAGAGGAGGTCGAGGTACTGCTGCATCGAGGCAACGTAACACCGTCCCCCGCGCGGTGACAGGAAGCCACAGCGTGTACGAAAGGGCACCGCAGCAGGGCGCGATACGGTGGCTGTATGACCGTGCAGCCCGTCTTCGGCAGGGTGCTGACCGCCATGGTCAGCCCCATGCGTGACGACGGCAGCCTCGACGTCGACGCGGCGCAGCGACTCGCGGCCCACCTGGCCGACCACAGCCACGACGGTCTCATCCTGGCGGGGACCACCGGGGAGTCGGCCACCCTCACCGACGCCGAGAAGCGAGACCTGCTCCGGGCGGTGGTCGACGCGGTCGGCGACCGGCTGCAGGTCCTGGCCGGAGCCGGCACCAACGACACCGCCCACTCCGTCGAGCTGGCCCGCGCCGCGGCCAAGGAGGGTGCGCACGGCCTGCTTGCCGTTACGCCGTACTACAACAAGCCGCCACAGGCGGGGGTGTTAGCCCACTTCCGGGCGATCGCCGACGCGACCGACCTACCGGTGATGGTCTACGACATCCCCGGGCGGACGGGCATACCGATTGCCACCGAGACGCTCCTCGCGCTGGCCGACCATCCGCGGATCGTCGCGGTCAAGGACGCCAAGGGCGACCTCTGGGCGTCCTCGCGGGTGCTGTCGGAGACCGACCTGCAGTATTACTCCGGCGACGACGCCCTCAACCTCGCGCACCTCACCCAGGGGGCGGTCGGCATCGCCAGTGTGGTCGCGCACGTCGCCGGAGACTCGTACGCCGAGCTCGTCACCTCCGTTGCGCAGGGGCGCCTGGCCCGGGCCATCGAGATCCACCGGGGCCTGATGCCCGCCGTCGAGGCCGTCATGAACATCACCCAAGGCGCGATCATGGTCAAAGCAGCGCTCGTCGAGCTCGGGGTCTTGCGCTCCGCCGCCGTCCGGCTGCCCTTGGTCCCCGCCACCGATGACCAGGTCGCCGCCTTGCGCTCCGGTCTGGCCCTATCCCGACTGTCAGGACTGAGTTGAGCCATCCCCATCCCGAACTGTCCACCCCACCGCCGCTAGCCTCGAACGCCCTGCGCATCGTCGCGCTCGGCGGCCTGGGTGAGGTCGGCCGCAACATGACGGTGATCGAGCACGCCGGTCGCCTGCTGATCGTCGACTGCGGCGTGCTCTTCCCCGAGGACAACCATCCCGGGGTCGACCTGATCCTGCCCGACTTCGAGTACATCAAGGACCGCCTCGACTCGGTCGAAGCGGTGATCCTCACCCACGGTCACGAGGACCACATCGGCGCCGTGCCGTACCTGCTCCGGCTCAAGCCCGACATCCCCCTGATCGGCTCGCAGCTGACTCTGGCCTTGGTCGAGGCCAAGCTCAAGGAGCACCGGATCACGCCGTACACCTTGCAGGTCAAGGAGGGTCAGCGCGAGCGGTTGGGCCGGTTCGACTGCGAGTTCGTCGCCGTCAACCACTCGATCCCCGACGCGCTGGCGGTTGCCATCCGCACGCCCGCGGGCACGCTGCTGCATACCGGTGACTTCAAGATGGACCAGCTGCCACTGGACGGCCGGCTCACCGACCTGCGCGCGTTCGCCCGCTTGGGCCAGGAGGGTGTGGACCTGTTCATGGTCGACTCCACCAACGCCGAGGTGCCCGGGTTCACGACGCCGGAGCGCAACATCGCGCCGGCGATGGACCAGGTATTCCGCACCGCCCGCCGCCGCGTGATCGTCGCCTGCTTCTCCTCCCATGTGCACCGCGTGCAACAGGTTCTCGACGCGGCGGCCATACACGGGCGCAAGGTCGCGATGGTCGGCCGGTCCATGCTGCGCAACATGGGCGTCGCCCAGGAGCTCGGCTACCTGCACGTTCCCGACGGCGTGCTGGTCGACATCAAGAAGCTCGACAACCTGCCCGACGACAAGATCGTGCTGGTCTGCACCGGTTCGCAGGGCGAACCGATGGCGGCGTTGTCGCGGATGGCCAACCGGGACCACAAGATCGAGGTGGGCCAGGGGGACACCGTCCTGCTCGCCTCGTCGCTGATCCCGGGCAACGAGAACGCCGTCTACCGGGTCATCAACGGGCTCATGCGGCTCGGCGCCGACGTCGTCCACAAGGGCAACGCCATGGTCCACGTCTCCGGTCACGCAAGCGCGGGGGAGTTGCTCTACTGCTACAACATCGTCAAGCCGCGCAACGTGATGCCGGTGCATGGCGAGTGGCGGCACCTGGTCGCCAACGCCGACCTCGCCGTCGCGACCGGCGTTCCGCGCAGCCGGGTGGTGCTGGCCGAGGACGGAGTCGCGGTCGACCTCGCCGAAGGGGTGGCCCGCATTTCGGGGTCAGTGCCCTGTGGCTACGTGTTCGTCGACGGTTCGTCCGTCGGGGGCACCACCGAGGCGCTGCTCAAGGACCGCCGTATCCTGCGCGACGAAGGCTTCATCACGGTGATCGTGGTCCGCGACTCCGCGACCGGCAAGATCGCCGTCAAGCCCGAGATCCACGCCCGTGGCTTCGCCGAGGAGCAGGCGATCTTCGACCAGGTGCTTCCCCGGCTCGAAGATGCCCTGGCGGAAGCCGCCGCCAACAGTCTCGGCGACAGCTATCAGCTGCAGCAGGTGATCCGGCGGACGGTCGGCAGCTGGGCGGGGGGGCGACTGCGGCGTCGGCCGATGATCATCCCGATTGTCATCGACGCCTGAGGCCGGACCCCTCTGGACCACCCCTGGTCGCCACGGTCGTGCAGCGCGCAGAAGACCAACACCTCGTTGTGCCCCTCGCGGAGGTCGCCAGGCCGCACAGAGCAGTCGTCATGGACGTCACCAAATTGCCGGGGGCGCCTACCAGGGCCGGGCGGGGGACAGCTCGCGGCAGTCGTGCGCTGGGGAGAACCCGCTCGGAGTTCGTTCATACTCCACGCCGGGGCCGTCCGAGGCCAGGGAGGCCACCGCCGCCAGAAGACGGTCGACGTGCTCGACCGTGTTCGCCAGGCCGACGCTGACCCGGATCGCCGTCGCGGGAAGCGGTCCGGCGACGGCCTCGGCGTTCCGGCGGGCGAGCAGCGAGCCGACCAGCAGGTGGGCGCAGAACTTGCCGTCCCGGACCCCGATGCCGTGCTCGGCCGACAGCGCAGCCGACACGAGCGAGCTGTCCAGGCCGTCGACGGTGAAGCAGGCCACTCCGACCCGGTCACCGCCCGGGGCGAACACCGAGTACGTCCTGACGGCGTCGATGGCGGCCAGTCCGGCGCGGAGCCGCCCGGCCAGTTCCTCCTCGTGTGCCTCGATCGCGACGCGGTGCTCGTCGATCGCGGCGCAGGCGGCGGCGAGCGCGATGGTGCCGATCACGTTGGGGCTGCCCGCCTCGTGCCGGGCCGCGCCGTCGTTCCAGACGACATACCCGGGACCGACCTCGGCGGTGGCCCCGCCTCCGGCCAGGTACGGCGGAGCATCCGCCAGCCAGTCGCCCCGGCCGACCAGCGCGCCGGCCCCGAACGGCGCGTAGACCTTGTGTCCGGAGAAGGCCACGTAGTCCACGCCCAGGCCGGCGATGTCGAGTCGGCGGTGCGGTGCGAGCTGCGCGGCGTCGAGGGCGACGCGGGCGGCGTACCGCTTCGCAACTTCGGCGATCCGAGCAACCGGCCAGATCTCGCCGGTGACGTTTGAGGCGCCGGTGACGGCAACCAGCCGCGGGCCCTGCGGTGCCTGCCGCAGGGCATCCTCGAGCAGGGCCACGGCGTCGCCGTGGCTGGTGGGCACCGGAAGCCGGACGGTCCGGTCCGCCTCCCACGGCAGCAGCGCGGCGTGGTGCTCGGACTCGAACACGAACACGGTGGTGTCCGCGGGCAGGCTTCGGGCGAGCAGGTTCAGCGAGTCGGTGGTGTTGCGGGTGAAGATCACGAGGTCGCCCTGCCGCGCACCCACGAAGGACCCGACCTGCTGGCGGGCCTGCTCGTACCACGCCGAGGTCACCGTCGAGGCGTACCCGTTGCCGCGGTGCACGGAGGAGTACGTGCGCAGGGCGGTGTCGACGGCGGTCTTGACCGACTCCAGCGCCGGAGTGCTCGCGGCATGGTCGAAGTTGGCGTAGTCGACGCTCGTGCCGTGGACAGTCGGCACCCGCAGACCGTCCGCTACGGTGCGCGGCGGGGCGAAGGTCGCGGGCTCCCCGCCGCGGCAGGCCGGGGGAAGCGCCGGCGCGGCGATCGGGGCGGACGGCGTTGTGCAGACTCGGTTGACGAGGGTGGCGATGGACATGGCGGTGACTCCTCGAGTCCTGGTGGACCCTGCAGGAGTGCCGCACGGTCCGCGCTTGCCGGATCGCCTGGTGGCGTCACGGCCGGGTCGTCACCCGGAGCACCCCGCCACGGAAGGAGGGTTGCCGGCCAGCAAGCCGGGGCTGAACGCTGGCACTCATGACCTGCGCAGGAGAATACCCACGCCGCTGTTTTTTCTGCCGGATTGCGGGACTGCCGTTCACGAGCTGAGACGGGCGCGGCCGACTGCGCGGGTCTTAGCGGTCGACCTCACGAAACGCATCAGCTGGCTCAGCGGGTCCGTTTGCCGGTGCGAAGCGCTTCGACCGCGCTTCCGATCCGCGTGCTGCGGGTCTCGGCTTTCTTGGCCTCCTCGATCCAGCGCACCCATTCCTTGCGATGGCTGGGGGCGAGGGTGTCGAAGAACTGCCGCGCCACCTCCTGTCGGGCCAGCGCCTCGGCAAAATCGGCTGGCACGGTGATCTCGCGGGGTGCCAGGTCGAGCTCGATGTCGACATCCACCTCGTCGCCGGCCGCGACTCCCGCGGCGGTACGGTTCTCGGCGCTGAGAGGAACCATGTATCGGCCGCCCATCGAGGCCACCGTCGTGCGGTAGGTATGGCCCCCTACCGTGACCCGGACCGATGGGCGCTTCCCGCCAGCGAGCGCGGAGACCACGTCGTCCGGGACGTGCAGACCGGTCGCGGTCTTCCCGCCCAGTTCGACGGTCGCCCGAAATGTCATACCCGGGAGTATGCCCACGTCGACGCGACCGGCCCCGGCAGGCCTGCGGGATCGTTACGCAGGTGAGGCGTGTGACAGGTGGTGCAGGCGGGGTGATCGCGTAGCCTGCGACCATGGCGACCCGTGCGTCCTCCTCAGCGCGCTCCGGCTCCGGGCGGAGCGGTTCGTCGTCGCGGCCGGCCGCGCCTCGCGGGAAGCGGCCGCCGCCGCGCCGCCCCACTCGCGGCGGGAGCACCGCGGTCGGTCGCAAACCCAAGCGCGGCGGTATGCCGCTTCCGCTCCGAGCCGTCCGCGGCACGTGGATGGGTGTCTCCCACGTCGCCGGCGGCGCGGTACGGCGGCTCGGCCACAGCGCGCGGCAGCTGGAACCTGAGCACCGGCGGGACGGCATCGGCTTCGCCTTGATCGCCTCCGCCATCGTGGTCGCCGCCCGCGAGTGGTGGGGTCTGCAGGGCCGGGTCGGCGACGTCATCCACGCCGTTGTCGCGGGAACGATGGGCCGGGTCGCCTACGCGCTGCCTCTGGTGTTGCTGCTGCTCGGTCTGCGCCTCCTCCGCCGGCCCGACGACTCCCGTGGCACGAACCGGGTCACCATCGGTGTCACGGCGCTGACCTTCGCCGCCGCGGGGCTGGTGCACCTGTCCGCCGGCATCCCGACCCCGCCCGACGGTGCGGTCCGCATGCGTGGTGCCGGTGGCATCGTGGGCTTCCTCGCCTCGAGCCCCGTCGCTGCCGCCGTCACCTCTGCGGGCGCGGCGGTGATCCTGACGCTGCTCGGCGTCTTCGGTCTGCTCGTGGTGACCGCGACTCCGGTGCACATGGTCCCCGATCGGCTGCGCTGGCTGCGCAACCAGTTCGTGCGCCCCGGGCACGAGGGCGCCGGCGACAGCGACAGCGACAGCGACGATACAGCGGGGAAATCCGGAACCGCGGACGAGGTCTCGGGCCAGCAGGCGGACGGCGCCTCGTCGCGGCAGCGAGGGCAGCGGCGGATGCGCCTGCGGCAGTCCGGCGGCGACCGTGCGGACGGCGAACCCACCGGAGGTCTGGACGGTGACGAGCCGTTCGAGCAGGCGGCCATCGTCGGCCGGCAGGGCCTTCGCCCCGGCGAACGGCGTACGCGGCAGAGCGAGGCGGAGACCCAGGCGATACCCGCCGGGTCCACCGAGACGTCTTCGGCCACCGCCGAGCGCGGCCGGCTGGAGCCGCCTCCCACCACCGTCCCGCCACAGCGCGTCGAGCAGCTCGCGCTGGCCTGCGACGTCACCTACGCGCTCCCGGACAATGCGGTGCTCGCACCGGGCAGCCCGCACAAGACCCGCAGCGCCGCCAACGACCGGGTCGTCGCGTCCCTGAGCGAGGTACTGGACCAGTTCGAGGTGGACGCGCGGGTGACCGGCTTCTCGCGCGGCCCGACGGTCACGCGATACGAGGTTGAACTGGGGCCGGGCATCAAGGTCGAGCGGGTGACCGCCCTGTCGAGGAACATCGCGTATGCCGTCGCCTCGGCCGACGTGCGGATCCTCAGCCCGATCCCGGGCAAGTCCGCGATCGGCATCGAGATCCCCAACACCGACCGCGAGAAGGTCAGCCTCGGCGACGTGCTGCGCAGCCAGACCGCTCGGGACAACCCGCACCCGATGGTGATGGGCGTGGGCAAGGACGTCGAGGGCGGTTACGTCATCGCCAACCTCGCGCGGATGCCGCACCTGCTCGTGGCCGGAGCCACCGGCGCCGGCAAGTCCAGCTTCATCAACTCGCTGATCACCTCGATTTTGATGCGTTCTACGCCGGAGGAGGTGCGCATGGTCCTCGTGGACCCCAAGCGGGTCGAGCTCACGGCATACGAGGGCGTGCCGCACTTGATCACCCCCATCATCACGAGCCCGAAGAAGGCGGCCGAGGCGCTGCAGTGGGTCGTCAAGGAGATGGACACGCGCTACGACGACCTGGCGGTGTTCGGCTTCAAGCACATCGACGACTTCAACAAGGCGGTGCGCTCGGGCAAGGTGACACCTCCGCCGGGGTCGGAGCGGACCGTCCAGCCGTACCCCTACCTGCTGGTCATCGTCGACGAGCTGGCCGACCTGATGATGGTCGCCCCGCGCGATGTGGAGGAGTCGATCGTCCGGATCACCCAGCTGGCGCGCGCCGCAGGCATCCACCTCGTGCTCGCGACGCAGCGCCCGTCGGTGGACGTGGTTACCGGCCTGATCAAGGCCAACGTGCCCTCCCGTATGGCGTTCGCCACCTCCTCGGTCACCGACTCGCGCGTCGTGCTGGACCAGCCCGGGGCCGAGAAGCTGATCGGCCAGGGCGATGCGCTGTTCCTGCCCATGGGCACCAACAAACCGATGCGCGTCCAGGGCGCATGGGTCACCGAGAGCGAGATCAAGCAGGTCGTCGCGCATGTCGTGGGCCAGTTGCGGCCGACCTACCGCGACGACGTCACCGCCCCGGCGACGAAGAAGGTCGTCGAGGACGACATCGGCGACGACCTCGACCTGCTCTTGCAGGCCACCGAGCTGGTGGTGACGACGCAGTTCGGCTCGACCTCGATGCTGCAGCGCAAGCTGCGGGTCGGGTTCGCCAAGGCCGGCCGGCTGATGGACCTGCTGGAGTCACGCGGGGTCGTGGGCCCGAGCGAGGGCTCCAAGGCGCGCGACGTGCTGGTCAAGGTCGACGACCTGCCCGCGACGCTGGCGCTGATGCGGGGCGACGGGCCGCCCGACGAACCCGTCTACGACGGGTCGGCCGATTCGGCCGGGGCTGACGGTTGGCGGGGAAATGACGGCGCGGCCGAGGGTGACGCAGCTGACCAGGGTGAACCGTCCGACGGGGACGCGTCCGACGAGGACAGCTCCGAGGACGCCTGGGCGCTCACCGGTCGCGAGTAACAAGGGCCTGTCGGAGTAACAAGGGCCTGTCGGGACGGTGACCGTGGCGCGATACTGCCGGGATGACCGCTAGACGCCTGATCCTCGTCCGTCACGCGAAGTCCCTGCAGGACGGCGGCCCGGACCTCGGCCGCGCGCTCAGCCACCGAGGCGAGCGGCAGGCGCCCCTGCTCGGGCGACGGCTCGCGCAGGAGGGCGTGCCGGACCGCGTCCTGGTCTCGCCCGCGCGCCGCGCGCAGCAGACGTGGCAGCTGGCCAGACCAGCACTGCCCGAGGCGCCCGAGCCGGAGGTCGAGGACCGGATCTACGACAACACCGTCGAGGACCTGGTGGCTGTCGTGAACGACGCGCCGTCGGAGGTCACCACACTGGTGCTGGTCGGCCACAACCCGTCGATGGAGCAGCTCGTGCTCACCGTCCACGACGCCGCTGGTGAGCCGGACGCGCCGGTCCGCGAGTTCCCCACCAGCGCGCTGGCGGGGTTCGGCACCGACGCGGCGTGGGCGGACGTCAGCCTCGACGACCTGCGCCTGGAGTGGGTCTGGTCGCCGTCAGGTTAGGTGGCGCGTGCGGCCGCGTCACCCGGCTGGGCCGGAACGGTCCTGGCCGAGCTGATCGATCCGCAACCCGGAGCGCACGGACTCGGGACGGTCGGCAACGACGTCCAGCGACGGGTCGGCATACGCATCGCGCTTCTTGACCAGGATCCAGCGTTCGCGCGGCTCGGTTCCGGTGCGGGTGATCGCGAAGCCGCCGGTGAGCTTGTGCCCGGACAGTGCGACGCTGACGTGGCCGGCGTCGACGGCGTCCACCACGGTGAGTGACGGCAAGTCGGCCGAGCCCCGGCGCCGGTCGCTCGTGACGTTCAGGTAGGTGCCCTCGTCCCAGATGATGACCGGCCCGCCGCCGACGTGACCCTGGCCGATCACGCCTTCGAAGCCGATGTGGTCGAGCGCGTGGTCCTCTGTGCGCATGGCCAGCCGCTTGGCTCCAGGGTCCAGGGAAGGGCCTTTCGGAACGGCCCACGACTTGAGCGTCCCGTCCTCGGCTTCGAGCCGGAAATCCCAGTGCAGTCCGGTCGCGTGGTGCTGGTGGACGACGAAGCGCACGGGTCAACGCTCGCACACACTCGCGAGGGTTTCCGGCGCCGTCCTACTGCGGCCGGTCCAGGGCGGCGTATGCGGCCAGGCTCGGACCGCGGGTCGCCTGGAGGTCCCGGGCGACTGCTTCAGCGTCCCGCAGCACGCGGAGCACGTTGGCGCCGGCCAGTTTGACCAGGTCCTCGTCGGACCAGCCCCGGTCGGCCAGGGCCTCGAACAATCGGGGGTAGCCGCTGACGTCCTCCAGTCCCAGCGGGTAGGTGTCGGTCCCGTCGAAGTCGCCGCCGATGCCCACGGCGTCGACGCCGGCCACCTCGCGCACGTGATCGATGTGCCGGACGACGTCCGCGATCGTCGCGTCCGGCTTGGGATGATCCACCGTGTAGCCGGCTGTGAACGCCCGGAACGCCTCGTAGTCGGCGGCCCGGACCCCGACGGCAGCTGCAGCCTGCTCGGCCTGGTTCCGCCAGGTCGCCGCCGCGGGGGAGAGGAACTCCGGCACGAAGGTCACCATGCACACCCCACCGCCGCTCGACATGGCCTGCAGCACGTCGTCCGGGACGTTGCGCGGCATGTCGCAGACGGACCGCGCGTTGGAGTGCGAGAAGATCGCCGGCGCCGCGGTCGCTGAAAGGGCATCGCGCATCGTGTCTGCGGACACGTGGGACACGTCGACGAGCATGCCCAGCCGGTTCATCTCGGCGACGACCGCCCTACCGAACGGTGACAGGCCCCCCAGCACGCGCTGATCGGTGGCCGAGTCCGCCCACGGCACGTTGTCGTTGTGGGTCAGGGTCAGGTAGCGCACACCGAGCACGTACAGCATCCGCAGAGTTCCCAGCGAGCAGCCGATCTGGTGGCCGCCCTCGGCTCCCATCAGCGACGCGACCCGTCCCGAGGCGAAGACCCGTTCCACCTCTGCCGCCGTGCGCGCGAGGCCCAGCCGTGCGGAATACCGGCCGATCATCTGGTGCACGGCGTCGACCTGCTCCAGCGTGGCCGTCACGGCGGCGTCTCCGTGCAGTCCGCTCGGCACGAACACCGACCAGAACTGGGCGCCCACGCCGCCCTCGCGCAGCCGCGGCAGGTCGGTGCACGTGGTGGCCAGCCGCGACTCGAGGTCGAGACGGTCGAAGTCGTAGCCGGCCTGCGTGCGGGCCTCCCACGGCAGGTCGTTGTGCCCGTCGACGAGGGGATGCGTGCGCAGCAGAGCCGCGACTCGGTCGCGCGGGGTCGCCATGCCCGCCATTGAACCTCAGCCGCCGGTCCGCGCAGCCCGAACTGGCGCCGAACTAGGGTGGTGGCGTGACGACCACCACCCCCACGCCCGTAGGCGCCCCAGCCTCACCAGGGCCGCGCAGCGTGGCGCTGGTGACCCTCGGGTGCGTGCGCAACGAGGTCGACTCCGAGGAGATGGCCGGCCGGCTCAGCGCTGCCGGTTGGCTGCTGGTGGCCGATGCAGCCGACGCCGACGTCGCAGTCGTGAACACGTGCGGCTTCGTCCAGCAGGCCAAGAAGGACTCCATCGACGCACTGCTCGAGGCATCGGACCTCAAAGGCACCGGCCGTACCCAGGCTGTGGTGGCGGTCGGGTGCCTGGCGGAGCGGTACGGCGAGCAGCTTGCCGCCCAGCTGCCCGAGGCCGACGCGGTGCTGGGCTTCGACTCCTACGCCGACCTGTCTGGCTCGCTGACCGCGATCCTGGACGGCGCGCGCCCGGCGTCGCACACGCCCTCGGACCGTCGCCGGCTGCTGCCTCTGTCCCCGACGCAACGGCAACCGCTGCTGGCCCCGCCCCCGGCCCCGGCTCGGAATGTCCCACCCGAGCCCACTTCTGTGTCTCTCGGATCCCGCCAGCCGGGCGGGCCGGCGAGCGGGCCGCGGGTGATCCGGAAGCGGCTCGACGGGGGGCCCTGGGCACCGCTCAAGATCGCGAGCGGATGCGACCGGCGGTGCTCCTTCTGCGCCATACCGATGTTTCGCGGCGCCTTCGTATCCCGCCGGCCGGCCGAGATCGTGACCGAGGCCCGCTGGCTCGCCGAGCGCGGGGTGCGCGAGCTGTTCCTGGTCAGCGAGAACTCGACCTCCTATGGCAAGGACCTCGGTGACCTCCGGTTGCTGGAGACCCTGCTGCCCGAGCTGGCCGCGATCGACGGGGTGGAGCGGGTGCGGGTCTCCTACCTCCAGCCGGCCGAGGTCCGGCCCGGGCTGCTGGACGCGATGGCCTCGACTCCCGGGGTCGTGCCGTACTTCGACATCTCGTTCCAGCACGCCAGCGAGCCGCTGTTGCGGCGGATGCGCCGGTTCGGCTCGCGCCCGGCGTTCTTGGACCTGCTCGATCAGGTGCGCAGCCGCGCGCCGCTGGCGGGTGTGCGGTCCAACGTCATCGTCGGCTTCCCGGGCGAGACCGATGCCGACCTCGCCGAGCTCGAGGCCTTCCTCGTGGCTGCGCGGCTCGATGTGGTGGGCGTGTTCGGTTACTCCGACGAGGACGGCACCGAGGCCGAGACGTATGCCGGCACGCTGCCCGAGCACGAGGTCGCCGCCCGGCTGGATCACTTCAGCCGGTTGGTGGAGGAGCTCACCGCCCAGCGGGCCGAGGAGCGGGTGGGCGAGGTTGTCCACGTCCTGGTGGAGACCGTCGCCGGGGATCGGGCCGGCGAGCACGACGGCGGCGCAGGCTTGGGCGTGGGCCGCGCCGCGCACCAGGGACCCGACGTCGACGGTGTCACCACGTTGCGGCCCGTTGTGAATTCGCCCGGTGACGTGGGTGTCGGCCAACTCTGGGCCGTCGGTGAACTGGTGACGGCACGGGTGATCGCCACCGAGGGGATCGACCTGGTCGCGGAGCCGTGCTGACCCAGCGCTGGTGGTCGAGATCGACGGCGGGGCGCAGGGCAGGGCGACCCGCGCGGCGCATACCGGGGCCCGCGCGGCGCAAACGGCGACCTGAGGCGGAGCGGCAGGTATGAGCGTCGGCCCCGACGGGACCGCTACGCGCCAGGCGAGCGTATGGAACATCGCCAACGCCCTCACCGTGCTCCGGATCTTGCTCGTGCCGGTCTTCGGGGTGCTCCTGCTGCATCACGGCGCGGAGCAGACGAGGTACCGCATCCTGGCGGCCGTGGTGTTCGCCGTCGCCATCGTGACCGACGGCATCGACGGCGACATCGCGCGGCGCCGCTCGCTGGTCACGGACTTCGGCAAGGTCAGCGACCCGATCGCCGACAAGACCCTGATGGGTATGGCGTTCATCGGGCTGTCGCTGCTCGGTGAGCTCAGCTGGTGGGTCACCGTCGTGGTGCTGTTCCGGGAGGTCGGCATCACCGTCCTGCGGTTCTTCGTCATCCGGCACGGCGTCATACCGGCGAGCCGGGGTGGCAAGGTCAAGACGGCGACCCAGGCCCTCGCGCTGGGTCTCTACGTGCTGCCGTTCGCCGGCTGGTGGCACCTCGTCGCGATGGCGGTGATGGCGCTCGCGGTCGGATTGACCGTGGTGACGGGCGTCGATTACGTGCTCCGGGCTGTCCGCCTGCGCCGCACCAGCCCCCGCGCCCAGGCCAAGCGCAACCGGCAGGCGGCGCTGGACCTGGAGCGCCGCCGCAGCGGTCGCCCGTGAGCGCCGGCTCGCTGGCAGAGGTGCTGGTCGCGGGGCTCACCGCGCGACGGCAGACCGTCGCGACGGCAGAGTCGCTGACCGGGGGCCTGGTCGCTGCCGCTCTCACGGACGTTCCGGGGTCGTCGGCGGCGGTGCGCGGTGGTGTCGTGGCCTACCTGCACGAGGTCAAGGTGAGCCTTCTCGGCGTCGACGCGGGGCTGCTCGCGGGGCGCGGAGCGGTCGATCCGCAGGTCGCCGAGCAGATGGCCTCCGGGGTGCGAGACCGGCTGGGCGCGACGTACGGCCTGGCCACCACCGGGGTGGCCGGGCCCGACCCGTCCGACGGCAAGCCGGTCGGCACGGTGTTCGTCGCCGTGGCCGGGCCGCGGACCAGCCGGGTCCAAGCGCTGCGCCTGTCCGGGAGTCGCAGCGAGATCCGAGCGGACAGTGTCCAAGCGGTCCTGGTGTTGCTCGCCCAGGCGCTCGACCTCACATCCGGGGATGACCAGTGAACACCTGTTAGTACCGCGTCCGGAAGAACGGCGTGGCACCCGTCGTTCACTCCGCTGTCAGCGGACATCAGCGCTCCGCCAAGCACCACCAGGGGCGCCCGGGGTACCGTGTATGGACCAGGCGCCCAATCGACGCTGATCGAGCCGGGCCTTGGACGAGAGTCGAGCCAGACCTGTTAGGAGGCGTCGTGGTCCTGCTTCGCCGTGAGCTCGGAGACGTCCTGCGCGAGCAACGCCGCGCCCAGGGCCGCACGTTGCGGGAGGTCTCGTCTGCCGCGGCCGTCTCATTGGGCTACCTCAGCGAGGTCGAGCGTGGCGAGAAGGAAGCGTCCTCGGAGCTGCTCGGCTCGATCTGCTCTGCCTTGAATGTTCCGCTGTCCGCTGTGCTCGGTCACGTCTCGGACCGGGTCGCCGAGACCGAGGCCTCGATGGACTCGGTGCCCCAGCCGGTTCACCTGCCGCTCAGCTCCATGGTCAGCGCCGATCGGCTGGTCTCCGCTTCCGCAGCGTGACATCCCGCTGGCCCTCGGGCCGAACCCATTGGCCGCTGGATCCGTGCGTCGTCGGTCGGCGCCAACCCTCCCTGGCACGACGGGCAGTAGAACATCGTCCGTTCCTGTGGGGCCGCGCCGATCATGGCGACCCGGACTCCGGACGCGCAGCGTCGACAGGGCAGGCCGGAGCGGGCGTGGACATACGCCGTCTGACCGCGACGGTTCATTCCCGTGGTCGTCTGGACGGCGTTCTGCCGGTTCGCGTCGAGCAAGCGATGTGCCTGCCGGACGAATCCCTCGACCACGCCCGGGCTGAGGTCGTCCACGCGGGACCACGGGTTGATCCGCTCCAGGAATAGTGCCTCCGAAGCGTAGAAGGTGCCGATCCCGGCGAGGTTGCGCTGGTCGAGGACTGCCGCACCGAGCGCGCCGGAGCCGGCCCGCAGAATGTTCTGCACCGCCGTCTCAAGCTGCCAGTCAGGGCCTAGGACGTCTGGTCCGAGGTGGCCGACCAGGGTGTGCTCATCTGCGGTGCGGACGACGTCGAGCATGCCGAGCCTGCTGCCGATGGCCGACCACTGGGCGGCGCCGACGACGGCTCGGATGGCGGGATCGGCGAGCCGGTGACGCGAGAGGGTGCGGGTCTCGGCGATCCGCCACTGGCCGTCCATGCGCAGGTGACTGTGCAGCGTGAGGCCCGAATCGAGGCGCTGCAGAATGTGCTTGCCCCGGCTGACCACCTCCGTCGTGGCGGCGCCGGTGAGGTCGGTGATCGCCAGCGACGGCCAGCGCAGGTCGCACGCCGTGAGTTCCTGACCGGCCAGGGCTTGATCGAGCCGGCGCGCGGTGCGCCATACGGTGTCGCCCTCGGGCATGTCAGTGCGTCCTCATCGGCGTAACCGCAGGCCGCGCGGCGTGGCGTGGAAGCCGGCAGCAGCCAGTGCACCGGCGAGCGGGTGGTCCGACCCCAGCACCGTGTCGCCGTCGGCGCGTTCGACGGTGAGCCGGCCGAGCGCGCCCTCCCGCACCGCGAGCGCCAACGCGTCCGCGGCCGACTGCAGCATCGCCGGGTCATCGGTGTAGGAGAGCAGTGACTTGCCGCCGCGCTCGACGTACAACGCGAGTGCCCCGTCGACCAGCACCACCAGGGCGCCGGCCTTGCGACCCGGCTTGTGACCGGCCTTGCGTTCCGGTTTGGGTCCGGACTTGGCCACGGCCAGCGTGGCGGCTTGCGACGACGTGCTGGTGTCGTAACTGTCGTGGCCCACGATGCGGCCCTGCTCTCCGGCGGTGCCCAATGGGTCCGTGACCGCATTGCCGCGGGCGGGCCAGCCCAATGCCGCGCCGTAGGGATTCGCCGGATCGGCCGCTGCCAGGACCACAGCGTTCAGCCGGTCGTTGTCCTCTGTATGCGACGGACCCGACGGACCCGACGGCCGCGACGGGAGCCGTCCTGGCGGGTTCCAGCCGGCGGGTGACCATGCACCGCTGCCGTCCTGGCGCGGGCTGTCGGGCAGCCCTCTGTCGGGCAGCCCTCTGTTGAGCGCCCCTGTGGCGGGAGGCCCCGCTGGGCTCGGGAGCGGTCGGCTTTGCGCCCGCAGCCGGTCGACCGCCCCGGTGGTCGCGAACTGCGCGGCACCCAGGCCTTCGACGAAGTACCCGCGCCGCACCCGTCCCGACTCCTCGGCGGCCGCCAGGACCCGGTAAACGGCGGCGAATCCGCCCGGGATGCCTTCGGCTACCACGGAGCCACGAGTCACCACTCCATAGCGGTCGAGCAGCACCTCCGCAGTGGCGTAGGCGCGCACGGTGGCGTCGGGCTCGACGGGCGGAAGCAGGGACCAGCGGCCCGCCGTACTCGGTGGTCCGCCCCTGGCCGGCAAGGCGACCCGACTCGCCGCCGGCCGCCCGGACAGCACTCCCATCCTCGTCGGCCGCTCGGCGTAGCGGGTGGAGCGTGGCGCCGCCCCCCGGGCTCGATGCGCCGTGCGGCCGCCGGACAGCAGCGCCCGCAGCGGCGCCAGTGTGTCGCCGGTGACTCGGCCGTCCCAGACGAGGTCCCAGAGCGCGTCGGTCAGTGCCGCGTCGTCGAGGCTGCCGACCGAGTCGGACAGCGTGCGGAAGAAGAAGGCCCCTCCGCCGGCGAGCGCGTCGAGCACGCCTTGATGCTGCTCGCTGAGGTCCAGCTCGCCGCCCGGAGGGTTCAGCGTCAAGTGAGCCGTATCCGCCAGGTGCAGCGACACCCACCCGTCGTCACCGGGTAGGGCGCCGTGGCCGCGCCACAGCACCTCACCTCGTGCAGTGAGTTCGTCGAGCAGCGAAGGCGCATAGCCCGAGACCCTGCTCGGCAGTACCAAGGTCTCCAGCGCGCTCGCGGGCAGGACGGTCCCGGACAGCTGCTCGACCGCTCGAAGGGTTCCTTCGAGGCCGCGCTGACCGGACCCGACACCTTGCCACAGCGGTAGGAAGCGGGCGAGGTCCACAGCGGCTACCGGCTCGACCTCGGCGCGCAGGGCGGCCAGCGACCGGCGGCGCAGTGTTCGCATCACCTCGGCGTCGCAGAAATCGGTCCCGTGCAGCCCGCCGCCGCACTCGATCGGCCGCAGCTCGCCCTGGACCAGGCGACCGAAATTCGCGAGCCGCCGTAGTGCGTCCGTAACGACGGCGATGCCGAGGCCGAACCACGTCGCGACATCCGATGCCGTGAACGGCCCGTGCGTGCGCGCATAGCGGGCGACGAGGTCGCCGAGCGGGTCCGGCACCGGCTCGAGGAACACTTCGGGTACGCCGACCGGGAGGGCGCAGCCGAGCGCGTCGCGCAGCCGCCCGGCATCCTCCACCGCGGCCCACCGCTCCTCTGCGGCGATCCGCAGCCGGATCAGGCGTCGGTCACTCTCCAGGTCGACCAGCCACCCCGACACCGCCTTGACGTCGGCCCCGTCGACGCACCGGTCGACGATGGCCTGGAGCGGCAGCGCGCCGAGCGTACGGACGAGGTCGGCCACGTCCTCGCCGTCCCGGCAGCGTCGCCCCTTGGCCAGGCGCTGCAGCTCGCCCTCGGTGCGCACCACAGCGTCAGCGTCGAGCAGGTCGCGCAGCGCCGCTCCCTCGCTGCGGCCCAGCAGCTCGGCCAGCAGGGTCGGGTCCAGGGCCAGGGCTGCCGCACGGCGCTCGGCGAGCGGGGAGTCGCCCTCGTAGAGGAACTGCGCGACATAGCCGAACATCAGGCTGCGGGCGAATGGCGACGGGGTCGGCGTCTCCACCTCGACCAGGCGCACCTTGCGTGCGCCGATCTCGCGCATCAGCGCAGCCAGGCCGGGCACGTCGAACACGTCCTGGACGCATTCTCGGACCGTCTCCAGGATGATCGGGAACGAGGCGTAGCGGCTGGCCACTTCGAGCAGCTGGGCGGCCCGTTGCCGCTGCTGCCAGAGCGCCTGACGCTGGTCTGGGCGACGCCGGGGGAGGAGCAGGGCGCGAGCGGCGCACTCCCGGAAGCGCGATGCGAACAGCGCCGACCCGCCGATCTCGCCGGTCACCAGGTCGTGCACCTCGTCGGCGTCGAGAGCGATCAGATCGGACAGGTCGGGCATCGCTGCGCCGTCGGAGGAGTCGAACTCGAGGTCGGGCAGCCGGAAGACGATCCCGTCGTCGCCGTGCATGGCCTGCACGTCGACGCCGAACCGCTCGCGCATCCGAGCCGTCACGCATAGCGCCCAGGGCGCGTGGACCTGAGCGCCGTACGGCGAGTGCACGGCCACTCGCCAGTCGCCGATCTCGTCCCGGAAGCGTTCGATCACCACGGTGCGGTCGTCCGGAACGTGGCGGGTGGCCTCGCGCTGCTCGGCGAGGTAGGTGAGCAGGTTGTCCGCGGCCCACTCGTCGAGACCGGTGGCTCGCACCCGGTCGTGCGCCTGCTGCGGTTTCATCGCGGTGAGCTCGCGGACGAATGCGCCGACGGCCCGGCCCAGCTCGGCCGGCCGGCCGGCCGCGTCACCGTGCCAGAACGGGAGCTTGCCCGGGAGACCCGGCGCCGGAGTGACCAGGACGCGGTCGTGGGTGATGTCCTCGATCCGCCACGAGGACGAACCGAGGGTGAAGACGTCGCCGACTCGGGACTCGTAGACCATCTCCTCGTCGAGCTCGCCGACCCGGCGGCCGGTGCCCTCACCGGTGGCGAGGAAGACGGCGTACAGGCCGCGGTCGGGGATGGTGCCCCCGCTGGTGACGGCCAGCCGCTGGGCCCCGGGCCGCCCGGTGAGGGAGCCTGTGATCCGGTCCCACACGATGCGCGGTCGGAGCTCGGCGAACTCGTCGCTGGGGTAGCGGCCCGACAGCATGTCCAGCACGGACTCGAGGATCGAACGCGGCAGGGTGGCGAACGGCGTCGCCCGGCGGACCAGCGCCTCCACGTCGTCGACGGACCACTCGTCCATCGCACACATGGCGACGATCTGCTGCGCCAGCACGTCGACGGGGTTGGCGGGGATGTGCAGCGACTCGATAGCGCCCGCCCGCATCCGGTCGACGACCACCGCGGTCTGGACCAGGTCGCCGCGGAACTTGGGGAACATGACCCCATGGGACACGGCTCCGACCTGGTGTCCCGCCCGGCCGACGCGCTGCAGCCCACTCGCGACGCTCGGCGGCGACTCGACCTGGACGACGAGGTCGACGGCTCCCATGTCGATGCCGAGCTCGAGCGAGCTGGTCGCGACCACCGCGGGGAGCCGGCCTGCCTTGAGGTCGTCCTCGATCAACGCCCGCTGGTCCTTGCTGACCGACCCGTGGTGCGCGCGAGCCAGCACCGAGGGCGCGCCCGACGACGCTCCGGCCTGAGCCATCAGCTGGGCGGGCACCCGGCCGGTATGCCGTGTCGCAACTCCCTGCCCGGCGTCCGCGTCCGCCGCGAGGGTGAGCCGCTCGTCCCAGATCTCGTTGAGCCGGGCGGTGAGCCGCTCGGCCAGCCGGCGGGAGTTGGCGAACACCAGCGTGGAGCGGTGCTGGGCGATCAGGTCGACGATCCTCTCCTCGACGTGGGGCCAGATGGACGCCCGGCGCTCGGCGCCGGCCGCCGGACCGGAGAGATCCCCGGTCACCTCGCCCAGCGACGACATGTCCGCGATGGGAACCACGACCTCGAGCTCCCACGCCTTGGTCGATGGCGGCTGTACCACTGTCACCGGACGGCCTCCGCCGAGGAAGCGGGCGACGTCCTCCACCGGCCGAACCGTCGCCGACAGCCCGACCCGCTGGGCCGGGGTGTCGAGCAGGGCGTCGAGGCGTTCGAGACTGAGCGCGAGATGGGCGCCCCGCTTGGTGCCGGCCACCGCATGGACCTCGTCCAGGATCACCGTCTCGACGCCAACGAGCGCCTCGCGCGCCCGGGACGTCAGCATGAGGAAGAGCGACTCTGGCGTGGTGATCAGGACGTCCGCGGGCGCCCGGGCGAACAGCCTGCGGTCGGCCGGCGTCGTGTCGCCGGACCGGACCGCCACGCCAACCTCAGGGCGCGGCAGGCCGAGCCGTGCGGCGGCGTGGCCGATGCCCACCAACGGTGAGCGCAGGTTGCGCTCCACGTCGACGGCCAGCGCCTTCATCGGCGAGACATAGAGGACGCGACACCTGCGCAGCCGCTCCTGCGGAGCAGGCGTGGCTGCCAGGCGGTCCAGCGCCCAGAGAAACGCCGACAACGTCTTGCCGGACCCGGTAGGCGCGACGACCAGCGTGTGGTGCCCGGAGCTGATCGCCTCCCATGCCCCTACCTGGGCAGGTGTGGGCGCGGCGAAGGACCCGCGGAACCACTCGCGAGTGGCCGGCGAGAAGCGGGACAGGACGTCGGTGCTCATGCGGCGCTCATCCAGGACAGCGTGCCATCGACCCCCGACAGCCATGGGGTGGAGGTGACACACTCCACCGGTGCGGCTCAGCCAGTTCTGGACCTTGATGGACGACGAGTTCGGCCCGGTGCTGTCGCGCTCGCTGGCCCGCGACCACGTCCTGGCGGCGTTGGGCAACCGCACCTCGACCGAGGCGCTGGCGGCTGGCACACCGGCGCGGCAGGTCTGGCTTGCCCTGTGTGAGGACATGGATGTCCCGCCCGAGCGCCGGCTCGGCAAGGTCCTCAAGCCTCAGCGCTGACCCGAGCAGATCGTCCCGGATCCGACCCAGACACGTCTGGACCGGTCCAGCCCAGTAGTCGCCCCAGATCGCCGCGGATGGGGCTCCGGTAAATGCCTGGGTCGCTGTCCGAGCTGCTGTGTAGCGTCATGGCGTGAGCCTTCAGCGGACGCACGACCCATCGGATGCGCCCGCTGAAGCGGCCGCTTCGCTGATCCAGGCAACCGGCCTGACCAAACGTTTCGGGGACTTCGTCGCGGTCGACGGGATCGACTTCGCGGTTGAGGCGGGAGAGGCGTTCGGGTTCCTCGGGCCGAACGGTGCCGGCAAGTCCTCGACCATGAAGATGATCGGCTGCGTATCGCCGGTGAGCAGTGGTTCGCTGCGGTTGTTCGGGCTGGACCCGGCCCGCGACGGCCCGGCGATCCGGTCCCGGCTCGGTGTGGTCCCCCAGCGCGACACGCTGGACGAGGAGCTCACCGTGCAGGAGAACATCTGGATCTACGGCCGCTACTTCGGCATGGGCAAGGCCGACGTCCGGCGGCGTGCGGCCGAGCTGATGGACTTCGCCCAGCTCACCGACCGCGCCGGCTCCAAGGTCGAGCCTCTGTCGGGGGGTATGAAGCGCCGCCTCACCATCGCCCGCTCCCTGATCAACGACCCGGAGGTGCTCCTGCTCGACGAACCCACGACCGGCCTGGACCCGCAGGCCCGGCACGTGTTGTGGGACCGGTTGTTCCGGCTCAAGCGCCAGGGCGTCACGCTGGTGCTGACGACCCACTACATGGACGAGGCCGAGCAGCTGTGCGACCGGCTCGTCGTGATGGACAAGGGCGCGATCGTGGCGCAGGGGTCTCCGCGCTCTCTCATCGAGCAGTACGCCACGCGCGAGGTGCTCGAGCTCCGCTTCGACCAGGACGACCACGCGTCGCTGGCATCCAGCCTCGCCGGGGTCGGCGAGCGGGTGGAGACCCTGCCCGACCGGTTGCTGATCTACGCCGACGACGGCGACGCCGCCAGTGGGCAGGTGCACGCGCGCGGCCTGAGCCCGCTCTCCTCGCTGGTCCGCCGCTCCACGCTGGAGGACGTCTTCCTGCACCTGACCGGCCGGACCCTGGTCGACTGATGGCATCGGATTCGACGCTGCCCCGGGGGGACCGGACCCCGCTGTCGGGTCCGGCCGTCCATGCCCAGCGGCCGGCCGGGTCGTGGCGGGCGGTGCTCGCCTACTGGCTCATGGCCTACAAGCGGACCTGGCGAGGCAGCGTGTTCGGGCGCTTCCTGTCGCCGGTGCTGTTTCTGCTGTCCATGGGACTGGGGCTGGGTTCGCTGGTCAACAGCCGCGCCGGAGGGGTGGGGGGAGTCCCCTACCTGCAGTTCGTCGTGCCCGGGATCCTGGCGGCCCAGGCCATGTGGGTGGCTGTGGGCGAGTCGACGTATCAGGTGCTCGGCGCGATCCGCTGGCAGATGACGTACCACGCGATGCTGGCCACCCCCATCGCGGTGTGGCAGGTCCTGCTCGGGCACCTGGCGTACGTGGTGCTCCAGCTCACCGGCGCGACGGTCGTCTTCGTCGGGGTGGGGGCCGCCTTCGGCGCGTGGGAGTCCTGGTGGGTGCTGCTCGCCGTGCCGGTGACCGTCCTGACCGGACTGGCCTTCGCCGCGCCGATCTTCGCCTTCTCGGCCCGGCAGGACGGTGACGACGGGTTCAACATCCTGTTCCGCTTCATCGTCACGCCGCTGTTCTTGTTCTCCGGCACGTTCTTCCCGGTCGACAGTTTGCCGGTCTGGCTCCGTCCGGTCGCCTGGCTGACGCCGCTCTGGCACGGGGTCGACGCCGACCGCCAGCTCGCCCTGGGCACACCGAAGGCGCTTCTGGTCGCCGGCCACGTCGGCTACCTGGTTGTGGTCGTGGCGCTCGCCGGATGGGTCGCGCTCCGCTCGTTCCGCCACAGGCTGGTCGTATGACGAGCGCTCCGCCGCGGGTCTCGCCTGCCTCCAGGGTGGCCCGCGCCCTTCCGCTGCCAGCCGGTGCCGGTATGGCGCGCAAGCTCGTCGAGCGCAACGTGATGAGCTTCCGGCACGGCTGGATCGCGCTGCTCACGGGCTTCGCCGAGCCGGTCTTCTACCTGTTCTCGCTCGGCGTCGGGCTGGGCGCGCTGGTGGTCGAGGTGCGGACCGACGCCGGCCGCACCGTCCCCTACGCGCAGTTCGTGGCACCGGCGCTGATGGCATCGGCGGCGATGAACGGCGCCATCTTCGACTCCACCTTCAACGTGTTCTTCAAGCTCAAGTACGCCCGGCTCTACGACTCCGTCCTGGCGACCCCACTGGGCCCGCGCGACGTCGCGGTGGGCGAGGTCAGCTGGTCGCTGATCCGCGGGACCCTGTATGCGCTCGCCTTCCTGGTCGTTGCCACACTGGCCGGCACGGTGCACTCGTGGTGGGCGCTGCTGGCCCTGCCCGGCGCTACGTTCATCGGCTTCGCCTTCGCGGCGGTCGGCATGTTCGCGACCACCTACATGCGCTCGTGGGTCGATTTCGACTACGTCACGCTGTCGACGCAGCCGATGTTCCTGTTCTCCGCCACGTTCTTCCCGCTCGCTGCATACCCGTCTGCCGTGCAGTGGCTGGTGCAGCTGACCCCGCTCTATCACGGCGTCGCGCTGGAGCGCGGGCTGATGCTGGGGGAGGTGGGACCGGGACTGCTGGTCCACGTCGGCTACCTGGTCCTGATGGGCCTGGTCGGCGTGATCGGTGCGGCGCGTCGGATCGAGCGGTTGCTGCTGTCCTGACCGGCAGGGCCGAGCCGGCGTCGCCTGCGTGGTTCCGGCCCGGCGTGATCACACCTTCCCGCGAGGCTCTTTCCGCCGGTCACCCGGCGTGTCGGAGGCCCCCAGTCGAACGCTTGTTCGGTAGCGTCATCCTCAGGTCGATCGCCGTTGATCCCATCGTCCACAGGTCGCGTCCTGCGGGCAGGGAGCTGTCGGAGGGGCGGCCTAACGTCTGACTCGACGCGCTGCACGTGCCGCCCGGACCTCGGAGCTCAGTGACGCGATGTCGGTCGAAGGTAGACGGCAGACCTCTAGGTGAAGCGGAAGGTGAGCAGCATGGCGCAGCCCCCAGCGGCACGTTCGATTCAGGGCGACAAGGCCAAGTCACTGGACACGGTGATGGCCCAGGTCGAGAAGCAGTTCGGCAAGGGCGCGGTCATGCGCCTCGGCGACGACGTGCGGGCGCCCATGGAGGTCATCCCCACCGGGTCGATCGCGCTCGACGTCGCGCTCGGCATCGGCGGCCTGCCGCGCGGCCGCGTGGTAGAGATCTACGGTCCGGAGAGCTCTGGCAAGACCACGGTGGCCTTGCACGCTGTCGCCAGCGCCCAGAAGGCTGGCGGGATCGCCGCGTTCATCGACGCCGAGCACGCGCTCGACCCCGACTACGCCAAGGCTCTGGGCGTCGACACCGATGCGCTGTTGGTCAGCCAGCCCGACACCGGCGAGCAGGCACTGGAGATTGCCGACATGCTGATCCGCTCCGGCGCCATCGACGTCATCGTGATCGACTCCGTGGCGGCCCTGGTGCCGCGGGCCGAGATCGAGGGCGAGATGGGGGACAGCCATGTCGGTCTGCAGGCCCGGCTGATGTCGCAGGCACTGCGCAAGTTGACCGGCGCGCTCAGCACGACCGGGACCACAGCGATCTTCATCAACCAGCTCCGCGAGAAGATCGGCGTGATGTTCGGCTCGCCGGAGACCACGACCGGCGGCAAGGCGCTGAAGTTCTATGCCTCGATCCGACTCGACGTCCGACGCATCGAGACCCTCAAGGACGGCACCGACGCGGTCGGCAACCGCACGCGGGTCAAAGTGGTCAAGAACAAGGTGTCCCCGCCGTTCAAGCAGGCGGAGTTCGACATCATCTACGGGCAGGGCATCTCCCGTGAGGGCGGCCTGATCGACATGGGTGTGGAGCAAGGCTTCGTCCGCAAGGCCGGCGCCTGGTACACCTACGACGGCGACCAGTTGGGCCAGGGCAAGGAGAATGCGCGCACGTTCCTGCGCGACAACCCCGATCTGGCGGACGAAATCGAGAAGAAGATCAAGGAGAAGCTGGGTATCGGTCCGCAGGTCGACCGACCGGCCGAGTCCGGCGTCGATCTCCCCATCGATGTCCCGGTCGACTTCTAGCACCCCTGCGGCGGATTCGTATGAGGCAGCCCGGGCTGTCGTCCTGCGCCAGCTAGCCATGGCTCCCCGGAGCCGTGCGCAGCTGGAGGATGCGCTGCGTCGGCGCAACTGCGCCGATGACCTCGCAGCTGCGGTGCTCGACCGGATGACCGAGGTGGGTCTGGTCGACGACCCGGCTTACGCCGTCATGCTGGTCCGCTCCCGGCAGGCGACCCGCGGGCTGGCCAAGCTCGCGATAGCCCATGAGCTGCGCGCCAAGGGCATCGACGACGAGGTGGTCCAGGAGGCGGTCGGCTCGATCACTGAGGAGTCGGAGCGGGGCCGGGCGGAGCAACTCGCCGTGAAGCGGCTGCGCTCCCTGCAGGGCCTGGATCCTCAGATTCAGGCGCGCCGGCTGTCCGGGATGCTGGCTCGCAAGGGGTACTCCTCTGGGATCGTCTACGCCGTCGTCCGCGACGCCATCGCGGCCGCACCGGAACACCAGCGCGACTGAGCGGCCGCAGGTTTACCCTTGGACACGCGATGAGGACTTACCAGGTGCGCACCCACGGGTGCCAGATGAACGTCCATGACTCCGAACGGTTGGCCGGGCTGCTGGAGTCCGCGGGGTACGTTGCCGCCGACTCGGTGCCCCAGGCGCCTGACTCCCCGACGGCGACTGCGGACGTGGTGGTGTTCAACACCTGCGCCGTGCGCGAGAACGCCGACAACAAGCTCTACGGCAATCTCGGCCAGCTCCGGCCGGCCAAGCTGGCAAACCCTGCGATGCAGATTGCCGTTGGCGGTTGCCTGGCGCAGAAGGACCGGGAAGCCATCCTGCAGCGCGCGCCGTGGGTCGACGTCGTGTTCGGGACGCACAACATCGGCTCGCTACCTGCGCTCCTGGACCGTGCCCGACACAACGCCGAGGCTCAGGTCGAGATCCTGGAGAGCCTGGAGGTCTTTCCGTCCACGCTGCCGACGCGAAGGGACTCCCCGTACAGTGCGTGGGTTTCGATCTCCGTCGGATGCAACAACACCTGCACGTTCTGCATCGTCCCCACGCTGCGCGGCACCGAAAGGGACCGCCGGCCCAGCGACATCCTGGCTGAGATCGAAGCGCTGGTCGGCCAGGGGGTGATCGAGATCACCTTGCTGGGGCAGAACGTCAACACCTACGGCGTGCAATTCGGCGACCGCGGCGCGTTCGCAACGTTGCTGCGAGCCTGCGGGGACATCGAGGGGCTCCAGCGGGTCCGTTTCACCAGCCCGCATCCCGCGGCCTTCTCCTCCGACGTGATCGCCGCCATGGCGCAGACACCCAACGTCATGCCGAGCCTGCACATGCCCCTGCAGTCGGGATCCGACCGCGTGTTGAAGGCGATGCGCCGGTCCTACCGCAGTGACCGGTTCCTGCGGATCTTGGACGAGGTGCGGGCGGCCCTACCGGATGCGGCTGTCACGACCGACATCATCGTCGGCTTTCCCGGCGAGAGCGAGAGTGACTTCGCGGACACGTTGCGAGTAGTCGAGTCGGCGCAGTTCGCCAGCGCCTTCACGTTCCAGTACTCCGTGCGGGCCGGCACCCCCGCGGCGACGATGCCGGACCAGGTGCCCAAGGACGTCGTGCAAGCGCGGTACGAGCGGCTCGTCGCCTTCCAGGAGGAGGTGTCCTGGGCGCAGAACCGGCTTCAGACCGAACGCGCCGTCGAGGTGCTGGTCGCCCAGGGCGAAGGGCGCAAGGACACCGCCACGGCGCGCGTCTCCGGTCGTGCGCGCGACAACCGCTTGGTGCACTGTGCGCCTCCTGCGGACATGCCGGTGGCGGAACTGCCCCGTCCGGGCGACCTGATCCGGACGCAGGTCACGTATGCCGCCCCGCATCACCTGGTCGCGGATGCCGGCCGAGACGGCGGCCTCTTCGAGGTGGTGCGCACCCCGGGTGGAGCAGCCTGGCAGGCGGCGCAGCAGGCGACCGGAGCCGGCGCATCTCCCGCAGGCCAGCCGTTCCCCGTGGCGCTGGACGAGGGGCAACGGATCGACAATGACGATCGCCGACCCGTGGTCACGCTGGGCATGCCGTCGCGAGGGCCGACGCCCGCCCCGGCATCCTCCTGCCGCTGACCCGGAGACCATCGGGCGGATTGCGGTGCCCGGCGGTCTGAGGGGCGGCGATGGGGTGTCTTCGGGCAGGCTTGCTACCAGGAGCTCTCTGCCGTCACCGCCCTGCGGCGGGGGCACCGATCACGGGCGCACCACCAGTGCGCCCCGCGCGGGGACTGTTGGCGGGGAGGTCGCCGGTGCGGGCCAGCTGCGCCGCGATGTCGGCCAGCGAGCCGTTGCCTGTTTGGCTCGCCGCCTGCAGCAGCACCACGGCCTCCTCGGCGCTGCACCGCCGAGCGGCCATCAGGGTTCCGATGGCCAGGCCGACGTCGCGCGTATCACGCAACGCGCGTTCGAGTTGCTCTACCCGGGTCCGGTAGTCCTCCAGTTGCCCTCGCAGGCGTTCTGCAGCCACGACACCAACGGCGTACGTGACCAGGGCGTGCACCACCTCGGCATCCGCTTCGGTGACTCGTCCGCCACGGAGCCGACGCGCGACCAGCGCTCCCGCGTAACCCCCCGGGGTCTCCCAACCCGGCGCCCCGCTGTGCCCGAACGCGCTCTGGACACCGCCTGGCTGCGTGCGGTCGTGGGTCCCGCTCTCGTCGCTGTCCTCGTGCTGGATGCTGCTGTCGTTCCCGGCGAGGGCGGACTCGTGCGCACCGGTTCGAAAGCCACCGAAGGGAAGGTCACCGTCACCGACGAATCCAACCCCCACCACCCGACCATCACAGACCATCGTCGGGCTGGACTCGATCAGCAGGGTCAGATCGGCCCACGACTCGGCTTCTCTGGCAGGGGGCGACTTGACGATCCGGCGCGCCCCGCGCTCCTGCTCCACGATTTCGATCAGGCAGCGGTAGCCCATCGCAACGAGCTTGCCTGCCAGGCTCGTGAAGACTGTCACCGGATCCGCAGAGCGGACCAGGTTCACCAGCATCGGGTGGCCACCATTGACCGAACCTGCGCCTGGCGGCGGGGGGGTGGAGCCGGTCGGCCCCGTGCTCGGGGCGAAGGACCGGTCGTGCATCCCGGCCTCGGTCCCGACTGTGGCGCCGGTACGGGGGGCGCCGGGGTAGGGCGCGTCTTGCAATGCTTGGGTCATAGCGGCCTCGAACTGTCAGCGGGTCACCATCGGTCTGGAGACACCTGCCCCGGACAGCGGTGGCTCTTGTCCGAACCAAATCCAAGCATAGCCAACCTGGAGCGAGTGACCTATTAGCGTAGCTTCCGGGCGTTTCCTGATGGAAACGTAGTTTTACCACAGCGAGTGCGTCGTTGCAGCCTTGCGCAAGGGAATCTTCCCTCCGAGCGGAGGGTGGCCGCGCTCTCACCCAAACCGGCGTGCTGTGCCGATGAGTGACATTCCGACCCGGTCCTGCCGTAAGTTGAGCACTCGAAACGTCTCGCGGACGGCCGTGCCGGTGAGCGCGCGCTGTTGCTGCTGTCGCCGGACCCAGCTGCGCGGTACACATGTGAAACAGAACCTGGATCAATATAGGACCCGGATCAGACACAGAACCCGGATCAGACACAGGCCCCTATGACGTGGACGAGGGAAGGCGGTGCCATGTACGACATCCCAGAGGGGGCAGGTGTCTCGCGCGGCCTCAAGCCGTCCCTCGCGTCGGTATGGTGCAGCCCGTCCTGGAGCAGCGAGCTTCCGGCCCGCCTCAACGACGCCTTCCGCGGTTCGCTCCCGGCCGACGGAGCCGCGCTGCTGTTCGCTGCCGACGCCAGCCGGCTCTCGTTGCACGCGGTCTGCGCCAGTCCCGGCTTGCCGGTCCGGATCGAGGACAGCCAGGAGATGCTCGGTGAGGGTCCCGCGCTGGTGGCCTTCCGTTCCCGCCGGCCGGTGCTCGTGCACCAGCTCGGAAGCCCGGACGAGCGGTGGCAGGCGTTCTCCGGTGAGGTGTCCACGGACCGCGAAAGTGCGATGTACGCGTTTCCGCTGGAGGTGGGCACGGTGCGGGTCGGCGTCCTCGACCTGTATCGCGTCCGGTCGCGGATTCCCACCGCGAACGACATCGCGGCCGCCGTTGCCGCCAGCGCCATCGTGGCCGGTGGCTTGCTCGACGCCATCGAGTCCGGCACCGCCGTCGACGACCTCGGTCCATGGTCGGACCCACGGGGCAGGTTCATGGCCATGCGCCGCGCGACGACTGCGATCTCGGCCCAGCTGGGGGTAGGCACCGAGGAGGCCAGTCTTCGGCTGCGGGCTCACGCCTTCAGGACCGGCTGCTCCCTCAGCGTCGCGGTCGCCGACGCCGCCTCAGGTCGGCTACGGCTGGATCGCTGACTCCGGCGCTGTTGCGATGCTCAGTTGGGATTGGATTCTCCGGTGCCAGCATCGTCACTGTCGGCGAGGTCCGGCATCAGCGCCTTGTCGCGCTGTGACCTGTCGTCCCCGCCGCCTCCGGGGGTCGGGCCATCTGTTCCGCCACCCTTGACGCCGGCGTCCTGTGCCGAGGAGTTGTCGGAGCTGGCCGTGTCGCTCGAGTCGTCGCCGACCTCGCTCAAGTCGCCGACCGGATGTTCGCTCATGAGGGTTTCCCACCTTCGGAGTCCTCGACGTCCGGGGCAGCCGCCGACGTGTCGGCCTCGCCGGTCCCCGACGTGGCGGCGTCGTCGGACGTCGTATCGCCGGCGGAGGTGCCTGTGGCCCTTTGGAAATGGGCAGCCGCGGCATCCTTTGCCCGGTCACTGCTGCTTTCGATCCGCTCGGATTGCTCGGGCCCGTGCTCGACGGGGTGTTCGCCGGACTGACTCATGATGCTCCTTTGCGACAGTTCATGAGGACAGCCACGATCTAACTCCCCGCCGGGCTGCGCGTCCATCTGCTTCCCTCTCCATCGGTTCTGAGTGACTGCTCCGCCGGCCGCCCTGACCGTTCGCGCGCCGCCCGCCCTGACCGAATCGCGCGCCGTGGCCGCACCCCCCCAGGCCGTCCCCCTCGAAGCGGTGGCACTCGGTCCGCAGCAGTGACGGAGGCGCCGTCGGTGCGTCTGGGAGACTGACGACCATGGCCTCCTCGGCCCACCCCCCTACCCTGATCGCCGTCGTGGGGCAGACCGCAACGGGCAAGTCTGCGCTCGCGGTGGCGCTTGCCGGTCGCCTCGGTGGCGAGATCGTCAACGCGGACGCCATGCAGCTCTACCGAGGCATGGACATCGGCACGGCCAAGACGCCGCTCGCCGAACGGTGCGGCATACCGCATCACCAGCTCGACGTCCTCGGCGTCCGCGACGAAGCCAGCCTTGCGGCATACCAGCGGCAAGCCCGTGCGGACATCGCGGCGATCCGTTCCCGGGGCCGGGTGCCGGTCGTCGTCGGGGGATCGGGGCTGTACGTCCGCGCGGTCCTGGACCGCCTCACGATCCCGCCCACCGACCCTGCCGTCCGTGAGGGCTTAGAAGCGGATCTGCGACGCGACGGCGCAGAGGCTCTGTACTTGCGGTTGCGGGCGGCCGACCCGGTGGCCGCCACCTCGATCCTGCCCGGCAACGCACGACGCGTGGTGCGCGCGCTGGAGGTCCTCGAGCTGACCGGACGGCCGTTCTCGGCCACCTTGCCGACCCGCGAGCTGCACGCACCGACGGTGCTGCTCGGGCTGTCCCTGGACCGGAACCGGCTGGATGACCGGATCGCAAGCCGAGCAGCGCGGATGTGGCGCGACGGGTTGGTGCAGGAGGTGCGCGGGCTCCTGCCACAGGGGCTGCGTGAGGGGCGGACGGCGCCGGCCGCGGTGGGCTACCGGCAGGCGCTGGCCGTCGTGGATGGCATCCTCACCGACGAGCGGGCCGTCGCCGACACCGCCCAGGCCACCCGACGGCTCGCCCGGCGGCAAGCGGGGTGGTTCCGGACCGACCCCCGGATCAGCTGGCTGCGGGCAGAGGCGCCGGATCTGCTCGAGCAGGCCCTGCGCGCGATCGAGGACTTCCCGCGACGGGGGTGAGATCGCCCAGCTCGCCCGAGCCTGCAGTGAGTGGAGATCACCCGCGGGCGCGAGACACTGTCGGTGATGAGCGAACTGCTGCGTGACTTCACCAAGGGTCACGGCACGGAGAACGACTTCGTGCTGCTGCCCGACTTGGACGGCACCCGCGACGTCTCGGCCGAGCAGGTGCGGCGCCTGGCGGACCGCAGGGCCGGGATCGGCGGCGACGGGGTGATCCGCGTAGTGCCGACCAGCGCCGCCGTCGAGCCGGAGGTCCGCGCGCAGGCCGGTGCAGCGCCGTGGTTCATGGACTACCGCAACGCCGACGGGGGCCTGGCCGAGCTCTGCGGGAATGGCACGCGGGTTTTCGCCGCATATCTGCGCCGGGCCGGGCTCGAGACCGGTGCCGAGCTGCGGATCGCCACCCGAGCCGGTGTCAAGACCGTGCGGTTCGAGTCGGACGCGATGATCGCGGTCAACCTGGGTGGGTGGGGATTCGTCGGGCCAGCGGCGGCAACCGGCGGCGACCGCACCGGGACGGATGCGACCACCGTCGTCCTGCCAGGTTACGAGCCGCTCGACGCGACCCTGCTGAACCTGGGTAACCCGCACACCGTCGTCCGGTTGCCGGCCGGGACCGAGCTCAGTGCGCTGAACCTCACGACGGCGCCGGTCGTCAGGCCGGTGCCGGAGCACGGCACCAACGTCGAGGTGGTGGAGGTACTGGCGCCAGGTCACCTGAGGATGCGGGTGCACGAGCGCGGTGTAGGCGAGACCCGATCGTGCGGCACCGGCGCGGCGGCCGCTGCACTTGCCGCGCGGCGCTGGACCGGAGACGTCGATGACGTTTGGCGCGTGGACGTGCCCGGGGGGACGCTGCGGGTCACCGCCCTGGCCGGGAACGAGGTCGAGCTCGCCGGCCCGGCGGAGCTCGTCGCGGACGGCGTCGTCCACCTCTGACCGGGGGGGACCTAGCGGCAGCGCTCAGGGCCGCGCCGTACGCAGGATCCGGAAGCCCTTGTCGCTGGCATACCGGTCCGTCGCGTATTCGCGCAGCGTCGACTGAAGCCAGCGGTGCAGTGAGTCGGCTCCAAGGTTCTTCTGGACCACCAGGTATGCCGCGCCGCCGCCCTCCAGCCGGGGCAGCCACCGCAAGAGCAGGTCGTGCAGGGCGGCCTTGCCGACGCGGATCGGCGGGTTGGACCAGATCGCGACGAAGCGCAGGTCGGCCGGCACGGCGTCCGGCAGTATCGCCTCGAGCCGGCCGATCCCGGCGGCCTCGGCGTTGGCGCGGGTGAGCTGCAGCGCTCGCTCGTTGATGTCGATCGCCCAGACGTCGGCCGACGGGGAGAGCAGGCCCAGGGATAACGCGATCGGCCCCCACCCGCAGCCGAGATCGAGCAGGTTGCCCGTCGATGGCGGTTGGGGGACGTGGCGCAGCAGCACGGCTGTGCCCTGGTCCACCCGGTCGGGGCAGAACACACCGGCATCGGTGTCCAGCGTGAGCCGGCGCCCTGCGAGCTCGACGGAGAGCGACCGGCGGCGCTGCGCCGCCTGCGGCCGGGCAGAGAAGTAATGCTCGCCCATGTCCGCCCAAGCTAGTGGCCAGGCGGCGGCAGGTACGCAGCGGACGCCGCCGCACCGGCTCGCGCCGGCATAAAGCGTTCGTCGAGGGGGTTGGCTAATGCGACCCTAGAGGAGAGATGATCACACGACCCGAGCTGTTCGAGTCCCGCGCCTCAGCGCTGGGCACCGACGACGACCGAACGGTCACCGCATACCCCGAGGAGCCCTCCGGCTACGACGGGGAACAACTCGAGCGCGCCGACCGGGCCGCGATGCGCCGGGTGGCGGGGCTGTCCACCGAACTCGAGGACGTCAGCGAGGTCGAGTACCGCCAGCTGCGGCTGGAGCGAGTCGTGCTGGCGGGCGTGTGGACCGAAGGCACCGCCGAGGACGCCGAGAACTCCATCCGCGAGCTGGCCGCGCTGGCCGAGACCGCCGGATCCACGGTGCTCGAAGGGGTGGTGCAGCGGCGCTCGCATCCGGACGCCAGCACGTTCCTCGGCTCGGGCAAGGCGGCGGAGCTGCGGGACATCGTGATCGCCGAGGGCGCCGACACGGTGATCTGCGACGGGGAGCTCAGCCCGAGCCAGCGCCGCGCGCTCGAGGACGTCGTCAAGGTCAAGGTCATCGACCGGACGGCGCTGATCCTGGACATCTTCGCCCAGCACGCCAAGAGCCGCGAAGGCCGCGCCCAGGTCGAGCTGGCCCAGCTGCAGTACCTGCTGCCCCGGTTGCGCGGGTGGGGTGAGTCGATGTCACGGCAGGCAGGTGGGCGCGTCGCAGCCGGCGCCGGGATCGGCTCCCGTGGACCCGGTGAGACCAAGATCGAGCTCGACCGCCGACGGATCAACACGCGCATCGGCAAGCTCAAGCGCGAGATCTCGGCCATGAAGACCGGCCGAGACACCAAGCGCTCGAGTCGCAAGCAGCACGGCGTGCCGAATGTCGCCATCGCCGGCTACACCAACGCCGGCAAGTCCTCTCTGCTCAACCGACTGACCGGCGCCGGGGTCCTGGTGGAGAACCAGCTGTTCGCCACGCTCGACCCCACCGTCCGCCGAACGGAGACAGACGACGGCCGGGTCTACACACTGACCGACACGGTGGGCTTCGTCCGGGCCCTGCCGCACCAACTCGTCGAAGCCTTCCGGTCCACCCTGGAGGAGGTAGGCGAGTCCGACCTCCTCCTGCACGTCGTCGACGGCTCCCACCCCGACCCCGAGGGCCAGATCAGCGCCGTACGCGCGGTACTGGCCGACGTCGGGGGCGACCACCTCCGCGAGATCATCCTGGTCAACAAGGCCGATGCCGCCGACCCGGAGGTCCTCGATCGGCTGCGCCGGGCCGAGAAGCACTGCCTCGTGGTCTCCGCCCGCACCGGCGCGGGCATCGAGGCGCTGCGCACGCTGATCGCGCAGGAACTGCCGCGTCCCGAGATCGCCGTTACGGTGCTGCTCCCCTACGACCGCGGCGACCTGGTCAGCCGGGTGCACAGCGAAGGCGACGTGACCGACGCCGAGCACGTGCCGGAGGGCACTCGGCTCTCCGCCAAGGTCGGACCGTCGCTGGTCGACGAGCTCACACCGTTCGCCGTCTGAGCCCGTCCCGCGTCCCGCAGCAGGGATCCTGGGGCCGCAGGCACAGCGCTGTCCACATCTGGGTCGGCCTTAGCCCGGCGCGCTGTCCACATCTGGGTCGGCCTTAGCCCGGCGCGGCGGCGCAACGCATAACCTGCCTGGTATGCCCGAGCTGGACGCGATGCTGCGCGCTGCCGTCGAGTCGGTCGGCGGCGTGGATCGTCCGGGGCAACTGCAGATGGCCCGTGCCGTCGAGCGCGCGGTCGGTACCCGTGAGCACCTGCTGGTGCAGGCCGGGACCGGCACCGGCAAGTCGCTGGCCTACCTGGTCCCGGCCGTCGCGCACGCGGTCGACACCGGCAAACCCGCGATCGTGGCGACCGCGACGCTGGCGCTGCAGGCGCAGGTCGTCGACCGCGACCTCCCCCGGATGGCCGGGGCCGTCGGCGCCCTGCTTGGCCGGGAGCCGACATACGCGCTGGTCAAGGGCAGGCGCAACTACCTGTGCCGGCACAAGCTCGCCGGCGGGTTCCCCGACGACGACACCCTGTTGTCAGTCGAGCAGGTGAGTGGCGACCGCGCGGACTCCACGCTCGGCACGGAGGTCGTCCGGTTGCGTGAATGGGCCGAGGTGACGCAGTCCGGCGAGCGGGACGAGCTCGTGCCGGGCGTGTCCGAGCGAGCCTGGCGGCAGGTGTCGGTGTCGGCGCACGAATGTCTCGGCGCCGGCTGCCCGATGGCGGCCGAGTGTTTCGTCGAGCGGTCCCGAGCAGCGGCCATGGACGTCGACATCGTGGTCACCAACCACAGCTTCCTGGCCATCGACGCCTTCGAGGGCCGCCAGATGCTGCCCGACCACGACCTGCTCGTCATCGACGAGGCCCACGAGCTGGTGGACCGGGTGACCGCGACGGTGACCGACGAGCTCACCGCCGCCATGGTGTCGGCGGCAGCGAAGAAGGCGAGCCGGCTGGCCGACACCGACGAGCTCCACGCCGCTTCCGAACTGCTCCAGGGGGTCCTGGACAACCAGGTCGAGGGGCGCGTGCCCGGCATACCGGATGCTCTCTCCCTGGCGCTGACCCGCGTGCGGGACACGGCCCGGGCGGTGCAGTCCGAGTTGAAGCCGCCGACCCCGGAGGCCGCTGACGGGGCTCGGCAGGTGGCTCGCGCTGCCGTGGACGAGGTGTTCGACAACGCCGCCCGCGTGCTGGAGGAGCGGCAGCTCGACGTGGTCTGGGTGACCCGGGACCCTCAGCGTGGCTCGGTGCTGCACGTCGCTCCGATGAGCGTCGCCCTGCTCCTGCGCGACGCGGTCTTCGGCGACCGCACCGTCGTCCTGACCTCCGCGACGCTAGAGCTCGGCGGCACGTTCGACGCCGTCGCCGGCACGCTTGGCCTGCGGGGTGAGGACGCCCCACGGTGGCGGGGACTAGATGTCGGCAGCCCCTTCGACTACCCACGACAGGCGATCGCCTACGTCGCGCAGCACCTGCCCGCGCCGGGTCGTGATGGCCTCTCGGATGCCACCCTGGACGAGATCGAGGCCCTGGTCCGGGCGGCGGGAGGACGCACCCTGGGGCTGTTCTCCTCGATGCGCGCCGCCGTCGCCGCCAGCGAGGAACTGCGTGTCCGCTTCCAGGCGGACGGGACGGAGCTGCCGGTGCTGTGCCAGGGGGAGGACCAGACGCCCACGCTGGTGCGCTCCTTCGCCCGTGATCCCCGCACCTGCCTGTTCGGCACCCTCTCACTCTGGCAGGGGGTCGACGTACCGGGGTCGTCCTGCCATCTGGTCCTGATCGACCGGATCCCGTTCCCGCGCCCGGACGACCCGCTGTCGTCGGCTCGGGCACAGGCGATCACCCGGATGGGCGGCAACGGCTTCATGGCGGTCTCGGCGACACATGCCGCCCTGCGGCTCGCCCAAGGCGCCGGGCGGCTGGTGCGCAGCAGCGAGGACCGGGGGGTCGTCGCCTTCCTGGACTCCCGGATGATGACCGCCCGCTACGCGGGGTTCCTGCAGGCGTCGCTGCCGCCGTTCTGGCCGACGACGGACCGGGCGATGGTGCTGGCAGCCCTGCGCCGGCTGGACGAGACCGCCGAGCCGCCGATGCCGGTACGCGAACCGGGTATGCGCGGCATCGGCGGCAGTTCCGCCAGCCCCGCGGCCGCTCCCGCCGCCAGTCGGGTGCTGCCTGTGGCGCCGCCGGTGGCGGCCTCGTCTCGGACGGCTGTCACCGGGGGGCGCGCCTGGACGACGGAGGAGGACGAGCAGCTGCGCGAGGGCGTCGAACTGGGTCTGGAGCCGGCAGAGCTTGCCGAGCACTTCGAGGCGGCGGAGGCGGCGGTCCGCGCCCGGATGACTCTGCTCGGCATCGAGCCGACCGACGCCCCGCGGCTGGCGCTCGACTGACGCCGAGCCGCCCCGCTCAGGTCCGTGCCGGGTATGTCGCCGGCCCATGGCACGCTGGGCGACGTGAGCGTGCCCGCAGCGGGAGGTGAGGTGCCGGCATACGCGCTCGTCACCGGACCCGAGGCTGTGCTCGCCGAGCGAGCGGTCGCCTCCGTCCTGGACTCCATGCGCGCCGTCGACCCGGGGACGGAAGTCATCCGCGTCACCGCGCAGGGGTACCAGGCCGGGTCGTTGTCGATGGACACCAGTCCCTCGCTGTTCGGCGGTGCCAAGGCCGTCGTCGTGGCCGATCTGGACGAGGGGCCAGACGAGCTGTACGCCGACCTCACCCGCTACCTCGCCGACCCGGCTCCCGACGTGAGGCTCGTCGTCTGCCACAAGGGTGGCGTCCGCGGCAAGAAGGTTCTCGAGCTGTTGCGGACGTCGGGGGCCCGCGTCATCGACTGCCCGCTGGTCCGAAGTGACCGCGACAAGAGCGACTTCGTCCTGTACGAGTTCCGCTCCGCCGGCCGTCGGGTGACCCCGGGTGCGGTCCGTGCGCTGGTGGAGGCGGTCGGCCGGGACCTGCGCGAGCTGGCGGCGGCGTGCGCGCAGCTGGTCGCGGATACCGACGGCGTCGTGGACGAGGGCGTCGTCGAGCGTTACCACGGCGGCAAGGTCGAGGCCACGGGCTTCCGGGTGGCTGACGCGGCGATGGCCGGAGAGACGGGGGAGGCGCTGCGGCTGCTGCGCCACGCCATCGCCACCGGCGTCGACCCGGTGCCGATCGTCGCGGTGCTGGCCAGCTCCCTGCGCACCCTGGTCAAGGTCGGTTCGGCCGGCCGCGGCGGCCGCTCGGCGGATGTCGCCAAGGTTCTCGGTATGGCGCCTTGGCAGGTCGACAAGGCCCGGCGCCAGGTCGGCGGCTGGCATCCCGATGCGCTGGCCGAGTCGATCAAGGCCGTCGCCGCCGCAGATTTTGAGGTCAAGGGCGGCGGTCGTGACCCGGTATTCGCCGTAGAGCGAGCCATTCTGACGATCACCCAGGCCCGGCAGGGAGCCTGACCAAGGGCTTGCGCACTGGGGACGCGAGCCGGCGCGTTTTGGCCGCTGCTTGTGCCCGCTGGTAGATTGCCAGGTCGCGCACGTGCAGCGATAGTGCGCCCTCCTCGTTTCCCCTGTGCAGAGAGAGTCTTCGTGGCCAACATCAAGTCCCAGATCAAGCGGATCAAGACCAACGCCGCTGCGACCGAACGCAACAAGGCGGTCCGCAGCGAGCTGAAGACGTGGATCCGCCGCTTCCGGCTCGCCGCGGACTCCGGTGACGCCGACGCCACCCGTGAGGCCCTCAAGGTGGCCTCCACCAAGCTCGACAAGGCCGTGAGCAAGGGCGTCATCCACGCCAACCAGGCTGCCAACAAGAAGTCAGCGATGGCCAAGCAGGCCGCTTCTCTCTAGCTCACCGCCCTTTCGCGGGCCGCACCTCTCCCGAGGTGGCGGCCCGCCGGCATACCCGGGCAGTCACCGCAGGCATTCCGCAGTTTCCGGAAGCCTGCGGAACGTCTGGGGTTCAGCGTGCGGCCGACCGGACCGCTCCAGCGACCATGTCGAACCGTCGCTCGTCGAGTACGGCTCCCTGTCGCCGCACCCGGCCCGGGTCGACGCGCACGATCCGGTCGACCCGGACCTCGCTCGGACGGTGCCGCGGGTCCTAGTCGCCGGAGCCAATGTCTACCCAGAGCCGTCCGGCGGCCGCCTCGTGGGCCACGTGCGCCGGGTCACCGTCGTGGTCCTTGCTGGTCAGCATCAGCGTCAGCAGCCACGGGCCGTCGCGACCGATCACCAGCACCGGCCGGTCCTTGCCCCGGCCCGCATCCTCCTCGAACGGGACCTACGTCCACACGATCTCGCCGGGGTCGGCCAGGTCGTCGGGGTGCGGCGCGTACGACAGCTGCGGTGTCCCTTCGAAGTCGCCGGGGTACGGCGCGCCGACTGGACTCTGCCGGTCCGCCCGGGCGGGTGGCTTCGCCGGCCGGGACGCACGCCCCGGCCACCGAACGCTCGATCGACCCAGCGCTCCGAGTGTCCGACCCACGGCGAGGCCGGCCTGCCGGGCGAGCCGGACACCGGATGCCCCTGGTCTGCCGTCAGCCATCCGGCCACGGTACGCGGGCCGGGAAACAAGGGGGCCGGCTCCGCGGCGGTCGCGCCGACGTCTGTAGTGCCGCGCTGCGCATGGAACACTGGGTTCTCGGTGTCATCTGGGCGCCACCTCGACCCACAGCCCCGAACGAAGGT
>JAABUS010001853.1_pt1 | contig 43201 bp, 42 predicted proteins | sample 5560161 | NCBI WGS metagenome assembly JAABUS01 (sample SAMN10711885, study PRJNA513376) | rock metagenome | isolation source: Antarctica rocks | place: Antarctica: Victoria Land, Trio Nunatak nord | collected 2016-01-04
TCGCCTGCTGCCAATGCATACTAAAATTTTTTTGCCATCACTTGCTTGTCACCCACACCTAACACACTGTACAATACCAATATTTCCTTGTACATACAGCCAAGACAAGTGTTGCTGTGAATAGTGCTGGCTGACAGACATTGGTGAACTGCTATAGGCCAGAGTTTTGGTACTGGGATAGTGTGGTCCTGGTGCAAACGCTAGCATTAGCGACAGCCCAGGTGTTTGCAACTGCATTGAACACATACTTCCAGCTGACAGTGATGCTGATGATACTGGTTGTGGGCAGCGTTGCTTTGCCTCACTTTCATCCGTTTGAAAGTAGCCTGTCACAAAGAGTTCAGGTGAGCCTCTTATAATCCACGTTTGATAAGTTACTGTCTATTACAGCCTATCCCTATACAGTTGCACGGAGGATCTCGTGCATAGCATCGCTGCCTGTGGTCAGACATGCACATGTATGTCTGACACATACTGTGCACCTGCATAATGTTGCAAGCTTGTAGTGTCAAAGTGAGCACAGGCAAGACAACCCAATGCTTATATGGACTTGAGCATGATGAAAAGCGCTAGGTGCCCCTGGACCTAGCGCTTTTACCGTGTAAGCGCTCGGTCCAGTCTATGGAGTGAGACAGACGCTCAAAAGCTCAGATGTCACTAGGTAGTTGTCAAAGTGGAGACATAGCTTTTTCCTGCATGTGCGTCATGACTTGCCACTGAAGGTGGCTGCCATGCTACAAGTGTTGTATTGGGCAGGAGTCATGCTGACTCCAAAAAGGGGGTTCAGTCACACTGAGACAGCATTAAGGAAGCAAGCTTGCTCTGCAGGTGCTGGGATGGTTCACCGTAGTGGCAACTGCTACGGGTAGCCTGTACTTTCTTGACTCTGGAAAAGTAGCCAGTCATGCAGGGCTGAATGCTGTTGGCGTTCTCTTGTTGCTGCTCAATGTTGCATACCTGCTGCTGGTGGCCTTGCTGCTTGCAGTCGCAGCCAAAGAGTTTGTGAAGGCGCATTTGGGGAAGCGTTTTTCAAAAGTCATCACTGCATCAGAAAATATACTAAGTACTTTGCGTGCATGGCTTTCCAAGCCATTTGGCCACAGGCATCGCCATAGTCCACATCAACAGCTAGCATTGGCGGCACAGAACAGTGTTGACGCTGCATTTGGTGATGAAGCACAACTTTAGGCGGAGTTGTCTATTGCCTCATAATGGTCAGTGATGCATCAGTTGATGCCATGGCGCAGAATCACTTGTGATTGTGAGTAATTGGGTCAATTAGTGGCTTGTCACCTAGCATGTGTGTTGTACAATAGTGCAATCCAGTCTCTGTTGAGATACCTTAGTCGTTGCTTCACACTGAGCTAGGCATCAACTTACAAATGTGTATATTTTTCAAGCAGCTAACTTGCAAACACTACATGTTACGTATTGTGTAGGCGACTCGACTTGGCTGTTTACAAATACATTTAGGGTTTTAGGCAATTGCATGCTCTGACAGCACAGGCTGTCATGGTTATCGAGGTGCACTAGATCTTCACGCTGCAGCTGTTCAATGTTTGTACTTTACCGAAAGAGACCGAGCGAGAACCTGGAGAGAAAGAGGGAAGTGATTTACATCTTCTGTCCAGCCTCAAGTCTGGCATGAAGAGCATGCTCCTTAGATCAGTCGAACAATTTTTCGAATTGTAACGCCACACCGTCCCCAGCTCGTAGTCTGCTCGACGACATCTTCCAGGGAAGGATCATCCTTCGGTTGCAGACATGGTTCAGACTCAAAGCAAAAAGGATGCAGTGGCAACAGACACGGCTGGTGGTGGAGGCGGCATAAGCCTGGGCAAAGGAGCTTGGGACTGTGACCGGAACGTCGAAATTCCGCCTGAGGCCGAGGTACGCGCGGAGAGAGGTCTTAAAAGTGGCATGTGTGTCACTTTACTTTTCAACATAATCATTGAGCGACCGGCGACGACGGTCGCATATGCGGAAAGAGGAAGATGTAACGCCAGCAGGCAACTGATCACACCGAGGCTTGCACAGGCGGAGGTGTTCGAAGAAATAGCTACAATGGAGTTCCCGTTCGAAGGCATTCCGACCATTCCGCCGAGGAAAGACATGGACCACATGGTAAACAGCATCATCACAGAAGACGTAGACTGTAGTACAAGGCATGGCTGTGTTGTTCCGGTATCACTACAAACCGTGTACCTGCAGCCTGCAGCTGTTGTTTGCCTTATACCAGCCAAAGATAGCCCTCTGACCTATCATAGTATTGCAATGTGCAAGCTGCTGTGAGAGCGCTGTGGCTGATCAAAACTAGCTGTGTCTTGTAGGCATTCTTTTGTGAAGGCTGCAGATACAGGGTAACTGCATATCCTGACTGGACAGTCGCAAAGGTGAGCAACAGACCTGCAGTCTAAGCTGCCCAAGCTGCAGATCCTGTGTACCTCCGTGAGCCAGCTGCATCAATTTGGTTTTGTCATCAGGCTGGATACGTTATTTTGCTGACCCTTCACATTATGAACGCTCACATCACATATTGATGAGCACATACATGTGAGCCTCAATGAGTGTATGATACAGGTAAAGCAGGCCCTGTGGGATGGCGGCATTCAGAGGTCAAACAAGCCGGCAAGCAAAAGGAACACCCCTGGCCTTCAGAGGTGGGAAGATCTGGTGAGCTTAGCAGCTCTTGCTTCTGTAAGGGACTCTTGCCATGAGCATACACTGTATTTTTGTCCGAGCCAATGAGTTTGTCTGCAGCGCTGATCAGAACCAATCGCTCCAACCTTCGCAAATTGCGTCTGTTGACAGCTGTTGCCAGAGATGTGTGAAGCTGTTGAGCCTCAGCAGCCATACAAATTCAAAATATGCACTTATGAAAGCTATTCATGCATGCCTGAGTGTACTGGCAGTTTGCTGTGTGGGTGATCTGTCAGCTGCGCTGCGCTGCATGCACTGAATGGCCATCCTGCATGTAGTTTGCAAAACTGCATACATGCAAACGCTACACTGCTGTGACAGCTGCCAGTGCTGCAAGAGACTGATGATGGGTCTGACAAAGTGCTTTAGATTTTGTATCTGTTGATTGCTGCTGTCAGAGGTATCTGAGGCTCAGCTACCATACCAGCTAGCGCATTTGTGCATGCTTGAGTGCATTGGCAATTTGCATTTGTGGGTGGTCTGTGAACTGCGCTGTACTAAATGGACATCATGCATGGCAGTGGCTTACATGGTACCCTGCTGTGACACCTGCCAATGCTACAAGATACAGTTGTAATGGGTCTGACTTTCAGCATGGCCACATTGTCATTGCAGACGCTCATGTACGCTTGTCAGCGCATGGACAATGACAAGCAGCTGCGAGAGTATCATGTGCCTCCGGTAAGCTTTTCTTCTGGCAGCGCACACCGTAATATGCTGTTCAGTGGACAGCCTGCATCGTTGTTCATTGCAGAACGCATTAGCTTCACCTGCACCGTATTCTGTTACTGAACAGTTGCTTGTGTCAGGAGTGTCTTGTCTACAGAATGGATAGCCAACTGCATCAACACGTGTGCACGGAGTCAGCTACTCAAGTCAGCTTGCTCATCACTAGTGCGTGCATGCCAGGATTCCATTGCACTGATTGCAGGGGTGTGGGTGCCTGATTGCCATAGAGACTGCAAAGCTGTTCACCAAGCCTCCCCCAGATTCAGCGTACTGGAACTAGACAACCAAGCAGTGCCACGTCAACGCTTCTGCATCACAATACATTTAGCTTGATGCAGTGGAGTGGTGAAAGCATGGAAACTGAGCATGGCCTGCTCGAAACCTTGGACAGTCAGTCTGAGTGTTGCTGTACATTTCTAAAGGTTGTGAGCAACAATAGCTTAGACGAGGCTTTAACACAGAAACTTTCAAAGTTTGCGCTCATGCTCAGGCTGAAGTTTTGCTGGGCAGTGGGTTTCTAAAATGAAACATTGCTTATTGTTGTCAAATTAATCCCCACGTGTGCACATTGCACATCACATGCCCTTGAGCTCACTACATGTAACAGGGTGAATAATGCGCACCCTGACACGCTAGAAGGACCATGTTGCCTTTGTCACGTTACATTATACCCTGTGATGGGCAGTGGCTTTTGGCTTACATGCTACAGACTTGTTGGAAACAACTGTTGTATTGGGAGTACTTGATCACAAGCGCAAAGTTGACATGTTTCATTACCAGAATGCGGCCTGGGGAAAAGCTCCAAGCTTTGCCTCCAGGCTTTGAACCCCTTGTCTAGCTTGCTGGTTCCAGAGCCAGATTCACACCGGTGTGAGGCAAATCACACAACACTAATAGGAGACGTATTGCCGCAGACCGCAACACTCTCTCTCATCGAGGGCTACTACAACAAATGCATGAAAGCCCTATTGCGAAACCATCTGTAATTACCCACGGCGTAGCACGTACCCACGGCGTAGCACGTACCCACGGCGTAATTTGTACGGCGTAGCGATGACGCACAGGCACCACATGTCATGGAAGAGTCACAGCGCCTTACAAAGCATGCTTCAAAGTGGCTGTTGTCAGGACATCGACTACTTCATTCGTCGACTGGCGGGGCAGCATGCTTGCAGCCACGCGTAGCCTCTTTTCTTAAGAGTTTACATGTCCAGGCACCTGGATGCCGAGACCGTTTCTTCGTTTTGGACAGACATTCAGAAAGCTACGGCTCAGTCAAACAACCTCGCAGGCGCAGTAGCTCAGCGTGTGCCGCATATGTCCGGCTCAGATGCGGCAACCAACCAAGCTGCTGCTAATGCTCTGCTAGCCAGCCTCACGCAAGGTGGCTTAAATCCGCAGCGACTCATGTCTTCTATGTATCCTCCACCTCAGTTTGACAGCGGTTCCTTACCCTCCCAAGCACTTGCGCGCGTTGATGAGCAACTGCTTCCAATAGGCAGTCACCAGCTTCAGCAACATCAGCAGTCTGCCAGTCAGCAGCAACTTCCCACGGGTAAGATCAGCAGTTCGGAGGCCTTTCCCACACACCTGCAAGCTGCGGCACAGCCTGCAACGCAACCAAGCGCTTCAGATTCCGACGAGGAAGGACGTGCTAAAGGTGCCAGCACCAATGGCGACCGCAAGTCCCAGCTGAAAGAGAAAAACAGAAAGGCTCAAAAGCGCTTTCGTGAACGGCAAAAGGTGAACCAGGTTCTACAGAAAGCACAGATGTTCTGCTGGGTTGTGGAGCTGAGTTTGCATGCCCTGTGCAGTCTAAGTTGGCTGAAAGCGAAGAGAAGGTAGCTGCAATGACTGTACAAATAGAGCACTTACACAATGACAGACTCCGCCTTGAGAACAGAAATAGCGTCCTTGAGAAGGTATGTGATCTACTTCATGGCGTTTGCAAGCACAGTGACTGCGCAGGGCTTTGACTGCTTATCTTGTGCATAAGCAGATACACATTGACCTTGATCTGCAGTGTCAGCAACAGTCTAGCCTGCAAAACCTTCTCACTGTATGACACAGGTGTTGGAGATGAAAGAGATTGAAGATGCCAAACCTGCTGCGTCGTCAAGCGGTATGCAAACTAGCTGCGTCATCTTGTGTTTAAAATGCAATTTGTGTACATGCATCCCTTCGCCCCTGTTTTAAGCATGCTGCACGTGAGGCGCAGCAACCTGTATGTATGGCACATGGACAACAAGTCATTGTTCCAACAAGCTTGACATGTCTGTGATTTCTGCCATGAGCCACAGCCTGCTTATGATGTGATGTAAAGCAGTACAGGCTGCCTGTATTGGCTCTTGCTCATCTGTATGTGTCCAACAATCTGCATGTCAGATCATGTTCTTTGCTTGCGAAGACATTCTTGAGGCACATATGCATCCTCAGCTGCACTCTAGGGTTTATCCCTGTCTTCCGCTGCACCAGGAATTCTTGAGTGTGCACCACTTGCTCCACACAGCGTATGTTGTCCACTGGACAATGCAGATGCTTCCGAACTGCATTCAGGTATTATACAGATATTTCAGGTCCTCTGGATTGCCCACATCCTTGACCCATATGGCCTTCTTGCACAAACACGCGTCAAGTTCCTGTCGCAAACGCTTTGCAGGAGCCCCTGCATTTGAGGTACCTGAGGAGACCGGGAAGGAGATCATTGACAAGTTCAGGTTGCAGCAAGGGCTGCTGCTGACAGTGCGTCCAGAGCAGCCCATCAACCTGAGCATAGAGCAGCTGCGCAGGCTCTCCTGGGAGGAGCACTCTGGAGTGTGGCGCGACTATGTCAATGCACTGGCGCAGTGCTTGGTGAGGCTGGCTCTCTTTGGTGCCATGCAAGTCAGCATGCTTTACGACAAGAGCTGGACACCATGGGTCGGTTTGTCTTGTAGTTGGCAGAGCTGGTATTTGCTCAAGTTGCAGGCAGGCTAGATGACTGCAACTGGCATCTTTGGACCAAAGCGTCTTGTGCATTGATTGTGATGCTGTGGTCAAACAATGCATGTGTGTCAATGGTTTGAGTCAACTGTTGGTTGTATCATTCAGACTGATGCTTTGGTATGATACAACCAGCCATTGACTCAAACCACTGACACATGCAATGTTTGACCACAGCATCACAATCAATGCACAAGGCCAATAATTGCCAAGACATTTATTAGGCGCTGCAATGTTTAAGCACAGCAACACAGTCAAGGCGTGAGGCCAAAACACTAACATGCTTTGAAAAGCCAAATCAGGTGGGTTAGTCCCAAATAGCCTTCAAACACCCTCAGTCAGGCTGCAGCGACAAAGCCCTCAGGTTTCACATATGTGCTGTGACACTTCAGGTCCTGGCCAATGGCGATGCAAACAGCCCAGCAATGGAGCGAATGACACAGCTGGTGCGAGAGTGCTTGGCCCTTTCAGCTGGCATGGCGGTGGCAAACCCGAAAGGCACTTTTGCCTTTCACTCCCTGAACATGGATGCAGCCGCCCCCAGCAATGCTGAGGAGGCCCCGGGCCCAGACTACTGGGCTCGCATTGTGGTCAGTCCTCACCTTGCTCACTTCAGATTTGAGTAGGCTGTTTTGACCTGATGATTGCACTCCAATCCACCTGGCTGCCACTAACATTGCACACAATATGTCGTACACCTGCTGCAGAAACCAGGTGTTCAGTTTCAGCTAGATGCACAGGCTGAAAAGTCTTTGTTTGTAATCAGTGGCTCATACTGCAGCTGGGAATGATGCATTGGCTGTTTTGCTAGACTCCTTCTGTTTGTCTAGCAACGCTGGGAATGACAGCGGTGGTGTGTGCACATGCATACAATAGTATAACTGATGTTGTGAGTAACACTGTGCAAGTGTTATCACTTGCAGATCATGGTCTCATGACTTGCCTCGGGGAGTTTATGCCCGCTCTTGCAGCAACATATGTAAATACAAGGGGCTCGCACAAGGGTGTGAGCTGCAAGGAGCACAGCAGCCATACTATCATCACATGCGTTTAACAGTGATGGCATGTCAATTAGTTGTGATTTTGCTAAAACACTAGCCATTCACAGCAATGACGCAGAACAGATGCAGCAGATATGCACGCACTGCAAAGTATGAACATAAGACGGAGCTTACAGCAGACATCAGGCTCATCAAGGACCACCAGTTGTGACAGGCTGCCTCATGTTTGCATCACTTGCTCTTCTGCATAAAGAGCTTCAGCTAGCGCCAGAGCTGAAGCAAGACCTCAGGCTGGAGTGCAGGGCAAAATCATTGTCAGTGTCAAGGATTATTGACTGTAACAGCCTGATTCACATTTGCATTTCTTGCTGCAGAACGGTCTTGAATCAGTGAAGCAAGACCACAAGCTGGCGCACAGGAATGGCTGAATACACATCACCAAGGCTTATCAAGTCTGACAGGCTGCCTTCACATTTGCATTTCTCTTGCTACAGAAAGAGGCTGGGCTCACTACAGAGGTCAAGCAAGACTTGAAGCTGGTGTGCACAGCATCTCCCATAGTAGACATCAGCATCATCAAAGACCACCAACACTGACAGGCTGCCTCACATCTGCATTGCTTGCTGCAGAAGGAGCTTCAGCTAGCGCCAGAGGTGAGGCAAGACCTGAAGCTGGCGCGCAGGGCGTACCTCACCGCGCTGAGCTTCATCATCAAGGACCGGCAGGCGCTTATCACCAGTCTAGAGGCCGCCACACCCAATGGCGGCAATTACAGCTCCACCTCTCATAGGTCAGGCTGATTTCCTGTGTGATATCATTTCCTGTACAATTGTATTCGCTGTTCTGTTCTCGGGCGACTTTCTTAGTCGTTTCTCACAGGTCAGCCTCCAACCAACTATCTTGTCACCATCTTGTCACCAACCATCTTGTCGGGGTCTCCACCAGTGTGAGTGGCAGTACGGCGACAAGACTCACAGTGCTGGCATACTAAATTATGTCAAGATGCGTAGTGTTGGCGCTGCAACACACATTCCTGGCATACTGCAACGCTCAGTGGTGACGTACATGAAGCCAGTGACTGCTGCGTGTCAATCTGGGGAGGTTCTGTATTACTGTCTGAAACAACTAGCATGTTGTACCAAGCTTGCATGACCAGAGCTCAGTTTTGCATAGCCACACAGGGACTGAATCTGCTGCATGCTTGTCGTCCTCTAGCTTACATTTTGCTTGTCTTATGCCTTGCTTGGGTCAGATGCACATTCACCATTGGGTTGTACAAAGTGGTCATGCAGTGGTCATGCAGTGGTCACACGCTGTCCGCCAGGCCGCATGTCAGCTTGCACCAGTGCATAGGGAGTCCAAACTGGCCACAGAAGTGCCTTGGCATATCCATGTGACTACAACAGCATAGCGCAGCACAACATAGCATCCTACAGCAACTGTTAAAGTGAACATGCTTTAGTCACGTCAAGCTTGTCATATTGCCAAGATAGCCAGCAGGGCCTAAGACCAAGACATTGGTCACATGTCTGAAACCCTCAGCAGCAAGACTGTAAACCCAATAAACTCAACATAGGGTGCAGGGCCTGACGTCATCCCCAGCAGAAACCAACACAAGCCAGCCTGACTGAAGCCGAAGCCAACAACAAAGAACCAAAAAATAAATCTTGGCAAAGCATTTATGTATGTGCTGCAGGTTTCTGAAGTCTCTGGATGCTGCAGACAAGCTGCACCACAACATGCAGCAGCAGCACTCGTGTTTGTTGCAGTTCACCATGACAGTTGCCCTGCGCCTAGCAGACAAGTTTCAGGGGGCCATTCTCATAGTCCAGAGTTTCCCCTGGTCTCCAGACGTCCTCAGCATTGTTGATGTTGTGGCTGCAGAGGATGGGGAACTCTCCACAGGTATTGCTTGAAATCCTGAAGCGTTTGCCTGAACAGAAAATGTTGCGCTGCTGCCGTACTATCTTGACAGCTGGAATGGCTTGCAATATGCCATGCTGACAGTACAGCTGGTTGGACGCACATTTCAATGCTTGGGCTGAAATAAGTTGCTTGATTACATGCAGTGTTGGTCCTTGTAGGTGCTGCAATAGGGCAACGATTATTGACCAGCATGCTACAAACAAATTGTCTGGTGCTTGTTCTGAGTCACGCCTGGACTGTCGCACAACTGCTTCACAGCACGCAAAGCAGTTATTGGGCTGCGTAGCGGATCAGCTGTTGTGTGTTTGAGCCCTTTTGGCCCGACAAAGGCAGTCGTTTTGCATGTCCTCTGGCATCTCATGTGATGCATGCATAATTGCAACCCTGAGTGACAGCATGTGCTGTGCAGAGGCACTACTTGCCGGTCCTAGAACACATGAGGAGAAGCAAGCAAGTGGGCAATAAAACCCATATGCATCTGTCAGTCATGGTTTACAGGCTTGTGTCATGACAATTTCTGTTTGAAGTGCTTTGTGTTCGTCACATGTATACTGTTTGACACACATGTGACACACTTGTACAGCGTTTGGCTACTATGTACTGCACATATCGATAGTAATTTTTCGCGTTCAGTTCACCGCACAGTCACCGCGTTTGCAGCCGCGATAGGATTGAGTAAAGTGATGTGTGTACTTATGCTCTGCAACACATGTTCTGAAGACCAAGTCTGCCTCTGGGTCATAATCATCTTAATGTGCACATGTGCACCCCAGATTTTGGCAATGCACAGCAAGAAATGTTCCTGATCATGCAACGTAAGGCTGCAAACATGCCTGGGCTGCCGCATACACAGAAAAAGATCAGGAATGTGAGCATCATGCAAAGCTGACTGCTAGGGCTGTCACAGCTCTCTTCAGCATGATACTGAAGCAGTAACACTCACATGAATAGGCAGGACAAAACATCTCAAAAAGTCGTATGAAAGTGCATGCGATAAGTCAGAAGATGCAAACAAATGAGTTGCAGCAGTCATACATTACAGCCCAGCTTTTTGATTGCTTAAAATGCTGCAGGCATTGCAGAGGGAGCTAACATCCTCATGTGCAATTTGATCTGTCTGCTGTATCAGTACTGTGGAAATCATGCGTCATTCAAGCTTCCCTGTGCCTGTGTACATGTGATATAGTCCTTTGCCACCGACAAACAAGCCAACAGCTGTGAAGGCCAAAGGGATCATCACACTTGTCACCCTGTCTGTTCTGCGGTCACAGCAACACATGTTCTGTCTGGGTGTCGAGCTGACTGTACAGTCACAGTTGCACCTTGATGTCGTGCTCTTTGCTGTGACATGCGACACGAACGACCATGCTAGTCAATATAGGCAAAAGCAGGCTCAAGCTGTGCATCGAAATCTTACTTGCCAACCAAGTGGATAAATCCCTTCTCTGCATGTGCTTGCTGCAAGGCTTTCTGTCCCTCCTGCATTATACACACATTTGGAATCTCACACTGCCAGCGGCAACGAACTGGAACAGCACTATCAGATGCGCGGACTAAAGGCGAGCCTTTCCGCAAGCGACACACCTTGATCGTTGAGAGCGATGCTGAGGCTAGTTTGTCCATCTTGCACAATGGGCGCTCTAAGCAAGGCAAACTGTCGCAGGCCGTGATGCTGTTGCAGTTCGCTGCAATAACTTGCATCTGCTGTGAAACGAATGATTGGTGTTTACAAGTAAAAGCAGAAGAAGGATTCCAGCCAATCATGGCAATCACGGCACGTTCAATTCGTCATGAAATCTAGACAATCTATTACCACACACCGTATCAGGAGAAACCGTGTGAAAGGCGGCAGTGAGTTAGGTTGGTTGAAGAAATGGTTCCATACTCAAGAAAGCACCGACGACATCATACGTGCGCAGTGTCCCTCAAGAGAGGCCCTACACATGGGTGACGTGTTGAGTCACAGTATACTTTACTTACGTAACGTTGAGGTTATGAAGCTGCATCAGTGGCTTTAGTCCCGTTGTGATCAGCTTTTTTGAACCTATGTCAAGCCAAGGCAGAAATTGAGGCAAGACAAAAGCTTACCGGTGTGGCACACAATACTTGTAAAGCTTGGTGAATGTAAGCAAGTGAAACAGCCAAGCATGCCTTTGTAGTATGCCTCACGGAGATCAGCACTGACGATGGCAAGTAGCATGGTCACAACATAAGTCTGCCTCAGACAGCATGCACATGCCTGCAATCTTTTAAAAATGACGTAACAGGGTACGATGAGCTAAGGGGCACCTGATGAAACAGGGTACAATGAGCTAAGGAGCACCTAATGTGCAACATCGGTTTCACCCTACAACAGGTGAAGTAGCATGAAAAGAGAAGTCACATGGTAGAAATGACAATGCTGCCTCTGCAACATTATAGCTTCAAAGTCAATACACTACAAACAGGCTAACACACTGAGGATCTAAGCCGTGCTGAAGAAGGGAAGCTATGCAGTATCCAATACCTGCAAACTTAACCTAATCAATGGACGAATCCTGGCTTGAGCATCAAAGAAAACCAATATGAATCAAAGAATCAAGGAGCACTGCCACCCAAAACAGTGTACAGTCTCCTTTCTGTGTCTTTGTTCATCAATACAGACAAGACTGCAGAGGGTATAGTGCAGCAGACCATACACACCACAAGTTCCTTGCAGATGCTATGTGCATGTACCAATTGACACCAGCAGGCAAGCTAAAGGCTACTGGTACATAATTCCATGGCTGGAACGCGCATCTGCAACTTTGAAGAGACCGACGGACACAGCTGACTTAGCAAGAATGTTCCTGAGAAACAGCAAGACCTGACAGAAGTGACATTCTGGAGTTTGTTGCTTGTCAAATGCTCTACTACTACCATGAGCTTTGTCCAGTTCAAGACATGCCATGCAGCGCTGCATCCAAAGGGGTGTATACGCATGTCTTGGAGGCAGTCATGTAAACAACCAGCAAATGCTTGATCATTGAGCACGCTTGATCATGATGATCACCTACTGTAACTGGTGTGGAAAGGTGTGTAATCCTTGCAGTCAATCACGATTTGAGCCAGAGATCCAACAGCGCCTCCCAAACTGATGAGAAGGCAGACAGTACTTAGGCACTGGAGTGCAATCCACTTGGGCGAGAACCTTTTGACCTGTGCTTGAACGATGTGCATTTGGATGGGCAGGAAGACTGTCAGGGGCCAGAAACCGATTGATCCCAGTAGGCCCACGATGTCATTGAAGAAGGGCAGCAGCATTGCGATGACTGCGAGCACACAGACACATCAGAGTCTGAAGTTGAAATGACAGACAAGAGAAAGAAGTGATGTTGAATGTGAGGTGGAATGCGAGCACACAGACACATCAGAATCTGAAGTAATAATGACAGACAAGACAGAGAAGTCATATGAAATGTGACGGGAGATGCAACAATGGCTCATAGTTTACAGGCAGTGCCCGACGTCGGTATCAGAGAGAACAGGCATTTGCAAGACTGGCATGATATTGCAGTGGCCTCCGTCTGCAGACTCACACATGAAAGCTGATGATTCTTTTGAACTGTCAACTGCAAGCTTTGGGGAAACTGAGTGATCTGAACAGCACATGCTACATTTTCAAGCTTGCATGCAGCCTACCGGATGTAGACAGACAACAAACGTTTGTGTTTTGCAATATTACCATTGGATCCAAACGTGTGTAAAGGTGTACCTGAAGTGAAGACGACGTATGCAGTCCTCCAGCACAGCCTGAAGAGAGTGAGCCTGAGAGCACCGATGCCAGGAATCCGGAGAACAATCTCCTTGTGGGTGAAGAAGTTCTTACGCACCCGCTTGTACATTTGTCCCTCAACAAAGGCAAACCAGGGCTGTGTGTACACCTGTCACATCACACAGGCAGTCACTACCAAGCTCATTGCAACTGCAATAATGCAGTTGATGCCTGGTAAAAAGGTTGCTGATGCTGATGTCAGGATTGCCCAAGTAGCTTACAAGCAGGACACATTTTGAACCCCCAAACCTGAGGGCAACTCCATGTGGTCGATGGTCGTAGAGCAACCCCAGATACACAAACTGTTACAGATGCAGAGCCTTGCACAACCATGACTAATGCCATCAGGGTGACTGCAGAGTCATCACCTGCTGGGCAATCACATCATGTGCAGTATTGTCACATGTATGATGACGCTATACTTATATATGCAATGTTTTGGGATGTTCAGAGACTGTCCGTCAGACCAGCATGCTGCTGTGTGAATGCACAGTCACACAAAAGTAGCCCTGCACCATGCACAGCAAGAACAAATCTTGCATGAGGGCATGGAAAACCCTAATGCCACTTCTGCCATCCCATACCTGGTAAGCACCAACCAAATGGACCATGATGAAGACATTGGCAATGTCGATGAGCCAGTATGGGTTGAAGAATCCGAAGCCCGTCAGCAGATTTCCCGGAGCGTTGTCACCAAAGGCAGCATACCCAATGAGAGCAACTCCCATGTAGAAACTAGTTGTGACAAAAATGGCTGTGGTGGTGGCTTTCTTCATCTGAGAAGACTCAGATGGCTTAGCCTTCAGTGTGTCCTGCAGGCATGGCACAGACAGACAAGGCTCAGGAATCAAAATTGTGGATCAGGGCTGAAGACATGGCCAGAGCTGATTCCTCAGTGGTATGAATCTGATGACCGACTTCTGAAACTGCACCTGTCAGCAAGGCTCGATAAAGTGTTGAGATCAGTGTGTATGTATGAAAGTATCGGTAAAATGTGCTGGCATGCAGTTAGGAGTCTTGCATGCACGTTGGAAAATTTGAAATATGGACAGAGCTGTTGTACATCGGGCCGTATTGCAGGGCTGCCTCACAGATCTGGTGTAGATCAGCATAACTGCAAGCATCATAATAATGATAATAATAAATATAATCATAACAACCTCGTTTTTCAGCTCATGATGAGCTGGATCAGCGCAACTGCAAGCATGTGTTGCTCATAGTTGTGTTCACGTGCTGCTAGCAATACAGAATCGACACAGAGATGCTCACCGTAATTTCCAGCAGAATGAAAGAGAAGGAGTAGGCAAAGGCCATGTCTCCCAGCCCATTCAGCACATTCCACACCTTATAGGCCTGGGGGGTCTCTGGGGTACCCGCCAGGGACCCATGGTCAGCATGATGCTCTGCATTTCAACAGCACGTGCAGAGTCACGTGCAGATCATGTAATGGATCAATTACTAAATAATCTCGATCTTTCCTGTGAGATGGATCAGAGTCAGGTACTGATAAATGACTTCCTCACATTTACACCCATACCCCTCAGGCATCTAGGCTGGACAACAGCAGAGGCAGGGCACAGATATTGCGAGCACATGTGCAAGACCTAGCATGACGTCATGCAACATGACATCACCAGCATAAGGCTGACTAAGCTCGAGAGTCCATGGGAGTCCGTGTGCACACTGCTACCATTGGACAGGTCTGACAGTGTTGTTGAACACCAAAAAAATGGAATTGAAAAAAAGCTAGGCAGGGTACAAGGGATGTGTGTTCAAGAGCTCTAGCACAGCAACATCGAGTATAATGTCAGGAGGACCAGATTGAAATGCTTGCAGCCATCATCTTTGACGTACCATGATGTACATGTCGGCAAAACAGACAGAAACAGCAGCACAATTGTTGCCTTGCCAATGGCTAGTCCAAGCACCATCTAGTGTAGGCAAAGCAGACAGGAACAGCAGCACACCTGTTGCCTTCCCAATGGCTAGTCCAAGTCCAATGGAGGAATAGCTAAAGGACATGACAGCTGCCAGAACAGACAAGAACCAGAGCCGGTCAAAGTCAGGGATCTGACTCAGCAGAAGCTGGAAGGCTCCAAAGATAGCAATGAAGGGAGTGTTGGACACCTGCAGAAGACCATGCATTCACACCTGCTATGGCTCCAGTTTTGCAGATGGAAAGAGTGAATGGCGACTTGAGGTAAAAAGCTAAGTTAGGCCACATCATATCAGGCTTGCAAATGGCATGCAGCAAGCTGCAAGGCTCAAAGTGTGATGTGACGTATCAGTCATGATGTGCGATCATGCCTGCGTCACTGAGATCCACAAACAGGCACTGTTGACACATGATGACTAACCTGGCAGATTTCAGCAGAGCCAGCTGCCTGTTGAGCTGCCAGCTGTGCCTCATGTGAGTGAAAACAGTTGGATCTCCTCACAGCTCTGTAAGAAGAACAGAAACTTTCATTCATTCATTTACGCTCAACAGTGCACAGTGCCGTTGAATTCATTTATGCATGTTTCCTTTGTTGTCGCTGTTTGTATGAAAACGTAGAGGTATAAGAAATCGTAAATCCTGTGCTCACAGCCATGCACGCATGCATGCTAGAACGATCTGAGTGACTGTGACACAGGTATGCCAGTGCATGACAATGTGTGTCTTAGTCATGCTGAGTCACCCATCATTATGATCGCAGCCAAACCAAAGACAATCACATTAAGTGCAGAACAGACCGGCAGACTGACATCGCGCTTCTTTGGTGTATGAAGATCAGTAAAGTGTTGTCTGTTTGACATATACATGTATATATATACAAGCACAACAACACATGTGTCAGAACGTATATGACGTAAGATGTATACGAAAAGCAGAGAAAGGGGACTTACACCATACTGACTCCAGCAGTGACTGTGTAGCCAATGCCTGTTCCCACCAGGTTGACATACTGGATGATGGCACAGAAAGCCACATATCTGCCACCTGCAGTAAAGAAAAAGACAGTTTTGGGCAGCGCACATGATTGCAGACAGCTTTGCAGGGTGGCACCAATGTGCACGGCCCTGACATTATAATGTTCTGTGCCTTGCAGTTTTGCATGATGTGCAGCATACCTTAATGTTGACAATGATGTTGCAGCTGATTTGCAACACCATAGTCAACATCAGGCATGCTGTACATTATGCAGAATTGCATGTCAGCTACAGCACCACATAACTACATCATCGCCATTGTGTGCTGATGCGTGTGGTATTGCACACCACTGGAGCAGCATTGTGTTTGTACGCAGCAGCAGTGCATACAGCCAATGCTGTGTTGCCCAACAAGTCTTTGATTTGACATAACAGTTTGTGTAACTGCAGAAAATACAAGGACATACCCAAAATGGCTTCAACAGCTCCAGGATACGTGTAGTTACGCTTTCCAACATCCTTGGGATACCGATATGCGTCTGCCAGCAGCAGGGAGGTATACCAGGTGACAAAGGCAAACGCAAACAAAATTAGTGGTCCAGCAATCCAGCCCATGGTGGAGAGGGCCCAAGCCAGGGAAAGCACTCCAGACCCGATGACAGCAGTAATGACGTGAGCCGCTGCCGTGATCCAGGTCCCTGCAGCATCAAGTACAGAGTCGCCCACGTGGCAGTCTAGCACAGCGATCGTCGGCACTGTGTACACATCACAGTATGCACACGCCAGAAAGGTAGTCCCACAAAAGGACGAGGCACGCTACACTTGATTGCATTCACACCAGCATGCTGACATGCGCAAATGGATGACTTGATTCAAAGTCGGCGCACCTGTCCGTTTATGGTGGCCGTCCTCGTCAACATCATCTGCGTTTTTTAGTGTGGTAGCGTTGTAAGCATTGTGAGCAGAGTCGTCCGGCATGTTCAAAGACTCTGGGTCCTTGACATCTTTCAACATCGTCGCTATGCTGGTTGAAGAAGAGACGCAGGCCTCCTGGAGGTGTCGACCTCAGTGACTGACACTTGAGATGTGTTGGCGAGACGCGTCGAAATTGAGAAATCAACTTTGATCTTATCAACGATCCTGCGTGAAAGAGCTTGGGTGTCTGCAACGATTGATCGCAGAGCAGTCAGTCAGAATGTGTGATCGCGATGCAGACTGCCGCAGCCGGTGATATTTGGGACGTAAAATCTGCAGTTCTCAAGAGGCAGGAAAACGGTTACTCATCGATGCGTACAAATTATCCCATGTTGAGTAGCGCTGCAAAATTATCCCATGTTGAGTAGCGCTGCAAAATTATCCATGTTGAGTGGAGCTTCCTTGGTAGATTGGATCTAGGATACGGTACACTGATTTGCAGGGCCTGGTGAAGTACCTGGATCAAAGTTGTTGTGAAAGAGCCAGTGTGCAGTCATGCAAGGCTGTGTTAGGCTGCGCAATGCATTGAAATGCATTGAAATGCATCTCGGAGACTATCATGACAGTCAATCAGAACCGCTGACGTCAATAGCTGCTGAAAAATCAACGTAGCGTCTGCTGCTGACTATAAGATCGAGGCTGACAGTCCAGCTGGCCAGCCATGAGCGCAAGCACAACGCATGTAGAGCTGAAGTTGGAGGTTACGTCAGTGACGTACCTATATCAGCAGAGTAAAGAGCCCTTAGGCTAGGGGCCTCAGAATGTGTGTCGATGATCTTTTGAAGAGTGCAATCAGGCACAGGCAGGTACTTGTCCACAGAACCAGGCACAAGGCAAACAGGCTCGTGGAGCTTGAGTGGAGCTGACTTGAGTGGAGCTTCTCCAGCAAGTTACATTTGCCACAACAAACAACGCAATCCATGAGGTATGACAGACCTAGGTCTTTGAAATAACAAGCAACCTGCCGTGCTCGAGTCAGCCAAGAGAAACCTCCGTACGAAGTCATGATGTAATTTGCATACGATGTCAGTCGTGATGGTCTGTGCTTAATTGAAACCAGTCTTTGAAGTGAAGATCATCCGATCATATGATCATGCATGAAGATGTCAGTTCACATGAAAGGCAGTGATTGGCAGGGTTTGCCTCACTACTGTGCAAACGTCACATGTGCAACTGTCACATGTGCAAACGCAACCTGGGATTCACTAAAACTAGAAGAAGAGACTTGCATGCTGCATCTGTGGCGCTGTCAAAAGCGCTTTTGCAGCAAAAGTTTTGCTAGCAGCAACAGCAGAAGCTGCAACAGCCAAACCTCATGCAACATGACTTCAACCACATTTAGCCTGACTGTTACCACCAGAACATGACAAGCAATACTGATCTGCACAGTAACATGCGGTTCTGAATATGTACATCTGGCCCATGCGTATCTGTGGCTTTAGCCAGCAATCTTTCTGGCATGGCAAATATTGCAGATACATACGTACATGCCTGTGCTCCACACTGCTGGTATACCACTGGTAAGTACCAGTACTAACTCCCTAACAGAATCGACCATCCCTCTGTAGCAACCAGCCACCACAACTGCTTTGAGCAAACATCCAAGGGCCAAAAATCAAATAAACTCAGGAGGCCGCCGATGTCACTGAAGAACGGCAGCAGCATAGCGATGACTGCAAAAAATGGAAGCGACTTGCAATACCAGCCTATAAATAAAAGCAGCACTACCTGCAAGTGCGCACAAAACAAAGACAATAATTGGTCATCGGAATCATACCACTAAGAAAAAGATAGATTCGCTCACCTTAGTCAGGCCGCTCTGATTTTGTCACAACTTACGAAAAAGGTTAGTAAGCAATCCAGCAGACGAGCAAAGGTTTCTAAGCACTGGGGATGCTGGCTCGGGATCTCTGCTTGGTTTTGGTTGAACGCACAATCAGCACAGTCAATGACCGCAGCGCATTCTGAATTGCAATGACTCTTTCTGTGCCTGACAGCAACGCGCTTGACAATGTCTCAGTGGTCTTGTTAGCGCATGAGGTGTACATATCACGTCTAGCTCAGCCTGTCACTCATCGGACCAGCGTTTGACTTGACCCAGCGTTAGAGCAGGCGCTTGTCGCTTCTGACAGCTAAAGACTTGTTGGAGGTCAAAGATGTGATCTACATTTGCGAGTTGAGCTTCCGCGCGAACTTCGTCAGATATGGAAGCACCTCATACACCTTCAGACAGTCAGCCAGAAGCCAGTACAAACCCGCTCACCACCACTTGTGACTGCAAAGAGTATTTGTACGCCTTGCCCCAAGGTCGACAGGCCATGAAGTATGCTGTCAATCAAGCACAGCAGTCTGTAAGGTTACAGGCAGGTGCACCGCTGCTTTGTTTGCCTGCGCTATGAGTGGAGCATTATACCTGCCATTTGCCACCTTGGCCTTGAAGTTTGCTGTTGTGTCCAGGCTGCAAAAGCTGCTGAGCATGTTGAGATATGTGTGCAAAGAAATTTGCGAATACTAGACGGCTCACACAGCTCAACCTCAGGTGCTGTAGTGCCACAAAGTACATGCTGCTATTGTCAAATATTGTATATAGCTACTGTCACTTTTTTGCACACTCTCCAAAACAACAACATCAACCTTGTCTTGCAGAGAGGTCCAAAGCGGCAATCGCTTTGGAAAATTGCGTCATGGCTGCCATACACAGTCAGGTCTTTGACAACATTGCCCACATCCATAAGGCAGAGGACACTGCCTTGCATGCTTTTCTGGAGCAGCTGATGGCCGGACAGTATGATCTCTATGGCACAAGCCCAAATCTGCATGTACAGGTCAGTGTGGCCAATGGGTAGCATGCAGCATGCACAAAACGTGCATGCATTGTAGCGACACATTTTTTGTTAATAGCACGACTGCCTTCAATATTCATTCATGACAACAGTGTTTATGCAGCAGTGTTCCCTGGAGCCCTGAACCTTCAGTGCCTTTGCCTGTATTCTGTCATATTGATGTCATGCATGCCTGATCAGACAGTCCACGCTGTACTCTTTGCACATCATAACCTTGTGAGAGCACTGCATAGCTGACACAGATATGTGCACATACAGATCAACCCTTATATGGATCGTCACACGCTTCAGAAGAACTCTTTCATACAGAACACAGCACTTGAAAGAGCAATGTAGCAGTTGATCATGACTCTCACACTGCTATGCGTTGACAAAGGCAGCCGTGTATGCAGGACAGTGGTTCAGAGGGGTTGTCAGAAGCTGGCAGACATCAGCAAGCAGAAGGCAGCCAGGCAGAAGGCTCAGTACCAGACCAAGTCTGGAAGCTGTGCGGTGTGTCTGTAGGCTTGCAAGCTACTGACTTGCGCCTGGCTTGTGACAGACTGCAGCAGCTTGACAGCGTGCAGTGCCCTTTGGAGGTGGTCTCATGCTTGCATCAAACAGATGAAGCCATCACTGAAGCAGTAGGTAAAGTCAGGTGGGCTTTGTCTTGAGCATGTGTCTGCACTCCTGTATTCTCACGAGTGGATTGATCAAATGAGTTGCTTTGATTGCTTGTTGGGTGATTTGGTGCCTGCTGCGATGCCCTCCCAGAGTCACCAGGCTGCTTGTGCAATGTGCATGAGTGTCTTGATGTGACCTTGCTGACTGAGTTGCTGACTGAGTTGCTGACTGAGTTGCTGACTGAGTTGCTGACTGAGTTGCTGAGTGAGCAACCTGAACTGCAGCCTGAAACTAAAGTGGCCATTGTTGCTTGAATATTTGCTCTGTGTTCCCTGTTTTTAGGCTTGCCTTGATGTCACCTGGCACTGCAAGCAAGCTGGTAATCATATACAGCAGATGATCTGAGCCCCGTCCATTGTGTGCTTCTTGTAGGAGAAGTGACAAGACTGTGGGCCCTCTGTCCTCAGACTCTTTACTACCCCTGTTCATAGTGGCCATCGTTGTAGCGCAGCCCTTGCACTTGCATGCCTGCTTGGCATATGTGAGGACCTTCCACAAGCATGCAGACTGGGTGGGGCAGACTGGCTTTCAGGTACCAAATGTAGCTCACCCTTGCAGCAATGTAGTGTGTTGCATATTACATGCGCACCCATATATGTACAAGTCTTATTCTGATTCTGCTGTCCTGACTTGTGCTCATTGGGCCATCATTGCTCACAAGGCATTTGCGCACACCCATGCTCCAAAACACGCATGACTTGCACAATGCCTATGTGTATTTGTAACAATCACACATGTGCTGGCCGGTTCCCGTTTTTGGCGCGAGGCTGTTTTTGGGCTAGGAACCAGATTCTCACTATGTAGGATTCAAACGACAGCTTGCTTGCCTGAAGGCGTTTCTAGGGCATCATGTGACCACTGCCCGTGTGAAACAAAGGGCAATAAGTTTTGTAGTCAATGAGTTGTTGGCAACATAGATTGAATCCCTTACAGCTTTTGCTGGAACGTGTAATTATGATTGGTTTGTAATTATGATTGGTTTTGGCAACATGGGTGACATGATAGTTTTGTGTCTGACTATGCTTCCGCACAGCTGTGTGTGCCTGTTGCTGGACTACAGTGCACTGATATGCTGAGCTGCGATGCCTCTGACCAATCTTTCCATGACCAGGTAGCTACCTTGGAAGCTGCCATCACCTTCCTGCAGCAGCTGCTTCCAGGCAGATCCATGACAAGAGGCACAGCTTGCAACCCTCCAGAAATGCTACGAGCATTGTCTATGGAGCGTAGCAAGAGTGGTAAGATGATGACTGACGGCAAGACAGCTTGCTGTTCTGTTCAGATTGAGTGCATGTGTGTGCAGCATATGGCTAAAGAGCAGCATTATGTTTCCTCCAAGCAAACTCTTAGGACATGCAAACCGCAGACCTGCTTGTCTTGCCACAATTCTTGAAGCGTTGCAATGAAGCATGGTGGTTTGGCATCATGCCAGCTGAAATAAGATGCATCTTGCAGGCAAGCTTTTGATGGACCAGGAAAGCCTGTATACAGCCATAGCCAGACAGCAACGGCGGCAGCATCAACAGAGACAACAGGAGCAACATGAGCAACAGGAAGCTTTCCTTGGCGACATGGAGAGCACAAGCTTGCTGGATGTAGAGTCAGATTTGCCTGTGACCTTTGCACTGGACACTCAGATGCTGCCTTTGCAAGCAGTGTCAAGATCAGATTCCACCTGGAGCAGCAGAATACTGGAGTTCTTGGTGTATGGATCTTAATGGCATGGTCCTTCGGCTATTGCTGTCCTGTGTGAAGACTCTGTGACTGTTGTATTTTGTTAGTCGCAACCATATCTGCATGATGTGAAAGCGATGCAGGTGTCTATACACTGTTTTGCAGTAATCGCTTCCTTGAGGCAACAGATACAAGGCTATGCACCACATTGGCAGCAATTGCCAATTCACTATATGAACTTTTGTGAGTAGCCTTGCTGCAGCTGCATATTTAACATATGTTGGTAGTGCTTGCTACTTGTGCCGGATCCTGCCTGAAGGGTAGCTGTGCTTGCGGATCACGTGCAGGGAACGCTAAAGACCAAGTGCTTAAACGGCAACAGAGATTTGAAATGGTCATTGTCAATTTTGCCAGGAAAAATAATCAGTGTAGGCCCTTTAGTAACCAGGCCTGCCAGCGTTACGGATCGCACATGCATGTCCGCAGCGACATAGCCGAGCATACCTGCCACTTCCAGTTATGCCCCGCTGGCATTGCAGCACTGTGACCAACTCTCTTGAGGCCAGGCCTGTCGCCGCGTGTTCGCGCGTACCTAGTCGAGTACGCTGTAAGCAAGCGCGACCGACTCCGACAGTGCAGGCTGTTCCCGATAGAGGGGATGCTGCGACTAGAAGAGAAGCTGTACTCGGTGGGTTAAGTCTTGTGTTGTCTGCGTGGAGCTTAGCACGGCCTCAGGTGATCTAGCTGTTTGCTACTGCATGCTGGGCAGCACAGTGCTGAAGACAGACACGCTTACATGGAACAACATGTGCAGACCGCAGCAAGCTTCTCCCTGCCGCAAAACTTCGACTTCAGCCACTTATTGCCGCCAGAGCCTGTGGCGTTTCCACGCAAAGTGCTGGATCAAAGATTTGCAGTCCTGCTGTTACGGTCTACTTATGACGCAGTGGACGCTCTAGACTTCATTGCAATGGTAGGACCAGGCACCTCAACTGTATCTGGTATGACCCTCAAATAAAGCAGTTCCACTTGCAACTGTGGTGTGTACAAGCGTAGCGGCACCAAATTGGCCTACAGTTTGCAGGACCAATTTCAAATACAGTTTTGGAAAACCAGACAAGCAGAGTATGAACCTTACCTGCTGCAGTACAGCCCCATCAGAGTGCGGCAGGTATATTCCCATTCTGCAAGTCTACTGATGCCCAGCAGATGATGTTTACTGCCACATGCAGTGCTGCTTCTGAGTGGTTCTTAAGGCAACACACTTGGCATGTCACCCCCACTGGCTGATGGCCATCCCATGCAAAGTAAAGTTCCTCTGTGTGCACAGGGTGACCTGACAGATCCTCTGTACTTTGATTTCATCAGCTTTGCGCAGTACAGCACAGTTGGTACCATCATTCCAAAGGGCCTACAGGTGTTTAAGGTGCGCCTGGCCTTGCCTTATCTTTGTCTTGCGTTTGCATTTGCCCTGCCCTGCCCTGCCCTGCCCTGCCCTGCCCTGCCCTGCCTCGCCTTGTGGCATGGCTGTCTTTGACCTGACACTATAAGTTTCTCCTGCTCTGCCTGTTCACAATGAGACCTGCTGCTGTCCTGAGCCGCAAGCTTGTTCACACATCTCATCCTGCACCGCATCATGCCTGAGGCATCTTACATGCATTCACTCAACAGCTCACAAGCTGTGAGATCTTGACAAGCCTTGTGCCATCAGGCTTTTATCCTGAGATCCATTCAAGAATGTATGTTCCAGACGTTGTTCAACATATGCACAGTCGTGGGTACTATGTGTCCCCAAAATGTGTGTGACAACTGCAGCATGTCTGCACAGGAGTTCTGTGAAGATTGCCCAGATCAAAGCAAGACAGTGCGACGCGATGCCACATTCAAGGACAATTCTGCTTTGCCAGCACAAGTGGCATTGAGGACGGGAGATTTCATATATGATGGCCTTAGAAATGGCTTCCGAGTGAGTGACTCATATTGATCTCCCAAACTTTCTCATGCTGCATGCAGCAACATCAGTCACAAGTACAGGCTTGCCGTGTACGCTGCTTGTGCTGCACAAAGTAGTCTAGGCAAGCGTATCCTACATCCTCCTCATCTCACTCGAGACTTGGTCCAAAGAAGTGTCCTGTTCATGCATCTCAACTCTGCCTCATTCCTTCCTCTCCATATGGATAGGTTTAACATTGCCATGCTGTTTGCCTGTCAGTGTAAATCCCATGGAGACCAAGACATACTACATTCATGTGTAGCTCAAATTATGCATTGAGCGTTTGAAATTCAAACCTTAGGAGGAGACCTTCTTCTCGACATGGATAGCTTCAACATTGCTATGCCGTTTGCTTGTCAGTGTAAATCCCATGGAGACCAAGACGTACTAAATCCCTGTGTAGTCCAAATTGTGCATTGAGCATTTGAGCGTTTTTAAAATTCAAATTGAAAATTCAAATTCAAAATGTAGGAGGAGACCTTCCCGGGCACCCCTGAGCCCTTGACAGCTTCTCAGTCAGCTCTGGTCCCAGAGAGAGTGCAGAAGCTACTCAGCGTGTTTGTGGACAGAGGCTTTGCAATCAAGGTAGCTAACCTGCTTCCTGCTTTTGCTTTTCGCCACCGGCATGCTGAACTGCCTTCATCTGCCTTCATGGCACGGCATGCCCATTTTGTCAGTGCCTGTTGATGCGTTTTGTAGTCTACACACATTGGTTACCATTGGTTGAGGCATACCTGAGACCTACCTGGCTAATGCGAGAGCAAAGGCTGGCACAGGTTCAAATCAATCAATCATTGAATTGGTCACCAGACCCATTAGGTTGAATGCATTGTTCAAGACAATAATGCTTGGTGAGATGAGAAAGTCATGTGAGCGCCTCAAACCGCTTCTCAACATGCATCTCAAGCAGCACTGACCAGCACTAGCATAGCTTGACTCTGCTTGTCATCACACGCTGTATATATGCCGCACATATATATATATATATATATATATATATATATCTATGACTAGTTTCTCATGGCGTGTATACATGCTGTACATGCCGTACATGTATTAGTCCCTAAACCCATGTGTGCTCTGCATACAATGTTTTGACTACAAAATGTTTTGAGTACAGGACGTTCAGGTCTTGCTGTCCTGAATGGGAGACAGTTGACTGCGTTGACTGCAGCTTTGACTTTCTTTCAGCCTTCTTTCTTGTCATTGTCAACCTGACGATGATGCTTCCTTGCTACAGGCACAAGTCACAGCTGAGAATACAGCAGCGAACAAGCTGAATAGTGGAGGTGCCTTCACAGTGCGCATGGAGGCTCCTGCAAACCTGTGGGGTAAGTGGCAATGCCATGTATGCAGAGCCACATCTGGTAATGCTGCGCTTTTTTTTCACAAGTGTAAGTGGTGTATATGTGTAGTTACCAGTGGCAAGATGCCGGACTGCATGTAGTGGTGCTGTATGTCAGATACACGAGATTGCATCTAGTGGTGCTGTGTCTCCGGTTTGCACGCTATGGTATGATGTAGAGTCTCGGCCCAATCCCAACCAGCATCAACATCACCAGCAAGCTGGCGCATTTGAAAAGTGTGTTGTACTCTTGCGCGTATGAGGAAGCTAGCATAGCATGCCTCGTGGAATTTACTGCACATGCTGCAGCCTGTGACACGCATTTGTTATAGCGGATGATCATCTGGTGCACATTGTGGGCTCTGGCCTGTGACAGAGCCTCATGTGTCCTCTCATCTGGCACCTGAGGGGGCAATTTGCAATTGCACGCACAGCAAGCATGAGGAAATGTCTTTGCACTTCTTTGACAGGGTACAAAGTCATGTACGAGTGACATGCTGGTACATACACACAGGTGTCTACGAGCTTTGCTGACAAGTGTAGTCTTGGGGATTGGTCATCAGGTTGACACCACAAAGAAAAAGTCTCATACCACTTCTGGTGTCAAAGGGTTGATGAGCACTTAAGCAGATGCGTTTGTTGCAGGTGTGGGTGCCCTGCAAAGCAGGCAAGCTTTGATGGTAGATGCAGTGGATGCAATGACCGTACAAGCCTATCTGAGGGCCAGTGGGTTTGCATCTGACTACACACTGCAAAGATCGAGCACAGCAATAGAGCAGCGGTGGAGCTTTCAGCCAATGGCAGGTCAAGCCTGACTTGGTAGAGGCTCTCAGCCATTCCCGGTTGTGTAACAGTGGAAGAACCTATTGAATTGACTTGATGAAGGTTCTCAGCACATTTCAGTTGTGTAACATGTGAAGAACCTATTGAATCGACTTGAATGAGCTGACTTGTTGCAGTCGCCCAGGAGGTAGAGCTGGCAGGTTAAGAGAATGTGTGGCAAAGTGTTTATGCAGCTGTGCATGCATATGCAAGCTTTTGTCATAAGGTACCACACCAGAGCTATCAAGCCAGTGTTTGTAACTAACTAAGACTTTCATTTCTGTCAAAACTGTCACGTCAAGTTGTTTCTTTGGTACTGAACATGATCTTTAGACGGCGGTGGCCTGTTGCACATGCTGATGATAGTCTTGTAACAATCGTCTTATTGTCCTCGACATAGCCACTGCATCACAACCAAATGCACAGTCAAATGATGTACATTATAATCTGGCGTATGTATCAACACAATAAGATACTTGTGAAAGCGGTGTTCTAAATATGTAAGCTGCTGTGTTGAGGCAGTGCAGTCGGCGTCGGTGCCTTTCATTGGATATCTGCATTGTTTCTGCCACATCTGCAGTCACCTGCCAGCATGCATCAACTGACTGTACACTCACGGGCACATGCCACGCAGCATCAACTCAATGAGCAAACATAGGCACCCCAGCATAACTGTAACGCTCAGCCACATCAGGGCTCATTAGAGCGCACCAATGCGCCCAAAGCATGACTGGCCCATGACATGTCTCACCTGCAGAGTCACATTCCAGCTGGGCACAGGTGCATGCCACATCGGGCAGAAAGCATGTACATGTACACGTGTGCCTCTGTCTCAAGGAGTAGATCTCATCCAGCTGTGTATCCCAGACGGCTCTGGCACTCCTCGCCGTTGAGGCATCAAGTTGCCAGCTGTCACCACAGCAGGCGTTCAACTTGCTGCTGCTGCAGCATTACCTAACAAGGTATTTTGGTGAGATACTTTGAAGAGTTGCTCTGATCACGGTGTAGTGATCACGGAGCAAGTTTCTAGAAATGCAGCACATATGTTTTACAAGCTTGACACATGCATTGGAGTGGGTTTCTGTACACAAGTTTGTACAAGCTGCTTCGTGGTATCCCAACAAAAGTGTTGTGGCGCAAGCTACCGCTTGTTTTGTTCATTGATGACAGCATCCACTATCATGGCGTGAAAAGACCAAAATGTCAAAGGCACATGTGGTGGTAAACGGAAATTGGGCGAGCCAATTATTGTGAACCATCGCGAACGAAACCACCACTGTGGACCAGCCCGTGCCTGCTTGCTGCTTGACTCAAGTGTTTGGGAGTGCCTCAAGACAGCTCAAATGTTTCTCATCATGAGCATAATCCTGTGCTGTCCAGCCCTGCAAAATGTGGAGACTGCACTAATTTTTTTGCTCTTTCACACCTGGCACATCTTGCACGTTGCAGTGACCAGAGAGGGCCCACGGCAACTTGCAACTGCAATGACCTCAGCCATTGATTCACAATTGAATTGCGTCGCGCGTACCTGATGCCTGCTGGCTAAGTACACGTTTTGATTATTATTATTATTATTGATTCCACAGCATAAGCTACAAAGGTTGAGACATAGGCTGATATACCTTTGAGGATCTTATTGTGGTGTCTGCTCCAAGAGACACCAGCAGCTTAACAATGCCTGGCCAGCCCTGCCGTGTAGCATTCATCAACAATGTCTCACCCTGTCGACACAAATTTCTGCTGTGAGGTACTGAGATTAAAATCTGTTGACCTTCAGCGTTACCGTTCGTCTTTGCATTTTGAGAGCAGCACAGCGTGACAGCAGCGAAAGTAACTGCATCAGTCCTATGCCACACTAGTCATGCAGTCAAGGCCACATGACATTCAGAAGAGCCTCTGAAATACAGTCTTGACATTGCACGATGTTGCAAAGGCGTTCCAAATGCACACTGGATTGCTGTAGCTCAAGCGCTGTCGTGTTGCAACATGTTTGCATCACTTTCTATGGAACGGTGCACATGTGCAAAACTCACTTCACCATCTTGAGCGTTGACATCTGCATTGTGCGCATGCAGAAGGGCCACAATTGCCTTTTCTCTGTCTCCATCACCATAACAGGCTACCATGTGCAATGGATGTTTGCCCTGCCAACATCTTGTTCAGCACTCAGACGGCTCGCAAGTAAGCATGCTATCAGACGAGATTGGCTTGTGCAAAGACAGCATGCATGCCAGGGTCCTTGCTCAAGGCTGAGAGTTGACACTATTGCAATCAGTCTGCTGGCTTGCTGATGTTGTGCGTTCTCAATCGACGCATGATACATATGTATGGTGGGCATGAATGAGGCTTACATATCTGTAAAGCATAGACAGCTGTATATATATACGTTTGCCTATTGTCAACAATCAGCTGGATGACTAGGCCATGTTCCAGACTTGAGTCATGAATTATGCAAGCAAAGGGACCTTACCTCAACTGTCCGTGCATGTGTATTTGCACCATGGGCCAAAAAGCACTTGACACAGTTGACTTTGGCACCCACTACTGCCCAATGCAAGGGTGTCCAGTCCTGAACCGGTGCAATATTTTGAGTCATGTTTGCTGCCATATCCTAATCACCAATGTCCTTAGGCAAACGTTGAGCAAGGCATGGGTATGATGAGTTTGTATTGCAATGACTCAAAGTTTTTGTACAAGCTGACAAAACTTACACTGTGATCTCTGGCTTCAAGGTCAGCACCGTTAAGCAGAAGGGTCTCAACAACAGCTACATGATCCCATGCTGCAGCCTGATGCAGTGCAGTGCTTCCCTGCAACAGGCATACAATTGCAGCTTGCCCTAGTGTCACGATTGCTTCTGCAATAAGGAGCACACCGTTGCCAACATGGATGCCACCAAAATGTGCACTGCAGTGTTCTACCACACGGGGCATGACACATGGACGTGAGATTTGCTGCAACTAAGAGTGTTGATCAACATCAACCCTTCAACAGCAATGTATGCAGTGTCAATGCTGGAGATGCTAATGCAGCTGCTGCGACGTACAGCGACTATATCTCTTGCTTTTGGGTCAGCACCATTGAGCAGAAGGGTCTCAACAACAGCTACATGGCCCCCTCCTGCGGCCCCATGCAATGCAGTGTATCCCTGCAGCAAGCATGCAATCACAGGCCGACACAGCATCACAATTCCTTTTGCCACACGGAGCACGTTATTGCCAATTTGATTGCAACAAAAGTATGAACTGCAGTGTTTTGCCACATGAGGCAGGATGTAGCATTTGCTGCAACTTAAAGTGTCGATCAGAACCAGAGTCTCACAAGAAACGTATGCGGCGTTAATGCCAGAGATGCAAATGCAGCTGCTATAAGTTACCTCTTTATCTTTGGCTTCAGGGTCAGCACCATTGAGCAGAAGTGCCTTCACATCCGGCATCTGCCCTTTCTGAGCAGCTTCTAACAGATCACATGATGCCTGCAGCATTCAGCGTCCATGCATTCATTGCAGTCAAGACGCTTGCTCACTGCCATTGCGTTGATTGAATGCCGGCAGCTGGACAGCCCCTGTGCCATCAACACTTGGGTGTTGCCATGGTTGAATACCTGCATGTTGTATGGCCCTCTAGGCTGCTGCTGGGGAAGGGATCCAGCAGTGACGGTGACTTGGATGCCACCCATACCACCCAATTCTCCAGCCGGTAGTGATTCCTTGAGTGCTTGCATACTCATCTGGGGCTGCTGGGCTGGTTGATGCTATTTGGTTTGCCCTTGGTGAACTTACCACTGAAACACCTGTTGCGTATTATAGTGTCAACTGTCAGGATTGAAGCTGAAGTTGCTGACTTTCCGGATTAATCAGAAAGAAGTCCAGGTCAGAACCTCGCATGTGATACGCTTTGGCGCCAGTTAAAACAGCACCAGAAGACTGGATGCGCAAAGATCAGCGACAGTCGTGTAACACAGTCTGCCGGTCTGGCAATATCACCCCGTTTACACGTGCAAGCGATCGCTGGCACACGGTGTTCACTTCGTCAAATGCTGCAGGCAGCATTCAGTGAGGGCATCCCAACTCACACAAGATACTTTCGTCGGTTGGAATTCCCAAAACCTAGGAGTGCCTGCAATAGACCCCGACATGGACTTTTGAACCGGCGCTGGGTCTGGCATTTCACCTGCGCCTGCTCGCCGATTGCAAGCTTGAGCGCGCGGATGCAAGCGCACCTCCATCACTCTGATAGAGGAAACTACGGAACATGCTCTTGCTCTGACTTGAGCACTGGCCGTCAGCAGAGGCTACTGACCCCAACATGTCAGCTCTCATGCCGGAACAACAGGGCACTGCTCCATCCTTCTATGACAGCAGGGAGGCACTTCGATACAGCACTTGCCACCAGACTTCTCAGCTGCAAGAAGAACTCACTGTTGCAGCGCTGCAGCTGCTAGACCTACCTGTAAGTAGTATACATCTCAGACTGCTGCTGTGCATTCAAGCCTGCAAACTCATATGCCGTGCTTCCCAATACAGGCTGCTCCGCAGTTTCTGCTTGACCTTGGCTGTGGGTCAGGCTTGAGCGGTGCTGTGCTCACAAAACACGGCCATGCCTGGATTGGGTGTGACATCTCCTCAGGCATGCTAGCACTGGCGCAAGGAACCACGACATCTCCCAGTATGCTGCCTGACGGCCAGCTTGCCTTAAACCCAAAGCAGCAAAGACTCAAGCTAGATTCAGCAGCCCTACCGCGCAATACCCTGTCACTTGCATCCAGAACTGGTCATAACAGTCTCAATCATAAGACAGTAAAGCATCCAGGCAGAGCGAATGCAGCAGCTGGCAGAGGACTTGTCGTGCAGAGTGACATGGGTCAGGGCATGCCCTTGAGGGACAACAGCATAGATGGGGCCATCAGCATATCTGCAGTGCAGTGGCTATGCCATGCTTCAGAGCCACGCAAGGGCCTGCGCCGCCTGTTCAGGAGCCTTCACCACTGTCTGAAGCCTGAGCGCAAGGCAGTGATGCAAGTCTATCTGACAGGTATTATGTGCTGTGTGCACCATAGTTTGCATTTGCACGACTCGACAGAAGAAAAAAAAGACAAGATGATGCTGTTAGGCGTGCAATACACAGCTTGAGGTGTTCCCAATTTGGGTGCAAGCTTCCCTTGGCCTGTCAGCCATTTGAGCGACAGATCAGGGAAGACGGAAGCAGGCCATGACTCATCACTAAGCTCAACAAGCATACTTCTTGAGTAATTGTTCTCATTACATACTACAAGGCAGCTTCTGCATCTGGTGCTGGAACAGTTGCTGCACCATTTTATGGCTGCCGCTTTTCAGCGCGACATGGGTGTCATTTGTGTCCTGACAAAACCATGGTTCTGACAAAGAACAATACCCTTCCAAGCCTTATGGCTGTTACATGCAGAGGAGGATCAAGCTACATTGCTGCTGGAGACTGCCAGGGCAGAGGGCTTTTCTGGAGGGCTGTATGTGGACTTTCCTCATAAGGGTTTAGCCAAGAAATACTTCCTGTGCTTGTCCAAGGGCCACAGCAGTGGACTTGAGGGGCACATGTGGAGTCAGAGCTGCCCTTTGGCCCTCCCTTTGCGCTGTGAGCATTTGACCAATCTCTGCTTTGGCACACAATGCTTTGCAACCCAAAGAAGCACATCTCTGTGCATGGTCTGTGTGCATGTCATCTGCATTGCCAGGTGGGAGAGTCCGCAGTGTGTGCACGGCTGAGTCTCCTTCTGCTTGTCTCAGTCTTTGCCGCTGCAGCGCTGCATTTGCAGTGAGGTATGCATAGCCACAGCTGCAATGGTTTGCAAAGAATGTACATCTTCATTGTACACCTCAGGTACGCTGTGTCTAACATCAACAAACTTTCTAGTGGCTCTGACACAAACAAGCCCTTGATCATAGGAGCTTTCTCAGGCTTGACTTGAACCTGACCCCTTGAATGTCTAGGAGCCTTCATCATCCTGCACACTGCCCTTAGAGGACTGTGTACGCAGAGTAGCATGTGGGCAGCCTGGCATAACACTTGGCTTCTCTTTAAATTGACGCCGAAAGGTGCAGTCTTTTCTTTCTCTTCTACACAGAGCAGCAGCTGCTTTCTGCAGGCGGCTGCACCTGGCAGTGGCTTCAGAAGACAACCCAGCTGCAGTCAAGTGATCATGAGCTAGACTTCGATGCACATCCTGCAGAGATGTCCACGCATGCTGACTCAGCCCATCAGAAGCCCAGCCATGTTTGTGGTGCAGCTATCAGCAGTCGGCATGCCAAGCAGACCAAGAGATTGCTCAGACTGTTCAGGCATGCCCTGGCAAAGCATTCATCAGCAACCCAACCTGACTCGGGAGTCACCAGATTTGACTCAGCTGCTCGGAGCTCCCAGGCTGCCTCACTCAGTGCCACTTCAGCACTCAGTGCCACCTCAGCACTCAGTGCCACATCAGCACTGCATGTGCCTGCATTAGCTTCTGTTGATCCTGCTGCAGCAGTTGAGCTACGCACATCTGCAGCTGACGGACCTGCCTCAGCAACTGCACCAGCTCAACGCTCAGCAGCTCTGTCCTCTGAGTCTGAGGCCCATCCACAGACAGTGTTTCTAGTGGAGACAAGTATACCTTGGGAGGTTGCCAACTTCAGTGCTTGTCAGGTCTCTTGCGTTTTTGATTTCTCTGTGTATCCAAGTGCTGTGCCAACACAGCAGCTGCAAAGATTTGAAGCGGCTGCGCCAGGAAGCCTTGAGGATCAGAAGTTAGCAGCAGAAAAAATGGTTGCCCAGGCTTTGAAACAAGTATTCCAAGGCTGCAAGCTGCATTGTTCCAGCTCAATCAAGGTAGCGTCTCACCCACCCTTTTTGCAGAAACTTGTGCGAAGGTCGTGCCTCAAGAGGGGAGCAGTGCAGGTTAACACTGTATCATGTGCATGTGGTTACAGTTAGCATGTTTGCTAAGGCGCTGGATTAGTCAAGCCTGCATGATTACATTTAGCTTGCCACCCCATCTGCGAGTGCACACATTCTTGGACCAAGGTCCAAGCACTGCATTGTTGATCAGCCCCTGGGCAGCCCCATGTAATACATGGCTTCCCATTTAAATTGACGCCGAAAGGCACAGTATTTTCTTTTCTGTTTCTTGTTGATTGGCCTGAGGTGCTAGCTGGTGTTCTGCAGACACTGCCAAAGCATCCAGGGCCTTTGCACACGGCCCCCAGGCAGCCAAAAGCCAAGAGAGCAAAGGCGAACAGAGAGGATGATGCAGTGCTGCTGTCTCTGGACCAGTTCACTGCTTCACAGCAGTTGCATGCAGTAGCCACACAGGACATCATGCTGAACAGCTCTGAATCTGAGTTGCAGTCACTGGCCGCTGGCAACTGCCCAGATGGGCTGCTGGAGCCAGCCATTCGCATATGTGCAACAGCTGCGGCTGTGCATCAGTTTGTTGTACAAGCAGCGCGAAAGGGTGCCAGGGTAGAAGGATTAGTGACCAGGGTCTTGCGGATCAGTGGCTTCATGAACCACTTAGTGTTCAGCACTAAGATCGCCAAGCAGGGTGGTTCCAAAGGAGAGGAATCTGCAGAGGGTGGTGTGCCAGATGCAAGCTTGATGAGTATTTCCTTGATTGTACAAGCGATTGAAGCAGCAGCGTTGCATGCTGAACGTGATCTGAGTGTTGTTGCTGTGAATGTGCGTGTGCTGACTGGGTGTGCCTGGTGTGATGTCATATTTTTTGTTGACAGACTGACCCCTTGATGCACAGTGCTCTGGCACCACATTTCACTCCTGGAACTGCCATGTCTGTCACAATGTGGGGTTCAAACATAACGCCTGTTCTGCCAAACTTTTCTTTTGTTACATTTATGCCTGCTTTGCAATGCCTATGCTTGCTAAGTAGTTGATCTCTGTACAGATCAAACTTCGAACACATCGAATACACATCAGATGAACCCTGAACAAACAGCATAGCCAACGTGGGCCGTTTTGGCCACACCATTGATTGCATTACATTGAATTGCAGCCTATAGGCTAAGTCACATGACAATGTCGGAGTGAAGAAGCTATCAAGCTGGGCCACGTTTCCCCCTGCTTGTTTTGCTGTCATAGAATTGGTGAGATGCAATGTGACTAGTCACGAGTAATCCTGTTTAAAGCATGTGATAGACATAATAACATTGATTGTTGTTACAGTGAAAGCAGCCCCAAGGACTGGAAGATGACTGGTCCTATTGTTGAAACGGCACCAGACAGTATCACAGCATTACAGCGTTGATGTCTGCAACAGCAAACGTTGCAACCCAATTGGCGACTTCCTTTTGTGGCTTCAAGTCTTAATTTCCTCTGGTGTGATCGTGATTCATTATGCAGTAAACTTGGCACATCATCAGTCAAACCTAATACACAAGTGTAAACACAGGCATCACTACTTCCACACAGAAAAACTGCCACACTACTTGAAGTGTATGAATGTTGTCCAGTACTCCAATCAAATCTTGCAGTTCCTACAGGTCAGCAACAGCATCTGCAACAGACCCTTCATTGATTATGAACTCGACCGATGGACGCTGCAAAGCCATTTGGTGGACAAAGGCAGCAAACCATCTGACATTGTGTCCCATGGCAGGTTTGCAATTGCCCACAAATTCCACCTTTTGCAAATGTTTCAAGGCTGCAAGCCCCAACAACTCTGCACCTATATTGATTGTGGCATGGTCAACCCTGAAGTGCATCAATGATGACAATGCTTGCCACTCTGCCTCACTGTGCACATATACCTCAGTCTTGGGCTCATAACTGAGATCCAGCTCACCAGTGATGCCTTGCCCTGTGTCATCAGCAGCTCCTTGAAAACTTAGGCTAGTCAGATTACTCAGTTGACCTATTTCTTCCTTGACATCAATAAGGCTGCCAAAACAGACCAAGTGAAGAGCCTTCAGTGATGTCAACTGATAGACCCAATCCAAAACATCTGAATCACGGCGGGGTGAAGAAACTTGCAAGGATGTCAACCTAGTGAGACTTGACAAACCTTCTGGCTGCTTGCCTGTCCACAACATGCGGCAATCAAAGTCATCAACTATGTTGTCAGCATGAATTTTGCTGTTCTTCAAGACAAGCTCTTGCAAGCTTGTCAATGCAGACAGCCCACTGCTGTGCAGATTTCGAAGCTCACAATTAACCAGATCCAGACCCTTAAGAACAAGATCACAGTTCGTACTAAACACTGTGACATCTGCAAATTTGATGCCCAGATACTGCAGCTTTGCCACAGACACTTCGGTGTATTTGCCATATGATAGCAGCAGGTGCCTGAGGAGAGGAAGGCTGTGTAGCGGCATCAAACTCATTCCACCTTCATATGCAGACAGCTTGCAGAAGGAGAGAGAAGTGAATATCGATAGTAGACAGATTGTGGTGGTGGTGGGGCTTCCGAAGCTGACTGACTCAAGCTTGTGGTCTGCGCAAGTCAGGGATGCTAACACTGTGTCGCCAATTCTGTCGGACACGTCTATGATTCTTAGCGTTGCACCATGGCGCCGCATCCATAGGAGTAGGCTTATCTTCTTGTCGTGGTCGAGATCAGACCTTGGTCCCAAAAAGAGTTGACCGGACAACGCTGGGTTTTGCAAAAACACGCTGTGAAACTTCTTGCAGACAAGCTGCAGATGCTGATAACGGGAGTACTGCTTGGCAAAAGCAGCAGTGTTTCCACGTATGTCAGATCTCGAACTGGGCTGCAAACGACTGAAAACTTTTGCCCATAAGTCTTGAGACAGGTACCACGTAACACTTCTGCCGGACGCCCCAAATTCTGCTTCCATAGCCTGCGTTCAACAGTACAAATGAGTCTGCAAAAATGAACGTGCGAACACTCTACGACTTCGATCCCTCACCAAGCCCAGAGCGGCTGAAGGCCAGTGGTGGCAGTGCTCAAACAGCGGTCATAGTCTGCTGCAGCCTAGCACCCACAGACGTTCTTGCAGACGTTGAAGCACAAACCAGACTTTCTCCAGACACGGTCTGCAAAACTTGAAGCAAATGAAGAAGATGATGTACTTCAGGCATCCTCAGAATCTTAGTTTAGCTTAGAGTGTGCACACCGTGTGTACCGGCACTACGGCACACTACTGGAACTGCCATGTCTGTCATAGGATGGGGTTCAAACATAATGCTTGGCCTGTTCTGCCAAACTTTGTCTTCGTTGCATCTTTTGACTGCTTTGCATAGCCCATACTTGCTAATCAGTTGACCTCTGTACAATTCGAGACCCAAACTTCAGGTACACATAAGATCAGAAAATCGTCAAGGGCCCTGAACAACAACGTAGGCCGTTTTGGCCACACCATTGATTGCATTACATTGCAGCCTAAGTCACGTCACAATGTTGGAGTGAAGAAAATATCAAGCTGGACCGTGTTTCCCCCGGCTTGTTCATAAAATTGATGAGATGCAAAGTGAGTAGTCAAGAGCACTCCTGTATGATGCATGGTACGAGACATGACAACGTTAATTGTTGTTACAGTAGAAGCAGCCCCAAGGACTCAAAGCTGACCGGTCCTAGCTAGCACTATAGTGCGTTGATGTCTACAGCAGCAAATGTTGGGCAAATTCCTTTTGTGGCTTCATGTCTCAGATTCTTCTGGTGTTGCATTGTGACCCAATATGTAGTAAACATCAGCAAAATCTAACATACAAAGTGTAAACACAGGCATCACAACTTCCACACAGCAAAACTGTCAGCATACTTGGAGAGTATAAATGGTGTCCAGTACTCTAATCAAATCTTGCAGTTCTCTACAGGTCAGCAACAGCATCTGCAACAGACCCTTCATTGATTATGATCTCGACCAACGGATGCTGCAAAGCCATCTGGTGGACAAAGACAGCAAACCATCTGACATTGTGTCCCGTGGTGGGTGTGCAACCGCCCACAAACTCCACCTTTTGCAGGTGCTTCAAGCCTACAAGCCCCATCAGTTCTGCACCTGTATTGAGTGTGGCATGATCAATTCTGAATTGCGTCAGTAATGACAATGCTTGCCACTTCACTCCACTGTTAACCAAAAACTCAGTCCTGGGCTCATGACTGAGATCTAGCTCACCATTAATGCCTTGCCCTGTGTCATCAGCAGCTCCTTGAAAATTTAAGCTGGTCAGATTACTCAGTTGACTAATTGCTTCCTGAACCTCAATAATTCTGACAAAACAAACCACATGAAGAGCCTTCAGTGATGTCAGCTGATACACCCACTTCAAACACGATGAAGGTGAAGAAACTTGCAGGGATGTCAATCTAGTAAGACTCGACAAACCTTCTGGCTGCCTGCCTGTCCACAAAGTGCGGCAGTCAAAGTCATCAACTACATTGTCAGCATTCATATGAATGAGGCTGTTCTTCAAGACAAGGTCTTGCAAGCTTGTCAATGCAGTCAGCCCACTGCTGTGCAGAGTTACAAGCTCACCATTGATCACAGCTAGTCCCTTAAGAACCAAAACACAGTTTGTACTAAACATTGTAACTTTTGCACATTCAATGCACAGGTAATGCAGCTTTCCCACAGACACATTAGTGTACTGCCCATATGATAGCAGCAGGTGCCCGAGGTGAGGAAGGCTGTGTAGCGGCATCAAATCCACTCTGCTTTCAGAGGCACACAGGTTGCAAAAGGAAAGAGCAGTGAACATTGATAGCAAACAAATCGTGGTGGTCGTGGGGCTTTTGAAGCCGACTGACGGTAGCCTGTGGTCTTCGCTTGTCAGGGCTGCCATCACTGTGTCACCAAATCCGTCAGACACGTCTATGGTTCTTAGCGATGCACCATAGCGCCGCATCCATAGGAACAGGCTGATCTTCGAGCCCTGCTCCAGACCAGACCTCGAATCCAAGAAGAGTTGACTGAACAGCGCTGGGTTTTGCAAAAATACGCTGCAAAACCTCTTGCACACAAGTTGCAGCTGGTGATAGTAGGAGTACTGTTTGGCGATAGCAGCAGTATTTCTATGTATGTCAGGTCTCGGGATCGGCTGCAGATGACTAAAAACTTTTGCCCACAAGTCTTGAGACAAGCTCCACACAACACTTCTGCCGGACGCCGCAAATTTTGCTTCCATAACCTACATTCAATAGTACAAATAAGTCTGCGACAATCAAGGTGCCAATACTCAACGTCTGCAATCCCTCACCAGGCACACAGCGAGCGGCTGAAGGCAAGTGCTTCCTGTGCTCAAACAGCGGTCGGGGTTTGCTGCAGCCTAGCAACCACAGACGTTCTCGCAGACGAAGCACCTAGACTTTCTCGAGTGTCCTCAGACATGCTTCAAAATTTGAAGCAAATGAAGAAGATGATGTACTACAGGCATTCAGACCAGGCTCATGGTTTTTATTCATTGCTGCATTTTATGTGGCACATTGCTTCACTTGTCATGATCACGATTTCGTACTATCACTGGCACTCATGTCTTACGCTGCATATGAAGATGATACACATCTGCTGATGAAGTATATCAACCACTTGGCTAATATCATAGCATAATGCACATTCCTGTCAGCCTGCGGAACAAGCATTGAGTCAGGTTTCGGACAACTTTGTGTCGTCATGTGTGAAGCTAATACATCAGGTCAGCTGGCCTCTACCACCTTTGGTCATGATTGCATTACATCAACCACTCTGGCCCCAAATAGGCTTAAGTCTGAATTGTCTGCAGCAAGCTGACACCAAGCACAGTCCAACAGTGATTTCACATCATTACCACCCTGAATGAAAATGGCGTGCTGATTCAAGCTGCATTCTGTTGCACATGCAGCAAAAAAACGTTGGTCTTTCATATGCTGCATTGGCCGTGCTGAGGTCCAACGTCAAGGCATGTGGATGGCTGCAGAATGTTGCCATCTTCTTAATTGTTCTCTACCAGAACCGTCAAGCACTCAGCAGAACATTCGTGTAAGCTGCAGCAGACCGTGTGCTGCTAAACTTTGTTGGTCATATTCTGGTATATATACAAATCTGGGGCCCAGCTACAAAAGTCTGTAGGTATGACATAACAAACGGCAGAACCGGATGGAAATGGTAATGAATTACTTGCTTGATAGCCCGTCCATGTGTTGGAGGAATGTCAAAGGGTTCACCAGCAATCTTGAACTTGGCACTTTCAGGATGCTGCTTGGACACAAAGCGCAGGATGCTATCACCATACACTCGTGGCCGAACAGTTGCACTTATGTACTTGTCGTCATATTGGAAAAGATTGCCATCTAGGTACGGGCTTGCAGACAAGACCTGACAACTGACTGGAACGTTGGCCAGAATCCTCCTCACAGCCTGCGAGTCATAGGGCATGCCTGTCAGAGCATGCCTCCAGCCAAGCAGGTGCAGATTTGTCAGTGTATGTTTATCAGTCATCACTGTGTTTTTGGTATCTGAGCGGGCAGATGTTTGACCACATGACCATGGAATGGGAAAGCACTGCATATTGGTTGGTGTTTGATGTTTCAGTACTAAATCCAATTGCTGAAACCTTCAGGAGGCTCCTTTCATGATTGCCAAACAATGCAAATTTTTCTCTTCATTCTTTCAGTTGCTGCAATGATGAGCAAAAGAGAGCATATGACTCACCACAGGGTAGCCCCACTGCCGGGTTATGACCCTCTCCTGTTGAGAGGGGGGGTGCAGCCCGACCAGAGCTGGGGTAATGTATCTCTCCCAGTCATTCCTTATGTCTGCTGCATGGAACATGGAAGCATGACGCATGTAAGCCATCATCATACCATCCGCATTGTTACTGGTAACCTTGCGTACGGTGCTGGTAGCCATGTCATAGATGACGAAGAAGACCAGGCCTGGGGCCACATCCATGTTGCGGGCCATGACTGTGTCGGGATGCCCTAGGGCTACTAGCAGATGGTCCCGATCAAGAAATTGGGCCTGCACTCGCATCATAATGTTTTGTGACCTTTTGTATGTCCACTTGGACACAAGTCACTTTCAGTACTTACAGACAGATATCTCAAAGGAAGCAAAATCAGCAGGTTGCTGTGGAGATTGAACCTATATATACTGTCACTTTGCACCCACTAATGGACACAAAAACATGTGTTCAACAGCGTCAAAGACGTACAATAAGCAGCAAGCGGATACTGCACTGACATGCAATGGTGCACAGCAGAATCAAGCATGAGAACTCCAACATTGCAACAGTGATAACCATGACAATGTCAGCAGCACTAGTCTTGCTGTCATTTGTCAAACAAACAAACAAACAAACAAACAAACAAACAAACAAACAAACAAACAAACAAACAAACTCAAACATTTGTTGCCTAAAAACCACAGCTGGGAGTTCAGATGTGCTACCTTCCACATCAGCAGGTTCACATAGGTCTCAAAGACGTAGTGGAACTGCTTCAGCGCTTCGTGGTTGCCTGCGGCTGCCTCCTTCTGCTTCTTCATCAGCAGGTGCACCAGGATCTTGTGCTTCAGCCCTTGTATGAGAGGGCTCTTGCCTACCGGCACAACTGCTGCTGCTGCTGCTGCTGCTGCTGCAGGCGCCTACCATGCAAACACCAAGCTTTTTGAGTGATTCGTATCGGAAACTGTGCATCAGCTTGAGGGGAGCCTGCTAACCACCAATCCTCTGGAAACAAGTCGCACCTACACTTGTGTTTGTTACCCAGGGACTTGTGTTGTGACTATGTACTCAAACACAGTGTTCCAGGTATAGCAGCAGCCGCATTGTGGTGACCAGTGCAGTGCTGCAGGTGGACATATGTGTTGCTGTCTCCTAGCTGCACCCCCAGCAAAATGGATGCTGGGCAGGATGTGACATCATCATCAGAAGAAGAAAAAATTACCAAGAAGAAGAAAAAGAAGAATAAGAAGAAGAGGAGTAAGAAGAAGAAAATTCTGTTTGTCTGTGTCTTTCTTTGTCAGTTTCATAGTCCAACAAAAGACTGGTACTTAGCCCAATGGCTAGCTGACCCCCAGCAACTGTACTTTCTCTGACTAAGTGACTGACTGAAGAAGCAGATAAAAAACTCTGTTGTCACAGTCACCCAGACACATGTTTGGCACTAAGTGGACCTAATGGTTTGACATGGTGTGCAAAGTAGGCGCTTGGAGAAAAAGGAGCAGGGGGCTTGGGAGGGTCAAAATTGGATTACCACAGATGAGAGGCAGGAAAACAAGAAGAGAAGAGGCACAAGAAGAATTTCTGGGCCTACCTGTGAGGGGATAGAGTGCAGAGCAGGCTGTGGGGCAGGGAAGGGCTGCCGCCCCTGGCCGTGCCGCACAGCCCCTACCTGATGCAGGTGGGGTTGCCTGGGGTCAACAGCAGGGAGGGGGAGGCGAGCTGCGGCAGTTGCAAAAGAAGGTACTGTAGTAAGGGAAGATAAACGGGGCATTCTGAGGGGCGCTGCTGATGAAGAGGAAGAAGAAGGACCAGGTCCTGCTGACCAATGATCAGCCTGTCTTTCTTTGTTTGCCTGCAAATACAGTGACTCCTCTTTCATGCGAGAAAAGGAGTCACAAGTGCAACAGACATGCAGACACCAAGCAAGCAGGGTTGCAGACAAAGGTTCTTGTGACTGATAGCAAGCATCTCTATTGCTGCGTGCAGGTGTAGTGCTCATTGCTGGAAGAAAACAATTAGACGGTTGACAGCAATGAATGCATGGACAGCTACACGTCAATCAGTCTGGTATCAGACTCTTAACATGATCACCAGATGGGCCAGGTGTGCTGTGATGGCCCAGATTAACAACATGGTGTCTAAAACATCCCCACAATGCAGAAACGCGTTTTTACTGTCCCCAGGCGTTTCCGAGTTTAGATATTTCCAGTATGGGGATGGCGTTTCTAAATTAAAATAGACGTTTCTGGATTGGAAAGAGCAAAAGGTTGTTTGTATGCATGCGCTGTCAATCTGTCCTGGTGAATTTTGACCACATTGTTGTTGCTGAGGCGTGCTGTTCAAACAGCAGCAAACTAGGCTGTCACTGTCAGAATGTCCACCTGAGAGCGTTGGTTCTGCCATTGGCGTTCTTGTTCTTCATGCATCTCCAGCACCAGCTGATCATCATCATGGCACAAGGCGCCTATGGACTGCACCTTCACAAAGCGTCCTGATGGCAGCACTTGCAGGATGTACAGCGTCTGTTGCCTCACCTGTAAACAAGCACAATCTGACAACCTGTGAAGCTAGGGCTACTTGACATGATTCTGAGGGCAGGGCATTTGCGTGTGGCCTTGGCACCAGAACAGCAGGGTGTTTGTATGTGGCCCTAGCACCAGGACAGTAGGGCGTTTGCATGTGGCCCTGGCACCAGGACAGCAGGGCATTTGGATGTGGCCATGGCACCAGGGCAGCAGGGCGCTTGGATGTGGCCCTGGCACCAGGACTGCAGGGCGTTTGGATGTGGCCCTAGCACCAGGACATGCAAAACTGGTGGCTGTTGTATTGCAGCAACAAGATGCTGTGTGCACAAGGTGACAGCAATTGCAGTGTGTACAGCTTCTGTTAGCTAGCCTGGAGCTAAACAAAAATGGTAGTCTAAGCCATAGGTGCAGTATGTTGCTTACGCAAAGCACTTCAGCATAGTTAGACAGACTATGAGACAGACCATGGGAAGGATGCAGGGTGATCATAGGGAGCCTATGCAGCATGAGCAAACCTCAAACAGAAAATTCACGGAAAGCAAGCTTGCGCACAACAGACCAAGTATAGTTTTGCAGATGACAGGAGCTAATGACCTTCCTGCAGCAATCAACTAGGACAATGAGTGTATGCAATGTATGAAGCAGCCAGACAGCAGGAGGGAGGGGACAGCAAGCCCTGGAGGGGGAAGAGG
>JAABUS010001854.1_pt1 | contig 43166 bp, 16 predicted proteins | sample 5560161 | NCBI WGS metagenome assembly JAABUS01 (sample SAMN10711885, study PRJNA513376) | rock metagenome | isolation source: Antarctica rocks | place: Antarctica: Victoria Land, Trio Nunatak nord | collected 2016-01-04
AGTACAACCTAGCACAGCATAGGAAAGGCAAGAACCATAAAAGAAGGTGAAATTCGCGATGTCATCGACAAAGAAAATGAAATGGGTACTCATGTACTAATATTATACAGGCTTCGTGCTCTACGCTCAGAGCCGTATACGCAAAAGGAAGCTGAAGCCGCGGTAGGCTTCAGGACCGACAATGGCACAAGAAGCGCTGAAGTAGCTGCGCCATCTGGAGAGCAGCCAGTAGTTATGGAAGTCGAAGACACCAGCAGTCGATGAGACGATGAACGAGAACCATACGAGTGAACGTCTAAACTTTCGAGGAAGTTCTAGTGAAGTCAGCAAAAAACCAACCGATCCATGACATCTCCTTCTTCGAAAAGAATAGTGCTCGTAGATGCCCAGAGCATCATTATGTCTGTCTCATGAAGACAATCTGCCCAGCAAGCCATGCAGCACCCTCGGCAATGAAGCTCATTCGGGAAGTCAAGAAGGGCGGTCGTCTTGGGTGCACTTCGAATCTCACAGGTCATCGAGGCTCTCTTGAAAACGTTGGAGTCTACTCCATTTCGAAAGGAGCTATGCTACATTTTCGCAATACGGTTACTACACTCAATATATGTCAACGAATGATTGCCAAGGATGGCCATCGAGCCCCTCTTGCTACGTTCGTAAGGTAATAAAGTAGCCTTATGCACCGCTTGTAGTAGCGTGTTAGAAGGGTTCACCCCTCAACTGCTCGTACCCCCTGAGTGCCCATTCTAACGTAGGGCTGATGCCTAGAAGCCGCCTAGAGATCTCCCCTAGAGTTGGCTACTTCCGCGATTGGAAAGGCCCCCAGAACTTCCCAGACTGTTGCTCGGGACGAACTTCTTGAGGGGCCGCGGTTGCTTCCGGGCTTTAGGCAGTCAGGGATTATGAGCAGTTGGGGGGTAAACCCTTCTAGGGCAAGTGTAACCCTGCCCTGAATTTGGTAAGCTCCCATGGCAGAAGCTGACCGAAATCAACATCTCACAACAAACACCAACATTACTCCATTGTACGGCTCTATCCCTTCTTCAATGTTGATCGATTTTTCTTCATAGATAGGATTTTGGTTCGAAATGCCCCCAAAATTCAAAGACGGAGATGTGGTGATCGCAGTCAATGGGAAATGGGTCTCCTGGTCCCATACTGTTGTTGCGTATGCCGCATTTCTAGGCGCGTTGATTACCGGGCTATATTTTCACTATCATAAGATTGTTGAGAACGAATACTATGTGCGTCTCACCCACAGTGGGGTCAATTAAGCATGGACTCCGCTGACGAACAGCCAAGGGCTACCCTCAAGAATGGTTTCCTTCAGTCTCATCAACCATTGGTGATCGGTACCCAGAGCGTTCTGTATTCCAGCTGTTTATTGCCATGACTTCAGGTACGTGCGCCCCTCTCAGGTCCTGAACTCGTCCAAAGCTAATTCTTGACTCGTAGGTCCTCGATTCGCCCTCGTCTTCCTCTGGTATGTCCTTACAGCGCGATCAGACTCGGTATTGCCCAAATTCGTCGCGGGAACAGGGGTTTTCCGCACGCTCACTTGTGGTGGATGGACATACGTGACCTCGACCGATGACCATGGCTGGCATGATGTTTTCATGATATCCTACCTGGTGGCTACACTACCTTGGACACTGGGCTGTATAGCTCTTAGCCCGAAAGCGAATCCTAAAGCCCTGAGATACAGAAAAGCCCTAGCTGGATCGTTCTTTGGAACGTTGGTGCCAATGATATACTTCTTTATCCAACATAAAGTCCATAAAGTTGCTGGAGGTGGGGATGTTAGGACCGTCTCAGACAGAACAAACCGCTGACGATCAAAGCGTACACAACTTATGCTTTCTTTGAATGGGCCTTAATTCTCTTGGACGTCGGATTCGACGCCGTCACCGCACTTGATTTCGAAGGCTTCGAACTTGTAATTAGGGACATTCAAGGGTCTAGCAGAGGGTATGTCTACTGGCTTCCCAAATATGCAAATGTAGGGAGATGACATTGCTTCCCTAACTTCTTGATGTCTGACATATCCGCCTATCCAGTAACGATCCTCGGGTGGCTGATACTGTCCTCGAAAAAGTGTATGTCCAGCTCTACGCTCAGGACCATACCCACTGAGCTGATATCTGTATAGGAAAGACAAACCCATAGGCCAAACCTTTGGCACTGGCTTCTCTTGGTTTGAGGCCATTGATGCTCTTGCGGATGTATACAATGGAGTAAGTCTCATTTTAGGTTTGAGTGCTGCGAAACCTAGGCTGACCATCATTGAAGTACGTCTTTTGGTCGATGCTTACTTCGCTTGGGCTGACTGTCTGGTGTAAGCTCGTCCTGCTACCACACTACGACTTGTGCTCATTGAGTATTTCTAGACTTCCCATTATGGCATATGGGTATCTCAGGTTATGAAGTCATGGTCATGTGCACTATCTCGCCATTCATGCTATGCTCAGCATCCCTTCGTTCGCTTGTCATCAATAACATTCGATATGTTCACCTGCTGTCGTTCGCGGGCTTGATGGCCTACCTTGTAAAAACCCCTGAGCTTCGACTATTTTGTGTAGGCTTCGGGGTTTCTATGAGTTGTCTCGCCTGGTCCGCCACATGGTATGCCGAGAGATTTCAAATTGCTCGCCTGGACGCACGAATTTTAGCCTGGACTATTGGCCTGATTGCATCAAGTCTAGCGAAATTCGCTTTTTTCACCAATAACCCAATTTGGCCGATTGTTCATGCTGAGAATGGCGGCTGGAATAAGCTTGGCCTATTCCTCGCAGTGGCAGCTATTATACGCTCGACTAGGAGATCGACAGGCAACAGAGGCGGCCTTGAAGGCATGGGCGGTCCGCAAGGGTCTGCCGTTTTAGCAGGCCTAGGGATCGGTGGCTTGTTCTTTAGTATGCATTCTCTGCTCTCGGACTCTAGCACCATGGTCCTATGGGTTTGGGATGGCTATCCTGTCAGAGGGCCTTTGGCAGCAAACGGTGGTTTTCTTACGCTCCTGGCGATGGGCTGTGGCGTTATTCACGCCATCTGGCTTCAAGAGAAGGCAGCCAGCTGGATCAGCATTGCCCGCCTTGCTGCTGGTGCTTTCTTGGTCACTAATTATCGCCATTGGATTGGGTACCTCGGTGCTGTGCTTGTGGCCATTGAGTTGATGTCGCTTACTCTGCCGCTCATCGCTTCAGCCGCGCGACATGGCCCCGTGGCCTTTGGTTTAGGGTTTTTGATATATAACTTAATGGTGCTCGCACATGTCTGGGTGGTGGCCTATGCGTTTGTACCTGGTGGACCTCTCTTGCGAGAACACACAGACTGGATCATGACGGCTACCGTGCTGCTCATTGCTGCCGGTATCTGTAATGTGCCAAAAGCTAAGGGCAATGCAAAATCACGCCAGAAGCCGAACAGGAGCGGGCCCAGCAGATTCAGGTCTTATTATGTCTATACTATGATTGGTCTCGAGCTACTAGCGGTATCGATATCCTACCTCCGCTTTCCCACTAATGACTACGCGCCATACCATAAAGATGAAAAGGTCATCACTGCTGGAATCTGGACCATTCACTTTACCCTCGACAACGATATGTGGTCTTCCGAGCGACGGATACGCGATTTGATCAAAGAGGTCGAGGTCGATGTCATTGGCCTTTTGGAAACGGATCTTCAACGAATCATCATGGGCAACCGAGACAGTACTCAATTCTTCGCCGAAAACTTGGGAATGTACGTTGACTATGGACCTGGACCGAACAAGCATACCTGGGGATCAGCACTTCTGTCGAAGTTTCCTATCTTGAATTCTACGCATCATCTGCTACCGTCGCCAGTCGGTGAATTGGCCCCGGCGATACATGCCACAATCGATGCATATGGCGAGCAAGTTGACATTGTTGTCTTCCATTCTGGTCAAGAAGAAGATCCCGAGGACAGGAGACAGCAATCGGAATACTTGGCCAAGCTGATGAAAGAGTCGCCCAGGCCGTTGATCTTGCTCAGCTACTTAGTCATCACACCACAAGAGGGCAACTACAACACGTACGTAGGCGAGCAAAGCGGTATGAAGGACATTGACCCGAGCGACTGGGATCGATGGTGTGAGTACATCTTATACAAAGGCATTAAAAGGTCAGGCTACGCGCGCGTGAGTAGATCGACTATCACGGATACAGAGCTTCAGGTATGCATGAACATTCCCCGAGCCGTTCGACTCCCACTGACATTGTAATCGCAGGTTGGCAAGTTCATTGTTGGACAACCAGAAGGCAGCAATAAGCAAATTAGCGAGGATCAGGTCCCTGAAGGTCTGCGGTTCCCAGCCATGTTCCGAGGGGAGGGCGTGAGAGGGCACAAGTACCATGTGTTCGATGAGCCACGGTACTATAGCTGAATATTCGATCGATCAAAGATTGTTGTAGAACAGCGTCGTGCGGTTGTAGTTATGGCTCGCGTCACTCATATCTCGGAATGCGCCATACGAGCGCCAAATAATTTGCGCATACCACAATTTTCTTCTATTCATGAAGATAGGAATACTAGGAATATCGGTAGAGCAGACATTGACCGCATGTATCATCATTACGTCATGTAGAAAATGAGACGACTGACAGGTCGCACAAATCAGTGTTCCATTAAAGTTCCCTTAACCTCCATTTCTTCCTGCTATTATTATGGTCGGCGGGTAATCGTTGGACATGAAAGCGGGTAGTCCGTACTCGTCCAGCTTACTAAGCCGTTTCGGCCTTAGAAGGTCCCTAGTAGGCTAGTGGTAAGCAACCGAAATTGGCCTGCCGCGTTCATCCCCTTCCAAAGTTCCAAACCGTCTTCAGTCCTTATTCGGTCCATCGTCACCCCATCATCAGCACAAGTGCTGTCCTTCAACCTACCAATCATGCTACTTCTCAGCAGATGCTGCTGAAACCACTCGTTGGACTACAATCGTTACACAGGAAGGAGTCAAAACCACTGTCGTTACACGGTCGTAAGGGGTTTGGAGGAGGCATCATTCGCAAACACATCAACCACATTCCAGTCAACTTACACCACATCGACGACGAGCTTCCAGCCTCTTCATTGCTTTCTCCTTCAGATACAAGCAGTCCACTTAAAACACAAGAAGGGCTGCTGGCAGTTCCTGGGTTCTGGATAACGCGCTCATTTGGGAACCCGACCAACAATCCTTTCGATATCCACCTGCGTCTTCCATTCACCACCCTAATATCGGTTTTCGGAGAAACAACTTCTTCATTGATTGTCGGAGAACAATTTTATGGGCTATCAAAGAACTCGTGACCTTCATTGTCCCCACAAACAAGCAAGTCTTTATTCACTCCTTTGACCTCCATCAGTCATCACACATCGTCATCCATACCTTGTACGACAAAGGTAAGAAACCCCTCCATCGATCTTCGCGACCTTTCTGATCAGGCATCCATCAATACTATCCCTAGATCAGTAGACTAATCCATCACTATCAGAGACACTTAATAAACGCCCAATCATCACCAATCTCTATCCTCCCCTTCTTCTACATACCACACCATGAGGTCAACGGCCTCAAAGGCCGCTGCTACGGTCTTCCCCATACTATGCGCTCTTACCTCGGTATACGCGCAGGACCTGAAACCTCTGGTGTACAAGGGCTGCTATACCTCATCAACTGGCATGACCGATTTGGGTTCATACACTTATCAATCGCCCGGATATTGCCAGCAACAATGTGTCACCCAGAACAAGCCGGTCATGGGAACGACGAAGGGGTCGAATTGCTTTTGTGGTGATCTGCTTCCCCCAGCGAACAGCAAAGTTTCCGACTCGCAATGCAGCTCTAGCTGTAACGGTTATGACAAGGATATGTGTAAGTCGTGCCCGAGCCGGCTTGAAGTCGACATAGTAATAGTGTAATAGGCGGTGGACCTAATGCTTGGTCTGTCCAGCTGACTGGACTCGACGATAGCGTTGGGAGCGAACAGAGCTCATCTTCAAACACAGACTCGAACTCGGATTCAAGCTCTAGCGCGGTGTCCTCATCATCAACCCCAGCCCCGGCAGCTGCATCACCAACACCGACGAAAAAGCAGCCTCCATCGGTTGTAACCAAGGCAAGCACAATCGTCGTGACTGCGCCTGGCCAGACCAATGCAAAAGAGACAATCATCACCACGACCAGCGTGCCACCTTCAAGTGGACCAAACAAGGCCGGCATCGCTGCCGGTGTTGTTGTGGGCATAGTAGCACTGAGTGCTGTTGCTGGAGGGGTGTTTTTCTTTCTCCGAAACCGAAAGAGACGAGCAATCGAAGAGGAATACCGTCGCAACATGGCAAATGGCTATGGTCCGAAGCCACCGAATAGTTCTGCTGGGTCGATGTCGGACTCTCGGCTAGATCCTGTGGTTATGATGCAAAGGCGGCAGAGTGATGGGAGCATAGCAGACAACCAGGACTACTCGAGAAGAATACTGAAGGTATGTTGTCCTCCCTTAACGAACTATGAAAGTAGTACTGATATCGATTTAGGTCACCAATCCTGACGGTACTTGACGTTGAGAATTGTAGCAACATCACGACCATGACTTCCTTCCGCATGCCGCTCTTCGACGAGCCAATTTTGTCTCGATAGATAACCAGCCGTCCTTTTCTACAATGTATCTAGGCTTGCGGGGGAAACTGCGTATTGGGACGACGTGTGATGAATGCACGAAAGTCCGTCCGTGACCTTGACCACAAGGTCAAGGTGCGGTAGTGGGCTTTTAGATCTGCTGGCTATGCACGCCTTGTGAATATTACATTTCTTCTATGAGTGTCGCTCTTTGAGCAGTCGATTGAACCATGGATACCGTTGCGTCATCTGTTGTAGATGCACCGTCATACTCTCTAAACCAGCTTCTCTGACTACTGGTCCCTTGTTGCGTTCAGTGTTCGAGTTCTGGTTCCATACAACATTAGAACACGGCCATCTATGCATAATACCAGTCATCTATTGAGCTTGCCAGGTGTAAAGGCCTGTGTAGACGTTACTCAGACTATGAGAAATCCACTGTCTTGAAATACCTTTGTGAAGCCTGAATGTGCATGACCAGTCGTCAGCTCGGAACCTTGGATACGTGCCTGCCCTATTCTACCAGCTTCTCCACACATAAACTCGGAATGCTAAGCGCAACCTGCTTTTACCACGACCACAAGCCCTTACCAGTACCGTCTGCTACTTCGAGCTCCGTTCGCTCTTCACGAACCTTCCCCGTAGCAGAGCAATGTCCCTACGCTCAAGCATCGCCAATGACGGCGCAGAGAAGCAGCCCGCAACTACACCTGGAGCAAGTCTGTTCTCCCTGGCCGGGCTTTTGATATGAGGGATGTATTTGCTGAACGTCTGCAGGCCAGGAGAAGCAGGCAAAGCTGCTAGCATCAGATACTGGCCATTTCTCCATGATCAGGTGCGCCCTCTGTACTACCATCCTTTGATGCCCCACCTAACGTTTCTTTCAGAGCTCTCCACCTCGCGGATCTGATTACTGAGCTCAATGGTATGCCCTCTATTGCTTTCCTACCAAGTCTCTCCCCTGGAAGTAGCTTACAGAACCATAGGCTTCTGCGGTTTCATGTCGATCCTCTCATCAATGCGGTACTGTCTCGGGCCCCCAGACTCTTTCGGTAACATGTACGCGGCGTTAGCTTTCATGCCTTTCGGGCTGTTCTTTGATTTCATGGATGGCAAAGTGGCACGGTGGAGGGGCAAGAGCAGTCTGATGGGGCAGGAACTGGATTCGCTGGCAGATTTGGTAAGTGGAAGCTCACTTGCTCGCAACTCGGCTTGAGAGTCATGTAATGAATTTTCTAAAGAATTAAGACGAGAATTAATGTGTTCTTAGATATCGTTTGGTGTAGCTCCAGCAGCTGCTGCATTTGCCCTTGGCCTACGTACACCCCTCGACAGTCTTCTCCTCTCGTTCTTCGTTCTCTGTGGCTTGACTCGCCTCGCTCGCTTCAACGTTACGGTCTCCTCGTTGCCAAAAGACAAGACCGGAAAGAGCAAATACTTCGAAGGAACGCCTATACCCACCTCGTTAGGCATAGTATCAGGCATGGCCTGGTGTGTAACGCGTGGATTGGTGGAGGGCGGAGATCATGGAGTAATCGGTGGAGTGTGGGACCTAGGCTTGTTAGGAGAGCTGCATCCGATTGTGGGAATCTTTGCGGGTTGGGGTTGCGCGATGGTCAGTAAGAGTATACATATTCCGAAACCTTGAGCGATGGCGGATCGCGCGCTGGTTGAGAGAGGTCGGGGAGAAAAGTGATTTGGGACTCACAACAACCTTGCTATAATTACTAGACAGAAGTGAATGAAAGCGACGATACCACTCCTCATGAAAAGCGTCTGCCTGATTGCTGTGTGCTTCACTCGTATCTGGAGTATGCCTTGACCACGCTGGCATACCAACGCAGATACTGAAATATTGGACAGGGCTAGATACAGGTGGAGGGATGGCAAAATCAGAACAGGATCATCCCATGGATTGGCAGCGGCAGAGGAGGAGTTTCGAGATTCATGGTCCCAGACACGTCCCGAAGGATCGTAGAGATGCATAGATGGGTATGATGGAGGTCCAGAACAAGTGTGTTGCAAGATCCAGCAACAAGAAGCAGAAGCACCCATCAACATCAATGACTATACAAACCACCGAGGACCTAGATGAGGATGTGGTTTCTTTCTCTCCTCTCCAGCTTCGCTAGCTATTATCGTACATTAGTCCTGAGCTCAAACCCGTCCAAACCAAATCCAGTATACACCAACAATCTAAAAAAGTCCCATCGCTTGCGTGCCACTCATGAGTAAACTAACACAAAGCCTCCGAACCAGCCGGACACACGCCACCCCTACTCCTCTGCTACTGCTTGAATCGAATTGCCTGCAGCAAGACTTGACACCCCCGAAACTATTACGAACGCCCATCGTGGCATTGCCTCCGAAGCGCGTAAATTCCAGGCCAAATGGTATCCAACATTGCCACAAATCTTCCGCAACCCAACTCAAACGCCGTATATTGTCACCATACTTACAAAACTTTCAAATTCCAAAACACCAAGCCGGACCCCCTTTCTTTGAACTACCATCCCTTCTTCCTTGCAAAGCGCTTATTCAGCAGCGCCAGGACCTTTGGCACGTTGAATTGTACATACTCGAGATCAAGCGCCTCCTGGTTGTCCTTTTGCATTTCGAGAAGATCGTCGAGCTTGAGATCTAATTCGAGTAAACCACGGTTCCTCCCTGTCACATCGGTCAGTATTACTAGCTATGACGAATGAAATGGGGATTTAACCGACCTTTGTAGTGCAGACTGATGACAAAAGTCCCAGGTAAGGGACTTGTGAAATTGAAGAAAATGTTGGCTCTTCGGTTATCCGGCACGTTACTCCTTTGAATGACACCTTCCTTCTCCAATTGCTGGTGGGTAAACTTGTATGGTCCGAGCACCTGCACCTTCTGCTTCCCTCTACTCTTGCCTTCACTCTGGCTTCTTACGTTGTGCAGGTAGGACTTGTACGTCTCCAATTGCCCTACAAGGTAGGCATTGTGGTCACGGATCGTTCGGAATACTTCTTCAAGTTTCTTCGTTTCTTCGAGCACCTTCTCTTTGAGGGATCCAAGGTGGATGAGCTCGGACTCGACTTCGTCTCGCAGAAGAGAGAAGCCGTCCGACTTGTCAATGACCCGCAGCTCTTGCAGCTGGCTCAGGAGCTCCATGCTCCTAATACCCTTCCGTACCATGATTGCATCGTTCTTCAGAGTTGCTGCTGCTTCGGCAACGCGGTCAAGACGGAGAGGCCGCCGGGAGACTGAGGAACCGGGAGGTAGAGAACGTAAGATCTGTACAAAGGTCGCCTTGGCTTCCATAAAGAAGACTTCCTCCTGCGTAATGTCTAATGCCGCTGTTAAGTCATCAATGGCGTGCTCCCACTTGCTGAAGAGAGGCAGGTTGATGGCGCGATTGTCCTTTCTGGGTAGTTGCGCCGGAGCAGGACCAAGCTCCTGGAGGATGACGTTCAGATGCGAGTTGTCGTCCTTACCAAGGGCAGCGCTATGTTTCTCCAACAGCGCATGGGTGGCGTACACTTCGTTCAGGGTAATTGATAGCTCGAGGTCCTTCTTCGAAAGCGCAACATAATTGTCCATTTCGAGGCTTTCGTAAAAGTCTTGCACCTCACAGAGATCCAACATGAACTTGTTTACACGCTCTTTATTCTGTTGAATGAACGGCTGGAGCTTCAGCATGTACGGTTCTTTGGCATAAGATGGCTTGTTGGCTAGGTTCTGCAGCATTTTGGCGATATATGTCAGTGTTCTCCTGGGGTTCTCCGCTGGCTGGCCATCAGTGAGCATGTACGATCTAGGCGTGACAATAGCTGGGTTGATAAACCTTAGGAAGAAGAAGCCTCCTATCAAAGTGCACACAGTCTGGTCATTGGCATCGGGATACTTGCGCTTCGACAAGCTTCGAATTTGTTTGCAAATCCACCGGATACCATAAGGAGTCTCGTCAAGGCCTTGGATGATAGTCTCCAAAAACGAATTCGCTAGATCGATCAAGGTGGCGAGCCTTGGAGCAATGATGGCCTGGACTTGTCTGTTTTCCGCAGCTTGTTCGGCAGTGACCCCTCTCGGTAGATGGTCTGGCAGACTGCCAGTCTCTTGCTCTATCTTCTCAATCATCGTTGCGTAGACTTTCAGAGGATTAATTTCCAAGTCCACCTCCTTCATTTCGATCAATTGATTGATCTTCTCTTGCAGCACCACTTTCAAGTAGCTTTGACCTGGTCCACGTCTTGTGTACGTAGTCATCATGCGCGAAACAGGGGTATTAGCTCGTAAAAGGGATGAGTATTCAGGGGTGTTGTCGAATTGGTATGTCAGCACTGATTGAAACATGGTCAGTAGAAGATGCTCTTCTCGACTCTCGTATTGGTTTCCGTATATCGTGAACATAACGGTTTGCAGTAGGGAATCGATTTCGGTCATCGTGACGAGCCGACACAGATGCGCAATATGGCGAGGCTCCGACTGCAGGAGGAATAGTAGGTTTCCATATCTCTGTGTCTTCTCGTCGTTTGGGAAGAATCCTTCTTGTAAGTCTGCAGCGTCTTCAAGATGGTTGGCGACTTCGTTTTGCTAGGAAGGCCAGGTTATGATCGATACCAGCTCGGCACATCCACGAGACTCACCTCTTCCAGTGCCATACGATTCTGGATGAGCAGCGCTATCCGAGAATCCAAGTACCGCACGTCCTTCTCGAGGACGAAGTTCTTCTTCGACTGGCTCGATATCTTTGCTTTGTAGTCTCGTTGTACCTTCTGGGCTTTTCAATAATCAGTCTCACTTCTTACGCAGCTCGCTCTCGGCTTTCCTACCTCTTGCTAGATCATCCTCTATCTCTAGATCCTTCTCCTTCGCAGACATAGACAGGTACAGGGCCGTCGAGTACCTCTTCGACTGCCGCGCGGACCGTCCATCATTGGAAGACACAGTGTTTTGGCGAGATATAGGCACGTGCGACGAGGAAGAGGAGGTGGACGCTCTCGAAAGATGAGGCATAACTGCTGCGGCCGACATCTTTAAAACTAGGACTTAGAGGGCAATGGCTACGATCTTGAGATCAACGAGAGTCCAATCGGCCTCGCTTGGATGCTAAACGCAGCTGCACAGTATAGTAATCATGCGCAACCTTTAGAAGGACAACATGTGCTTCTTGCGCGACAAAGTCGACGTTGGGGTCCGCTGACGCAGCTGTGGAATGTGCCAAGTTCTGGTCGCACGACGCCGGAGTGCGTATTAAGTGTCACTGCAATCGCTAGACGGGATTTGCGCAGGCGCTCACACTCACAGCACGACAGCTTCCTCGTTGCATCGAGTGACGGAGGTGGGGGGATAGATATGTTTTGAATTGGCGAGCTTGCCCTCTTCGATTCAGGGCGACAGAGTTCAGAGACGGCTATCATAACAAGTATCAGGTAGCAGGGAAGCTCAAATTCGACAGTCCACTCTTCTGAGCACAAAGATTGGGTAGACAGAAGGGAAATCAATAATGAGCCTAAGGTACCTTACCAAAGTAGCAGAGGTGGTCAAGGGCAATACGAATAGGACCAATAGCGATTGTCTATTCTGGGGCTAGGATGCCGAGGATGCAAGGGCAACAGAAAGCCTGCGGGGTCTTTGCGTCCGTCCTGCAACAGCACCCACCACTGCGCTATGACTTGCCTTCTAAGCCTCCTGAATCCTGCCCTTTGCCAGCCCACTCTCCAACGAAACGATGTATGAAGCCGAAAAGCAGCGATTCGTTGAAAGTCGGCGATAAGCAGGACGATCGAGGAGGTTCTTAGCTTGCATCTACGGCAAAGTGCTTACGATCCTTTGCCATTTCATGTGCAACTTGAGGCGACGCGTCCTTTTCTATGTTATCTACAGGGGTGTGAGATTCAGTAGTGCGATGGATTACTCTTGCATTACTTGTAGAAGTGATTGAAAGCGACGAACTGGTGCGAGTTAATCTTGAATTAAGTCAAGAAACGTGTTTGATATTGGAGCACGAGCATGAAGAGAGCTCACTTCAATGCCAAAGCTTTGATACTGTGGTAGATGATCTCTGCTTTGAGCATCAAATCTACCCAGTCCGTTCTACAAGGCACGCGCCGTAAAGCCGCATCTAATGTGCGCTGACGTGCAGAACCAAGGATTGCATGCTGCTGCTAAGTGAGTCATCCTTATTACGACTCATTGGGCAATTGATCGACACGTCTAATTCACGGCAGACATGGAATGCTAGACGTGCAGTACTTCGGCATTGAATGGCTGGCAGCCGCTCGATCAGTCATAGACTCGTCGATCTGGTAGGAGCGGACAGCATGGCATGAAACTGGTCGCTCTGATGCATATTTGGCGTTCTCGTGATGATCTCAGCTATTGAATGTGAAGCTTTTCCCTGCAACTTCCTTTTGCAACTTCCGCATACCCTTGGGAGCATCTGAAGCCTTGGTATACGGATTGACACCCTCTGTTCTACCATTGACGTTGTGCTTGGCGTGTAAGACCGAAGGTGCACTGGCGTAATCGAACGGCTCTACCTCTTTTGAACCTTCTTTCTCGGCAGAACCAATCGCCTTTTGTCGTTTGCGTTCCAACTTTCTCTGCTGCTTGTCCTCTTTTGTCCTACAAGGCTTAGCATCAACACTCTGGTGTTGTTCAACTTTAGCTTCAATATGTGAGGCGCGTAGGACCTTGTCATCTTCTTCTGTTGAAACTGGTTCCGAGGCATTTTCTAGATGAACAGCCTTGCGCTTTCCTGAGCCACCTAATTGTTTGACAATAAAAATGTCGTCTTCCTTCGTTTTTTTGTCCCTGGCATATTGATGTTCGGCACGCGTGCCAGCGTCAACGTGAGCCATTAGTGCTGCGATCTTACCTGTAGCCTTGTGGTCCTCGAAGACCTCTGCCGTAAGTTCCGGCATTGGCAATGCAAGTTGCAGCTTATCATCATTCAGTTGGACTTTTGGCATCGGAGAAGAAACATCCACAAAGACAGTCGGGCCCCAAAAATGTGAAACTTTTGCTCTAGCCATCGAGTCACTTCGACTTGACTGCTCGACTGCACGATCTGCAGTGCCTACATTCGTAGAAATTTGGGTTCGCTTAACTTCATTTGCTTTCACGACGTGGTCATTGGAATCGAATTGGCCGACGCTCATTAAATTCTTCATTTCTGGTCCAGTGGGTCCGACTGACTTAGCATGCTTGATAATTTCTAGCAAATCTTTCTTTCTCTTCTGAAAGATTTTCGACATTGGATGTGAGCAACCGAGCAAAGAAGGCATGTCCATGGGCACCTCTCTTGCAATGTTGAAAAGCACGTGTTTTGGCATCACTACGTGAACACTTTCATCCTCTTGCCGGGCTAGAGCATCTCGCCATTGGTGTACAGCCCGAAACACAGCAAACTGTTCTCTGTTGAACAGAGCTGGTGTCCGGTATAGCATAGTGAACCACCCCATGGCTCCTGCTCCACCCTGTACGTCGTACCTTGGGCTTTCATACCGCTGGAGGGATTCTTCTTTTGACTTGTTCATGACTACTTCAATTATGTCACCCTCTGGCTGAGAGGAACCAGACTTTTCAATGAGCTCATTGCGTAGGTTGTCATAAGCGTAGAGCAGGAAATGGGTATCAGAACGCGCATAGTTGAACATCTCTTCCGGAAGGGGGCTGTCAAATAAGGTTAGTACTGATTGGGGTAGGTCACTTGGGGTAGGGCGGTCAAACCGTATGCGCCAATCAGCCATCTGATACTGTTTCGCAGCGTCAAAGTCCACAAACCGTTTCAAAAGGTAGGCTAGGCCATGCTTGGGATATCCCAAGGCTCGCGATGCATGGTAGGTATCGAATAAGCCAACTACATATAAGCCAAGGTCTCTCTGAAGCCATATCATATCCATGCAAGCGCCATGAAAGACCTGTACGAGCATTAGGAAATGATAGCCATCTCCAACTGTTCTCGACGTACCTTGATAATATTCGGGTCAGCGAACACTTGATTCAGTATTTGAAGCTCTCGTCGCCAGGGTTTGAGAGTGTCGACAATCCAATCCTTGCCTCTTGTGCTGATCTGCATCAGTGACACCAAACCTATGTAGGAGTGTTCATCGTGATGTTCTAAGTCAATTGCGATCTCTTTTGCCAACTTGAGCTCTTGGAGCATGGACGCAACCGCTTCAGGTGTATCGACAAAAGTGGCTGTGGTATCTTCATACGGCAAATAAGGTATTGGCTCGGATCTTGCAAACGTTGCGGCGGGGTAACGCGCCTGCTTAATCTCTGTCTCGTAGGGGTGTTGGTACCTGAAAGGATGATTGATCAATGCCGGGAAAAAGTTGGCGGCCAGCACCCGGGAGGAATAAGAATCTAAGGCATACCGTGTAGAACCATCTTCAGAGGGGACCAAAGTAAGACAATCCTCGAGCGGCGTGATGGCATGAGGTTTCGAGCGTAGCAACGGCTTGAAAGGAGTAGACTCATCGTTCGTGGGAACCTGCTCGAAAAGCAATTGGGGCTTTGCGATATTCTGAGTACGGTAGGCTTTGTCAGGTCTCGACTTCCCAAACGGAGCCGAGGCCTTCTTGATTTCTCCTTCTCGGTCTGGGCTTAGTCTTCGTATGACGCCAGTATATTCGTCCAGGCATGCATCGGCTTTCTCTAGAAGATTGTCAAATACATCCACAATTCCTTTCCAATTATCTTCGACTGAGTCCGCATCAGAGATCTGTGGGGCGCTGACTTCACTGCCTTTAGTGGCAGTCCATGTCAGCCTCCGTGCTAGCTGCAAAAGCCGCGCTGATTGTTGCTCTAGCAGATGGACGACGGAGGGGTTTGTTGAACGATGGAAAGCGAGGTCTTCATTGGCAATTCGCCCAGCAGTCCGAGTTGTGTCGACCAGGCCCGAGGAGATATCCTCTTTCAGCTCTTTGAATGGACCATTGATAGTCATTATCAAGCTCTAGCAGTAGTGACCCACATTATTTGTCGTTGGGATGGGTAGCTTAGTGAAATTGAATTCTCGGTCGAAATAAAAAAATGAGGCCGATGTGAGCGAGCTAGTGCCCGCTCGCTAGCCGCAGAGCCTCGTCGTACCCAAACTTTTCATCCAGTCTAAGTATATTTCAGAAGTCAGAGAGGTCTACAGAATACTGTTTGGATTAGGCCGAGATGTCATCGTCGCTCGCTAAGGAATGTAATAAGGTCAAAGAGTGAGTCATCGTTGACTGGTAGCAAAGTCATATCTGAACCATCATTAGACGCTACGATTCATGCTTCCTGAAATGGTACAGCGACAGTATGAAAGCCCAAGTTCTAGCTCCCTTTTTCCAGCTACTGACGTACAAGCAGAATTTCTTCGGGGCGAATCGACAACAGATGAGTGTGAATCCCTGTACAAGGACTATAAGAAGTGTCTCGAGGTGGGTTTGAGGAGTGGCCCGTGCAGCCTATTCCACTATCGAGCTAATCCTCTACAGAAAGCTCTAAGGGAGAGAGGTATCGACTCCATGTTGGAGGATGCCCGCGAGGACAATAAAGATACCGATGCTGAGCATTTGAGGCGCAGATGTAAGCATTTGATCGAGCCGCATCAGTGGCGTAATGGTTCATCGAAGCACCTAACAACCTGTAGGAGCTCATTCAGTACCTCAAGTGTATTATACATATCTAGAGCATCTCTTCTCGCCCAGACGAAAGGGTGCACCAACATACTATTAGCAATTTCAGGTTCGGTAAAGTATCTGTGAAGACCGTTGCCAAGACCAGCCGAGGCACTTTACGCGCTCTAGCGCCTTTCACGCGTCCATCACGCGTAGGCTTATTGTTTACAACACACCTTAGATTTCTCCGACAAAGCTTTTCAACAGCCCATTACGCTGTAGACATGCCACACTCTACTATCTCGGACCCAGTCGACACATCCAGTCAAGCTGAAATAAACGAGGTCTTGCCCGATGCGCCAGCCCAGACATTGAATGATTTGAAGGAAGAAGCCGATCAGGATGCGTCGAAATCCAACGATTCAACGAATCAAGCGTCAAAAGCCGACGTAAAGCTGGAAGACCTTTTCAACGACAATGATGAAGATGACGACGAATTCCCAAGCCCAAGGCCTACAGCGGAAGCACTGGAAACCAGCCCGCCAGCAGCACCATGGTAAGGAATTTCTGTCACCAATCATGACTATTCTCTAAGTAGGCGCATTTAGGCCGCTTGCCCCGTCCGCAAACTTCACAGACCCAGAAGTCATGCTGGCCTTCTATCAACGATTGTTTCCCTTTCGCTATCTGTTTCAGTGGCTGAACCATGCCATAAAGCCTTCCAATGACTTCGGTCATCGAGAGTTTGCCTTCACATTGCAAAATGACGCATATCTTAGATATCAAAGCTTTCCTACAGGAGATCTGTGAGTATGAGCTCCTGTCAGTTTGCATCCAGACATTCATGAAGAGTAGTCTCCGAAAGGATATCCTCCGTCTAAACCCTTCTCGTTTCGAAATTGGTCCTGTCTACACCGCTAATCCACGAGACCGAAAGACTCTTCGGAAGTCTACTGCTTTTCGTCCAATGGCTAAAGAATTGGTCTTTGATATTGACTTGACGGATTACGATGAGATACGGACGTGTTGCGACAAAGCAAATATCTGTCATAAATGCTGGTCTTTTGTGACTATGGCTATCAAGGTCGTAGATGCGGCGCTGAGGGAAGACTTTGGGTTTGGGCACATCATGTGGGTTTACTCTGGTCGAAGAGGAGCGCACGCATGGATCAGCGATAAACGAGCGAGAAACATGGATGATCAAAGAAGGAAGGCGCTGGCAGGCTACCTAGAAGTCATCAAAGGTGGTGCACAGAGTGGGAAGAAGGTCAATGTGAAGCGGCCCTTGCATCCACATCTAGCGTGAGTCACTTCGTCGATGCGATAACGCATTCGATCTAACCTTTCGTCAGCCGGAGTCTCGAAATTCTGAAAGAGCATTTCCAGCGGGACATCCTTGAAGATCAAGACCCCTGGGCGGCACCCGAAAAGGCAGAGCGTCTGCTCCAATTGCTTCCAGATAAAGCTTTGAACGATGCTCTGCGAAAGAAGTGGGATGCTGCTCCAGGCCGGTCAAGCTCCAGTAAATGGGCTGACATAGATGCTCTCGCCAAGACTGGATCCAGCAAAACTCTTGACGGAAAGGCTCTCCTGGAAGCAAAGCAAGACATCGTTCTTGAGTATACCTATCCGCGACTCGATGTCGAGGTCAGCAAGAAGCAAATACATTTACTGAAATCACCTTTCGTAATCCACCCTGGCACTGGCAGAGTGTGCGTGCCTATTGACACTAAGAGGCTAGCGAAGTTTGACCCGCTTGGTGTGCCGACTGTGACCGAGCTGTTAGGAGAAATTGACGGATTTGATGGACGAGGGTTGTCAGATGAAGGCGAGACGAAGCAGACACTAGATTACGAGAAGACAAGCTTGAAGCCTTATGTGGAATACTTCCGGGCATACGTCGCAAATTTACTCAAGGACGAGAAGGGCGTAAAAAGGGAAAGAGAGGAAGACGATGCAATGGAATTTTGAATGTTGATAAGAATCAGCAATTGATTGGAACGAGTGAAGGAAACGACTATTCTTTGGAAAGAGTCGTCACTGAGGCTTTGTTTGACTACTATCAACAACAATGGCCTCGGCTAAGTAAGAAAGGTTGTATATTCCTAAAGGACTTTTATGAAACTATTGTACTTTTTTCCCGAGATAGAAATTCCTAGTATTATATAAATCTTTAGTACTAGTTTATATATAATTATAAAACTCTATAGATTACTCGTTTATTATAATAAATTCGGAGATTATTAACGTTAATATTAAACGGATAATCTATGTATTAATATTTATATAAAATAATTATTAACGTCGATTAGAAAAATTAATATAAATCTCTTTTATATATATTTTAAAATTATATAAATAACGTAGTTTATAGAGAGTATAATTTCAGGAAAATATTATAGAGATACTCTTTATATTTATATAATACTAGGCTCTAGATTATTATATAAATATTTACTCTATATTAAATTAATAACGACGATTATTATAATAAAATATAATAAAATTATTTAGGCGACGCGGATATATAATAATAAAACTATTACTTTATTTTTTAATATCGTTAATAACGACGACGTTATATATATTTATATCTAAATAGAAAAATTTTCAAATATAATATATTAATTAAATACGTCGAAAAGATATAAAATATAAACGACTCGACGAGTATAAATTAAAAACCGAGTATAGTTGAGATTATTTTTAATATAAGAGGTAATTTTAATATAAATAACTAGTAAAAGTAATAAAATAAACTAAAAGAGTAAAAATAATAAAAATAAGATTTAAGAATTTAGAATAAGAAATAAGAAATAAATATATAGTATTAATATATTTTAATACGACGACGATATTATTTTAAAAAAAAATTAAAGATATTAATATTCGAGTTATTTAAAAACTTAATTAAAATCTAGTAAATTATATATTATATAATAATAATATTAACGAGTTCTATTTATAATATAAAGAAATTTAGAAGAATTTTTAAATTTTTATATAAAAAAAAATCGATATAAATAACTAGAAACTAGTTTATTATAGAAGTAATTTATATTTAATAAGAATTATATAAAAAGAAAAGAAATCGGAATAAAAATTTAAAATTTAAAATATTAATATTAAAAATAATATTAACGAAGAGGATATTTAATAAAAAAAGATTTAGATTTATAATATATATAACTCTTTATTAATATAATATATATTAATTAATTAATTAATTTATATATTTATTTAAATAAAACTACTTCGTTTATAAAAGAGTTTTATAGAATATATATAATACCCGATAACGTTATTAACTAGTCGTTAAAGAATTTTTTTAAAAGGATAAAAACTTTAGTTTATCTTTAATCTCGGTTCTAGATATTTTAACCTATTAATTAATAGGCCTTTTTATATATTATTAATTCTTCTTCTAGATTTCTTCTTCGCGTAAATTTTTAAAATTAACGATTTTATATTAACTCTAAATAATCTTATTATTTTATCCTTTATATTTACCCGTTTTTAAAAAATTTATTATTTATTTTTATTACGAGCTTAAGTCTTTATAATATATATAAATATAACTATAATTAAATATTATATATTTTATTATACCGGTACGCTAGCCTTATTATCCCTCTTTATTATTATTCTATACTTTTTCGCCTTTATTTTTAACTATAAACGCGTAATTATTTCTTTATTATAATGGACTTCACGTCCCGCCGGTACTTTAATATTATTAGAACCGGTATAGAAGCGATATTAATATAAGTGTATTAAATAAAATAACTAACTAAGGAGTAAAGGTAGTAGTTCTATATATACGAAAATATTTAGGAATATTAAGGCGGTAGCGGTATACTAGGCCTAATCGGGTATAGTAGTACGTAGTTTATTAAATATAAATTATAGGAAAACGGGTATAGTTATAATACTACTCCCCCCTTTAATAAACGATACCCTTAGCGCTTAAGTACCTTTAACGTTAATAATATAATAATTTATAATACTTTTAAAGATTAAGGACTAGGTTTCTATAAATATTTAATATAATATTCGTCGATAACGTCCTATATAGCCTCGAATTCGTTATTATTAATATTATATTATATAAGATCCTAATTAAGGCCTCTTTATTTAACTCGGTATTTTAATTTATCGCGTACTTCTTTAGAATCTAGTATATCGTTTATTATTTATTCGTCGCCGTTAGGGGTTATAATTAGATTAGATTTAGAATTCTTTTATCTCGGTAAAAAATTATTTCCGGCTTTATTTAACCGGTCGGTGTAGAAAATATCGTATTATCTTATAGTTACTAGAAGTTCTAAACGATATAACGCTCTATTTTTAGAAAATATCTTAAAGGGTCTTATTCTTTTATTATCTAACTTCTTATATAGCCTAGAAGTAGTAATATTTTTAATAAATAAAAAAATTATTTCTCCTTTCTAAAATTTAATATCGGTACGGTATTTATCCGTTTATTTTATTATCGTTTTACGGGTTTATTCTATATTCTACCTAATATATTATAATATTTCTTTTATTCTCTTTATTATTTATTCCGCTTTAATTATATCTAGGCGTTATCGGGTTAAATTATAAATAGAATTATTAAAGTTAAAATTTATTCGTAGGTAGAACCCTTTATTTATAAAGAATAAAGATATATTTATAACTACCGCCGTAGTATTATTATTAACGAATTTAAGTATTAATAACTATTTAGTCTAATTATCTTATATATAAAAATAATATAAACGAAGATACGTTTTTAAACTTTAATTATTCCGTTTTATTAATCCGTCTATTTAAGGATAATATACGGTTAATAGTTTCGCCGTAATTCCGAGTTTTTTATAGAAGTATTTTTAAATTAAAGTAATAAACTAAAGCCCTCGATTTAAAAGAATAAACTTTAGTAATTTATAGAGTCTAAATACGTCTCGTATTAATATTTATACTATTAATTCGGCTAAGGTCCCGTCTTTTTTTATTAATATAAAGTATATAATATTATTTCTTTATTAATCGATATAATATAATTTAAATAATGTTATATCTTTAAAACTAGGGTAAACCGGTAATAAAGTTATAAATAAAGTATTATTAATATTTATTAAATATTAGGAGCGGTTAAAATAATTTATTTAATATATTTCTTAAGGCTTTAGTACGAGTATAAATATAATAATTATAAATATATTATATAACCGTATTCTTTATACTTTATTAATAGAATTCGCGTTTAAAGAGTTTATAGGTACGGCGACCTCTAAAGTAACCGTACGTTAATTAATCGTAAATTTCGCGAATAATTTTAGTAATTAATTTTTATAGTACCTATAGCCGGTCCTAATAATATAGTATTCTATCGTAGATAATATACTTTATTAATATAATCCCCTTATACTTTTCCTTATTATTAATAATAGTAGCGCGTATTTCGGTATAATAGTTATTTATCTTATTTACTTTAGCGATTTAGTAATAATTAGATTATTTATAACTTAAATTTAAATACCGTCGAGTTCTAAATAGTCTAGATTTATCGTCTCTTTATATCCGGTCGGGTATAAATATAGTTTTAAATTAATAACGAACTCTTTTATTATTAAAGTTAAAGAGTATAGAGTTTAGTAAATAAATTAAAATATCTACTTTTAAATTACTAGCTCCTATTCGATAGATAATTTTAATATTAAATTCGGATAGTAGGTTTAGGTACCTAGTTTATCGTCGAGTAAATTCTTTTATTTCTACGAAGTATATTAAGCCTTTATAATTAGTAAAGATTTTAATAAAAAAGTCTATTATTTTTAATTTAAAACGTTAATATTCTAAATATCGTATAATAAATAATAACTCTTTATTATAAATTTAGTAATTATATTCGGCTAGTATTAAATTCTTATTATAAAAAACTACCGGGTAGGCCTTACTCTCTTTATTATACTATAAGAGGATACTATCGTTAACGTAATCGGATAAGTTTATTTCTAGAATAACTTCTTTCGTTATATCGAAGTATTTAAATATAGGGGCCGTTATAATAACTACTTTTAATAACTCGAATATTTTATAGTATTAAAGAGTCTATTCGAATAGTATATCTTTACGTATTAATTTTATAATAGGGCGGACGATTTTTAAAAAGTCTTTTATAAAATACCGGTAGAAATTATAAAAACCTATAAACGCCTAAGTTTATTTAAAATTAGCCGGTATTAATTAATTAATAATAATTTAAACTTTAAAGGGATTTATTTATAAACCTTCGGTAGAAATTAATAATCCTAGGAACTTAGTTTTTTATATATAAAACTCGTACTTTATAATATTAACCTAGAGTCCCGCTTCGCGTAGTTTTTAAAATATTATTCGAATATATTATATGTACTCCTTACGCGTTTTATTATAGATTAAAATATTATCGAGATATATTTAATATATCTAGTTAATATATTTAAAGAAGAGGTTATTTATATATTATTATTATATAGTAGGTCTATTCGTAAACCTAAATAATAATATATAGTATTTATAAGATTCTAAAGATATTATAAAAATAATATAATCCTCGTTATCGGGGTATATTCGTAACTTATTAAAAACTACGATAATATTTAATTTTATAAAGTATTTATATCCTTAAATACGGGTTAATACTTTATTAATTAAGAGAATTAAGTAGTAATTCTTTTTAATAAGAGTATTTAAGCGCCTATAATTAATATAGAATTTTAGGCCGTTATTTAACTTCTTAGCGAAGAGAATAAATAAAATAAAGAGTATTTAATTAAATAGAATAAAATCTTTTTTAAGATTCTTTTCTAGGTACTTCTTAATTTACTCTAATTTATATCCCGATATCGGGTATATTTTATTCTTTAGAAGCTTCGCCTTAATATCCTTATCTTTAAATTCTAATTAATAATTATATAAACGATAAGGAGGAAGTTTATCGGCTTTAACTTTATTAAATAAATTTATATAATTATAATATATAAACGGTAATCGCTTCTTAATCTCTTTAAGATTAAATATTTTAGTTTTATTTATAAAAACCCCGTCTAGATAATCTTTCCGTAGCGTAGTTATTCGTTTATCGATTTCTTTAATCGTAAAAGAGAATAACTAGTTTATTTTATCTTTCGCGAGGAGGTAGAATAAGGTAGTATCGATTTCGTAAATATTTAAAATCTTAGGGTCTCTTAACTTCGTTAATTTAATAATTTAAAGAGTAAAAGTAATTCTTTTTTTATATAATAATTAAATAATATAGAGAAGAGGGTTATTATTAGAGTTTATCTCGTCGGTTTCTTTATTTATCGGTTTAAGAAACTAGTTTTTAAATAATAAGAAAATAAAATTCTTTTAAATAAATATAATATTTTTATTATAGTTATAACGACCTAGAGCGAATAGGATTTTATTTTATAATATATTTAATATAACTCTATATTTATTTATTTATAGTTTACCTAAAATAATATCGTATTATCTTAACGGGGTAATAAATATCGAGTAAAAAATCTCTTTATAATCTTAAATAATAAAGTTTAAAAGAATTATATAAGTAATTAATTTTTAATTCAACCGGTCGTCGAAGCCTTTTAATAATTTAAATCGTAATAATAAAATAAATTCTATTTATAACTTTTTATAAATATTATTTATAATAATTATATTTATAATAATATATACCCTAAAGTAATTACTATTTATAAGAGTATTAAGCGAAAACTTTTACTAGCGGGAAGATAATATAATTAATAATTTAAAAAAATAGTATCCTAACTCGTCTTCTTTTATAGATATTAAATATATTTAATTTTTTCCTTTTACTAAGTTTCTTTTAAAAGAGGTTATTCGTTTCCCGAATCTAGGTTAGAAATAATAGTTTATTTTATAATATCCTAAACTTCGTAGGTATTATTTATATTTATTTTATATATTCTAACCTCTTCCTATACTTTTTTTCCGGCCTCGTTTTAAATTAATTTAGAGTAATCGCCTCGGAAGTATCCGAGTTTATTATAACCGAAGTATTTAACGGAGTTTAGAGTTTCCGTTTTAATATACGACTTCGTTAGAATTAATTTTATAAAAAGTATATATTATCCGAGAGTAGAGATATTTACTCGACTATTATATCGGTAAAATAATAAGCCCGTATTCTACTAAAAAAGGCGGAAAAGGCGTTTAGATCTATTTAGTTTATATACTAGCCCTAGAGATCGATTTAATACCTACTTTCGTCTAAAGTTACTAAATACGCATTTAGTACCTCGATTTATTTTGAATAATTTTAAATAAATCGGAATAAGCTAGTTTAAATAATACCGGTAGATAATTAAATATATATAATAATAAGTGAATTATATAGTCTATAATACCGCGCTAGCTTAGGGAGTATTACGCGCGTATATAATTTTTATAAATCGACGTAATTTAAAATCGAAATTAGATTAGTATAATTATAGCGCTCTATATAGCCTTAGCGAGCTACTCGGCGCTAGTAGAAAATCACGGATTTAAAATCTTAAATCCGAAGTTACTATTTTTAGGGTTTTTAGTATATTCTATTTTTTTTCCATTTTTTTTCAATATTATTTCTAATTTTTAGTTCTAAAATCGTGAAATATATACCCTAAGCGCCCTAAGCGGATTTAATACCACGACTCTTTTTATACGGGCTCCCGCTTTACCGATATAGGAGCGACTCGGGTACTAGTAATAGTTTTTATAATAACGGACTTCTTAGCGTAGGTAGAATATTACTTCTTATTTATATTAAATAAATATTCCTTCTTCGCTTTAAAAATAGCCTAACTCTAGTAAGTTTTAAAAACTATATAAAGACGTAGGTAAAACTTCTTATCGAGATCCTAATATAGTATATAATTATCCCTATTTATAATTATTCTAAAATATATATATTTTAAATAAAAGTTTTAGAAAGACTAGTTTATAGCTTAAACTAGTACGCTTTAAATATTATAAATAATAGTTTATTAATTAGGATCTTTATAGATATTCTAAAGATAAGAAAGAATCTTCATAATATTTTTATATAAATTAATAGTATTTATTCACCTCTTATCGATAGTATATTTAATAGTATTACTACTAGTTCTTAAAGTAATATAATTAACCTCTACCGTAGGAGTTAAGAAGTAATCGGTATTAATTATAAATTTCTTAATTATCTTAATTACTTAATCGTCCTAGGTTAGATTAAATTTATTTATAAAAACTAGCGGATCGGGGAATTTAGGTATTAATTTCTTAAACTAGATTTAAAGAGCTAGATTATTATCTCGATTCTTTAATATATTAATTTATTATTATAATATTTATTTATTTTATTATAATATTTAAATACGCCTTTAGGCCTATTAAACCTATTTTTAAATAATCTCGAGATTATCCTATATTTTATTATAATAGAGGGAGGTATTACGAAAAGAGTCTCTCTTAAATCGTATTTAATTAAATATTTAAAATACCGAAACGGGGTCGTCTTTAATTTATTTACGAAGTTATATTTTATTGAAAATCTTTTAAGGAGTACTAGCCGCGTCCTCTTTAATTAGAGTATTATTTAGTAATATTAATTAACGTCGGGCGTTTATCTCTTAAAGTATCTCTCTCGTCTATTAATTTATAATTTCTTATTATATTCGTAACGTATTATTATATACTATAAGAGTTTACGTAATTAAATAATAATATATTTTAATTTAATATATATTAAGGGAGTATTATTATTTTCCGTTAATTTCTTTCGATTTATTTATAGTATAAATAGTCCTCTAGCTTTTTTATTACTCGTTTAAATACGAATCCGATATACTATCCCGTTAAGGCTCTTTATATTCGATTTACCTATATAATAAATTAATTTAAGAATATTAAATCGTAGTAAAACTCCTATTAGCGTTTTCTTTAAATTCGATAATTATTCGAATAAAGGGAGTATAGGGTAAGTTAGTTATAATATTAAAACTAGTATAAAAACGATATTAATATAAATATATTAAATAAAATAATTAATTAAGAAGTAAAGATAGTAGTTCTATATATACGAAGGTATTTAAGAATACTAAAGCGGCAGCGGTACACTAGGCCTAATCGGGTATAATAGTACGTAGTTTATTAAATATAAATCGTAGGAAGACGGGTACGGTCGTAATAAATATAATTACTCGGTTATTAGAGTTACGACTCCTATATAAATATTAATATCTAAAAATATAAATAAAGGTTCTTTTATTTACGCGAGTTTCGTTTTATATACCTATATTTTATTTACTCGTTAACGGCGGAGGAAAATATTTAATTCTATAGGGTTTTATATAGTAGTTATTTTATAATTTTTAAAATAGAAGAAACTCCTTATAATTCGAATATTATTAATATTTAATAAATAGCTAGACGGGAGTCTTTATTTAAATTTAAGATTTCGACTTTATATATATATATTTATTTTATACTCTTTCTTATATATAAATATAGTAGATATATTCTTTTTATAATTCCCTTTTTTTAATATATCGGGCCGCGACTACGATTATTTTTCTAATCGATTATATTATAGAGGGTCTATTCTTTATTATTTTAATTTATTAAAGAAAAGAGGGGGAGGAGGAAGAGGAGGAGGAGGAAAAAGAATTTCTCTTTATTAATACTACGATCGCGTTAAAAATATAAATACCGCTACGAGATAAATTTAACGCGTCGCGATATAAGATCTTTTAACTCTTTAAACTATTATAATTAAAAATTAAATTTTTTATAACTAATAGGATATATACCTAGATCTCGTTACTAGTTATAATATATATTAATCGATAATTTATCGATATTATTATTACTAGAAAAAGTATAATTATAGGAATATATATATATATATATTTTAAAAAAACTTTAATCTTTATTATTTTAATTAAAATAATACGAGAAGATATATTTATTATATTATAATAAACTATTTTTAAAAAAAATAAAAAGAATAATAAATAATTTTATAAATCGAAATAATTTATATTATAATTCTAATTACAAGTTAATAATAACGAAACTCGGATAATTATAAAAGAAAATAATACTATATACTCGTTATATTTATAAAAAGATCGAAGAGAAAATTATTTAAAAAGAAATTAAAAAAAGTCTAAAATCCTTATATTAAATTTTTAAAAAATTAGAATTTAAAAACAAAAACGATATTAACTAATATCTAAATAAAATAATAATAGAATTTAAAGAAACTATAAATACTACGGTCTTATAAATTCGTTTATATTAAATTTATTATTATATTTAAATTATATAAAAGATTAAAGAGTATATAAAAGAGTATAAACGAAATTATAATATTTAAATAAGAAGGACTTTAAATATAACGAATAATAAAAGAATACGCGTAATTCGGAAAATAGGAATATTTTTATAAAGAGGAAGTATTTATAAAATCTTATTAAAATCGAAGAGAGTATAGAAATTTATTATATAAAAAATTTAAATTTAAAAAGAGTAATTATACGAGTATCTCGCTAACTCGGTATAATTAATTTTAATACGAACTACGCCCTAATATCAATATTTTCAACTTTATTAATTTCTAATTTCCTATTTATATACTATCTCTAAATTATAACCGAATTATATACTATTGAAGAAAATCGTATTTAAGGTATTTTTAAACTTATTCCCTCTAAGATTAAATCTAATTTTAGCTCGTTAGTTATTTAATATTATATTATATATACGTAACTCTTAGACTAGTATAATAAATAGGATTAGATTTAAATAAAGTTACTTCTACGTATTTGTACCGGAAGAAGAAAATATCCTCTATTATTATTTATAACGACTAGATAGAATTAATATATTTTATTAGCGCCCGATATTTTTAAGAGTTATAAATTCTATTTTACGCGAGGGTTTAAACCTAGTTAAATATATATTAAATTAATAATTTCTTAATTTCTTAAAATATAACTTTTAATATAAACTACGAAAGTAGAAACCCCTAATAATATAATAAAAGAACGCGTATAAATTAGACGATATTTTAAGATAATTTTAATATTTTTAGGGTACGCACTTAATATATAAAGTAAAGTCGAGTAATATTTATAATTTTTACGAAATCGGGTTCCGAATTAATATAAATAATAGTTAATAAATAATTATAAAAGAGTAAAATAAACCTCTATACTAGATAAATATAAATAATCGAGAATTTATTACGTTTATAAAGTATATTATTATTACCGACTTTATATTTCTATCGATATTAATTCTAGCCGGGAAGTAATTCCTATTTAATAATTTCATTATACTATATTAAAACTAGATTTTAATAATTAGAATTCGGGCCAAAGACTACGTATATAATATATAATCTTTATATTAACTTTATTAATCAATAATATAATTAATAATTGAATCTCCTCTTTGAAAAAGATAAGACGAAAGCTAGGCCAATAGGATTTCACTACCTTAAAGAGTTACGAAATTAGTTAAGATAAAAAGGAATAAAAGTAGTAGAGATAAGATTTAAGGTACTAAAATAGAGAGTAGGCTATTAACGCGTTCTAATATAACGAAGATATTATAATAATAAAAAAAGATTAATAATTAAATAAGAGGGTATAAAGGGGGTATAAAAGTTTTAAAAGAATTAATAATAATTATAATAAAGATTATAAAAAATATAGAATATAAGGAGGTATAATAAATAATATACCGCGGGTTATAATTAACGTAGATTATATTAAAAATAATTTTTAATTATATATAAGAATCGGTAGAAGAGCGTAAACTTTAAAAAGCCTAAATAAACTCGTTAAAATAAAAGATTTAGAAATTTAAAGCGAGGAGTATACCTATATTATTAATATAAAACTAGGTTAATATTACCCGTAAATATATATTTATCCTATCGAGATATATAGCCGAAATAAACCCTTCTCCCCCGGTAATAACGACTAGCGCGAAAGCGAAGTAGTTAATAATTAAAATAAATAATATTAAGACTAGGGGATAATTTAGGAAGACGATTAATTTTTAATTAATTAAAATATTCCGGAACGAAGCCTATTTAATAACGGAGTTAATTATCGGAGTAAAATAAATAATAAAAAGAGACTTCGTTTTATATTATATAATAGTAGAGGTAAAATAAAGGCTAGAGAAAGTAATTAAATAAATAAAAAGTATTAACCCCTCGGCGAGAGTACTAAAATAAATTTATATAATAATAATACATAATATAAAGAAAGAGGCCGTCGATATAAATAATTAAAAAGCGGTAATAGAGATATTATAAAAAGATAACTATAAATTATACCTAGGATTAAATATTATAAATATAAAATAACTAGGGTTCGCCTTTAAACTAGACGAATATAATCGCGAGAAAAAGTATTTAATGCTCCTTCTTAAGATCCCGGACCTAGATACGGTGAATAAACTAGTAGCGGACGGGTTCCTAGAAAACGAATAACTATTACTATACGAAAAATAAAAGAGAATAAATAACCCGAGGTAGTATTTTAATTACTAGGGGTACGATTATATAATTTTAATTTATAAAAACTAACCTAAATACGAGATATATATAGAATTATATTAATTATATAAATATAATACCGAAAGCCCGAAGGAAAAATATTACGCGGTTTACTCTAAATATTATAAATCCTAGAGTAAAGCGTATTTAATTAAATAAATAAAAATATACCGAATCCGATAAAGATTAAAGAATAAACCTAAATAATTCGCGGTATTACCGAGGATAGTAGCCCTAAACTCCTAGGTATAGTTAATTAATAATAGGTTCATATTAATACCGGCTAGGGGCGCGAGGAAGAGGAAAATAATAACGGATATAATTAATAAAGTCTAAGATATTATTATTATATATAGGAAGATAAGGAGACCGAGATAAAATAATAAACTAATAATAATATTTAAATACATAGTTCTTTAAGTCCTAAATAACTTCTTAGGAATAATATTCGATTAATTAAACGAAAACCGGCTAAAATTAATACTATTAAATAACTAAGAAATAAACGAGGAATTTACGAATATAATATTAATATATAATAAATTATAGTACCTAACTTAAAGTCGTATAGTATAATATTAGGAAGAAATCGAAGTTAATAATAAAATTACTTTAAAACGAGTAAATTAAAGATATCGATATTATAGTTATTTAAGAGCCTAGTTAGAATCCTATTATTTAAGCGTTATATAACGATAATATTAATTATTTTTATTTAATATATAAAGAAGGCCTAAAGACCCGTATAGACTTTTATATAAATAAAAGAATCGATATAAATAATTAAGAGCTAGTTTATTATAAAGGCGATTTATACTTTATAAGAATTATATTAAACGAGCGAAGAAATAAAAAGAAATCTCGGTCGGATAAAATTAGAGAGGAGGAGGTTATTAATCGAGGAATTCTTTATTATAAGAAGGTATAAATTAATAATATATATAATTTATTATTAATATAGTATACCTCGATTAATAATCCGTTAATATTATTATTATTAAAGGAAGCGTTAACGGAGGAAAGCGAATATATCTTTTTAAAAAACTTTAACCTTTATTACCCTAACTAAAATAATACTAGGCGATATATATATTATATTATAATTAATTATATTTTAAGAATAATAAAGTCGAGGGAAATAAAATTAAAATTATTAAAAATATCTATTATATAAAAAGCCCGAGGATACGAAAGTATAATCGATTTATTATTTTTTACGAGAGGAGCGTATTAAGTTATAAATAACTCTATAGTCCGCGAAGACTTATATTATAACTCCGATTATAAACTAGTAGTAATAGAATTCGAGTAAATATAAAAAAAGGTAATATTATATACTCGGTATATTTAAAAGAAGATTAAGGATAATATTATTTAAAAAGAAATATAATAAAGTATAAAGTCTTTTTATTAGGTATTAAAAAAACCAAAGTTTAAAAATAAAATAAATATCGATTAATATTTAAATAAAATAATAAAAGGCTTTTAAGAAATTATTAAGTTTATAATTTTATAGGCCCGCCTATATTAAAGGGCTAAATTTTATTAAAACTCCCGTTATACTAATATTATATTAAAGGTAAAGGAATATATAAAGGAGTATAAACGAAGTCGAAATATCTAAACGGAGAAGGCCCTAGATATAATAAATAATAAAAGAATATATATAATTCGAAGAACGAAAACGTTTTTTTAATAGGAGAGTATATATAAAATCTTATTAAAACCGACGGGAGTATAAAAATTTATAAAATAAAAAAAGGAGAAAAATAACTACCTTAAAAAACTTCTTTAATTCTTAATTCTTAAAAATTAAAGATTTCGAGGGTAAAATAAAAATCTTATAAAGAGTATTATTTCCCCCTCTACGGATAATAAATTTAAGTAATATTGGTAAAATAAGGTATTTAAAGCCCGTTAAAATAAACTAGGAAATAATTAAGATAAAAATATATAAAATAATATAATACCTAATTATTAATAAAGTATTAAGAATAATTAAAATCTTAAACCGATTCCTAAAAGTTATAATAAAAACGGAAGTAATAAATATTATTATTTATTTATTCTAGGCCTACCTTAGATAGAGATACTACCCGAGGTATTTTAAAAAAATTAATATAATAATCTTTAAGAAATTAAAAAAAGGCGACTATTTAGAACTAAAATTATATAGGTTTATTATACTTCTCGATATACTTAGTAAAGCGCTAGAAGTAATTATCTCTAGAAAGTTAAATAATATAACGGAGGAGTATAAACTATTATTACTATAGTAAATAAAGATTAAATAAAAGCGCTCGGTAAAAACCGCGCTAAAGACCCTTATAAATATAGTATATACTATATAAAACTATAGTAAGAACGGGAGGGGAAAGATAGTAAACCTATTATTATTAAATATAATAAAAGCGTTTAATAATATCTTATATAAGAGGTTATTATATAATTTATAAATAAAAGGTATACCTAGCTTAATCGTTAACTAGATAATAAGTTTTTTATCGGATAAGATTATATCCGTAATATTTAAGAGAAGGACGAGTATAATAAAGAAAATAATAATAAATATTTTATAAAGATCGTTTATTTTACCGGTACTTTTTCTATTCTTTAATATATTATTAATCGAGGAGTATATTAAAATAAATCTATTAATATAAGTTAAAGGATTCGTAGACGACGTCTATTTATTTATTTATAACGAGAGTATAAAGAAGAATTATACGAATTTAGAGCGAGCCTATAATATTTATTTAAAATAAATAATTATTTATAGAGTATTATTTACCCCCTAGAAATACGAGCTAGTTTATATATCTCGAATACCGAAGAAGTTTAATATAGAAATAGCGATAAATTTTAAGAACGTAATTATCGAATCTAAAACGAGTATTAAGATTTTAGAATTATATATCGACTTAAAATTAAAATAAAGATTATACCTAGCCTAGATTAAAATTAAGGCGATTAATTAAAGCCGCGCTATAAAATATTTAATTAATTCGATATAAAGCGTTACCTTCGCGAAGTATAGGACGGTATATAATATAATAATTAAACTAATATTAACGTTTACGGCTCCGATATAATATTAATTAAAAAGAATAACGAAGGTTATAAAGGGATATATAAAGAAACTAGTAATTATTTAGAATAATTATTTTAAAATGATTTTAAAAGTATTTAAGATTACCCCGATTCTAATATTTAAAACCGAGTCGGTAATTATATTAATCGACCTTTAGTTAAACCGCCTAGTAATACGATATTAAATAAATCGAGGGACCTATTTAGTTATAATTATAAGAAATACGCGGATCTAGAATAAACTCTAGCGTAGAGGAGGTAGGTAATAATAAATACCTCCGATATCGTCGATAGAAAAAGAAGCCTAGGTACTTCGCGCCCTAGGATTTAAAGAATAATATAAAGTAACTATAATTATAAAAAGGAGAAAAGACTATATCGGTAAATCTTAAAAACTCCTATTAAAACCCTAGTTACCGACTGCGCGGATAGGGCTAGTAGCGTCCTACTAGTAACTTTTACTAAGAAAAATTATCAATAAAACGTTACTAGTAGCCCTAATTTATAGATAGAGCTACTAGCGTCTTATTAATAAATTTAATAAATTAAAGGTCCGGGTAAATAACTTTTAATAAATTTAATAAATCGGGGGTCCGGGTAATATCCTATTAATAACTCTAAATTAATTTTAGTAGGATTAGTAACTTTAGTAATTTATATATACCGTTAATATACTAATAGTAGCCAGCCCTATTATAGGGTTAAAATAAATAAAATTCTATAATCGTCGCTATTAATAGTAGCGACCTCTAGCGACGACTATTAATACTAGCGACCTACCGGGCCCGGAATAATAAATTTTAATGAAAATTCTCGTGGGGGCGTTACCTAGGTATATCTAGGAAATATATATATATAAATATTATACTATTTCGTATATTATAGCGTATACCTTAGCGTATACCTTAGTATATACTATAATTACGTATACTATAATAGGCTTTCGTCTAATATTTTAGGGGCTACTACGGGGGGCGTATATTATATATACTTTTATATATATTATTCGTATACTATTCGTAAACTGCGTACGCTATTACGTATACTATAAAGTATACTATAACCCATATTATAGCCTATACTATAGCGTATATTAATACGTATATAAATACATATACTATAGGGTATATAATAGGCCTATTCGTTTAATATTTAAATTACTAATTATTTATCGAGTTATTAAACCTATTAATAGTAAATATTATTTATTAATAAGACCCTACCTAGACCCCTAATTTACTAATCCTATTAAACCTCGGGTCGGTATTTAATATAGAGTTTCAATATAAACCCGTAGACGGCTTTCTAATAAAATTAATAGTATTTAGAGTATACTAATATTTACTTTTAAAATTTACCGATATAGATAAACTTAATCGAAGACGTCGAAGAATACTAGGATATTAAGGTTATCGACTAGAGGGTAAAAAACTAGGCCCGTTAATAATAACTAGATAAATAGGAGAGTTATAAGATAATAATTCTTATATAGATTATTAACTCGGTCTAAAAGGGAGATTTATTTAGGGACTAGTTCGATTATTATAATTAATTAAAGAAGGCTAAAAACTTTATAATAGTATAATTAAAATACGGTAAAATCGGATTAAATAAATTCTTATATCGAATAAAGATATTTATAATTCGTAGCGCTAATTACTAATATAGATAAAGGAAATAAAGTATAAAGTATATATTATTATTTTACCCGGAACTAGCTAGGGATAAAGCGGAGCTAGTAGAATAAATAGATATATATAATTTTAGGAAGATATTAATATAGGTTTAAAATATATATATAACCGCGCGGTAAATAATAAAAATGGGATAACTCGGTTAATTCTCTTTTATTAAAGAATAACTAGTACGATTTAAATTATTATTAGGACCTAACGATATACCTAGATCTATAAAGAAGAGGAAGAAAAGGAAGAAGCCGCCGGCCGGAGGGCTATAAATATCGACTATTTAATAAATTTATAATAAAGCGGTTTATAGGCCTACGAGATAGGTAAATAAAATCTAAAATTAAAATAAAAGAGAAACGGAGGGAAGGATAAATAATATATTTTAAAATAATTATAACTATCGGCTATTAACTAGTAAAAAGAGGAAATAAGTTATTAATAAATTAGAGTTTTTAACCGACGAGGTTTCTCTACCGGCTAGTAGGCGCCGCTAGTAGCCCTATTAAAAGAGTATTCGCGGAACTCCCTCATTAATAAAGTAATCTTACTAGAGTAAATATATAAATCAATCAATTAATTAATATAATTAATATATTATTAATATTATAGTTAGATATATTATTATAAAACTAGTTATTAACTCCTAGTTTCTAGAATTTCTTAAAGATTTATTTATTTATTAAGTAATAGAGATCTTTACTAAAATTATATATTTATTATTATATTATTATATATATTTTAGGTATTATAATTTAATAATTCTAATCTCTTTAAATCTTTTTAAATAATAATTTATTAGAGGTATATAGGCGAGTTAAATATAAAATAAATATATTAATAATATAAACTCTTTAATCGAGTTTAGGGATCTTATTAATAATATTAAATTAAATAATATAAACTATCGTTAAGGAATCCTTCGAAAATATATAACGCTTTTAATTATTGAATACGAAAACGAGTAATTAGAATATAAATTTTAAAGTTATTCTTATATTATTAGTAATAAATAATTATTAATTATATTATTTATTATTATACTTAAAGATTTACCCTTAGTAATATCCGAAAATAATTCGATAATTAGTCGTAATTAATATAATTTATTAATATAATAAGAGAATTTATATTTTAATAAACTCCGGGACTTTTATAAAAAGAATATACGAGACTACCGCGATTAAATTTATAATACAGAAATTACTTTTTATTTTACGATATATAAATTTCCGATAAATAAAAAGAAGATTTTATATATAATACTTATATTAAAAAGCTATATTAAGAATATTTAAAATAAGTATAAAAACAATTATTTAACGGAGAGTCTTAATTAAGAAATATTCTTTAACTTCTTTTTTAATTATATTGAAAATCTAATAAATTAATAATTAGATATAAATATATAATATTAATATATAAGTTAAATACTAAACTACCTTAGATAGTATAAGAATTCGAAATATATTTTAATTTATCAAGAACCTAGTCACTCTTTTATAATAAAAAGTAATTAGTTATATAAGAAATTAATCGGTTTCCGTCCTCTTTTATAATATATAGCGAACTCGTAGTATTTCTAACCCGATTTAAATATAACTTAATAAAGAATAAAAAGAAATATAAAAGTAATAATTGAATTAATTATTAAAGGCGTTATAAGAAGTTAAAGATAAATAATTATATAGATAAAGATGAATTTAATATAAATAATATAAATCCTAGAATAGAGATAAACATTATTAATAATAGTTTTATCAAGTAATATAACCTCGAATATATATAAAAACGCGCCGTTTATATATCCGAAGTAAATAAACAAATAAATAGTTTATTATTATAATATTTATAGTATAAATTATCGTTTAATAAATTTATAAAGACGTTTTTAAATATATATTAATATTTTCTATATTATTAATGAAAAGGGATTATTTATTACTTTGAATATACTAGCTCTAAAAAAAGTAAGGATTTAATTAAATCTTAATATATATATTTAACGATTCGGTATCGTTAAGGGTATTTTTAATTTAGAAAAATTTAAAGACTTCGTTAAATCCTTAAAGACTAAACTAGCGGTCTATATATTGATATATATAAAAATAGGCCTATTTAACTTAAAATAATAAAATAGAATAGTGATTAAATATTAAAATAACGCGGTAATAAATACAATGTCCGTTAATTATAATATTATATACCGCTAGTACTTTTAGAAATTTCTTTAAATAAGAAAATAGGTTAATTACCTTCGTATAATAATAATAATTATATTAATATTATTATCGAAGAATATTTATATTATAAATATCTTTATAATTTATTTAATACTAAATTATTAGAATTTAGAAGATATTTAAATAACGTTTTAACGAAGGGTTATATTAAATATTTTATAAATTTAATAAAAACCTTTATTCTTTTCGTCTTTAGAAAGAATAGTAGTCTACGATTATATATTAATTATCGAGGCTTAAATAAAGTTATTATTGAGAATTATTATTCTTTATTATTAATTAATAAAATACTAGATCGTTTAAACGGCGCTGTCGTCTTTATTAAATTTAATTTAAAGAATATTTATTATTATATTAAGATTAAGATAAGCGATAAATAAAAAATAATATTCTTTCTACGATACGAATATTTCAAATATATAATAATACTTTCTAAATTAACAAATATATTTATTACTTTCTAAATTTCTATTAATAAATCGTTAATAAGAATAGTAAATATATTTTATATAATTTATTTAGATAATATCCTAATTTATTTAAATTTAAAAGAAGAGTATATAAATTATATATAATAAATATTAGAGTATTTGTAAAAATATTCTTTATTTACGAGTTTAATTAAAATATAACTTTTTTATTTAATTAATTAAATTTCTAGGATTTATTATAAATACCGAAGATATATTAATAAATAAACGTAGAGTTAAAACGATTTAACTCTAGCCGAAACTGAAATTTTAATTATAATATTTAAATTCTCTTTAACTTTCTTAATTTCTTATTATACTATATTAAGACTAGACTTTAGTAGTTAGAATTCGGGCCAAAGACTACGTATATAATATATAGTCTTTATATTAACTTTATTAATTAATAACGTAGTTAATAAGTTATTAATATTATAGTTAAATACGTTATTATATAATTAATTAATTACTTATAACTCCTAAAGTTCTTTAGAGATTAATTTTTTTATTAAATAATAAAGACCTTTACTAAATTTATATATTTATTTTTATATTATTATATATATTTTAGGTATTATAATTTAATAATTTTAATCTCTTTAAATCTTTTTAAATAATAATCCGTTAAAGATATAAAGGTAAATTAAATATAAAGTAAATATATTATCGACGTAAACTCCGTAGACGAGTTTAAGGACTTTATTATTAATATTAAATTAAATAATATAAAGTACCGCCGAGGAATCCTTCGAAAGCGTATAATATTTATAATTATTAAATACGAAAACGAGTAACTAAAGCGCGAAATCTAAAATTAATTTTACGATATTAAAGATAAGTAATTATTAATTATACTATTTATTATTATATTTAAAGATTTATCCCCGGTAGTATCCGAAAATAATTCGACGGTCGGTTATAATTAATATAATTTAATAATATAATAAGGGAATCTATATCCTAATAAACTCCGGGATTTCTATAAAAAAAATATACGGGACTACCGCGATTAAATTTATAATACGGAAGTTATTTTCTATTTTACGTCGTATAACTTTCCGATTAATAATAAAAAGATATTATACGTAATACCTACGTTAAAAAGCTATATTAAAGATATTTAAAATAATTATAAAAATAACTACCCGGCGGAGAGCCTTAATTAGAAGATATTTTTCAATTTCCTTCTTAATTATATTAAAGATCTAATAAACCGATAACTAGATATAAATATATAATATTAATATATAAGTTAAAGGCTAAATTAAATAATATAAAAATTTAAAATATATTTTAATTTATTTAAAACCTAGTTACCCTCTTATAATAAAAAATAATTATTTATTCATTTATTAATACGCCTATACGATAATATTATATAAGAAATTAATCGGCTTTTATTCCTTCCTATAATACGTAGCGAACCTATAGCGTTTATAGTATAATTTAAATATAACTTAATAAAGAATAAGAAAAAATATAAGAGTAATAATTAAGATAATTATTCGGGCCCTTATAAAAAGTTAAAGATAAGTAGTTATAAAGATAAAAATAAGTTTAATATAACTAAAAAGAAGGAAAGTTTATTAAAATTTAAAAATATAAATAAATAAATTATATTTTATAAATAAGACCTTAGCGAGGTTAGATATTATAATTATAAAGAATATAAATATATATTCCTTAACTATCTTAAAAAGAAGTTTGGAATAATCGGTTATATAAATAATTATTAAATTACGGGAAATAACGAATCTTTAGGGAAATCTCCGTCTTAAAGAGATAATAAAAAATAATTATTTCGCGGAGTATATATATTAAATATTTTATACTTCTTAATTTATAGAATATTAAATTTATAGAGTACGTAATTATAAGCGATATAAATTTTAGGGTAAAAATAAATATTATTAATAAAAACTTTATAAAATAATATACTTTTAAATATATAAAAAACGCGCCTCTCTTATATACGAAATAAATAAATAAATAAATAGTTTACTATTATAATATTTATTATATAAGTTATTATTTTACCGATTTATAAGGATATTCTAAAGTATATAATAACGTTTTTTATATTATTAATAAAAAGAGATTATTTATTACTTTAAATATACCGGCCTTAAAAAAAGAAAGAATTTAATTAAATCTTAATATATATACCTAACGATTCGGTATCGTTAAGAATATATTTAGTTTAGAAAAATTTAAAGATTTCGTTAAGTCTTTAAAGATTAAGTTAACGGTTTATATATTAATATATATAAAAATAAACTTATTTAACTCGGAATAAAAGAATAAAATCATAGTTAAATATTAAAGTAATATAATAATAAATATAATATCCGTTAATTATAATACCGGTATACTACTAGTATTTCTAGAAGAATTTAATAATTTTATTAATATCTTTTTAAATAAGAAAATAGGCTAGTTATTTTCTTATAAAATTAACGATTATATTATTAAAACCGAAGGGGATCTACTTTATAGATCTCTTTATAATTTATTTAATATTAAATTAATAGAATTAAGGAGATATTTAAATAATATTTAAATAAAAAATTAAATTAAATATTTTATAAACTTAATAAAGGCCCCTATTCTTTTCGTCCCGAAGAAAGATAACGGTCTATAATTATATATTAATTATCGGGGCTTAAATAAAGTCACCGTTAAAAATTATTATTTTTTACCGTTAATTAATAAAACGCTAAATCGCCTAAATAATATAACCGTCTTTATTAAATTTAATTTAAAGAATATTTATTATTATATTAAAATCAAGATAAGTAATAAAGAGAAAACGATACTCTATATATAGTACGGTTATTTTAAATATATAATAATACTTTTTTAATTAACGAATATATCTACTACTTTTTAAACTTATATTAATAAATTATTAATAGGAATAATAAATATATTCTATATAAATTATATAAACGATATTCTAATTTATTTAAATTTAAAGGAGGAGTATATAAACTATATATAATAAATACTCGAGCGTTTATAAAAATATTTCTTATTTACGAGTTTAAAGGGAAAAAAACTTTTTTACCTAGTTAATTAAACTTCTAGAATTTATTATAAATACCGAAGGTATATTAATAAATAAGTATAGAATTAAAACGATTTAATTTTAACTAAATCTAAAATCTTATTATAATATTTAGATTTTCCTCGGCTTTATTAATTTTTATCGTCGATTTATTTATTAATATTTATAGATAATAGGGCCTCTAATAGGTTTATTAAAAAGAAATTAAAATAATAAAAATTTTAGGCCTTTTATATAACTAGAAAAGACTAAGTATATATTTTATATATTACGAGATATTTTCTTTTAAATATTAGTATTAATATATTTTAACTTAGAATTACGAATTCGAGTCGAGATAAATACCTTTAATTTTAAATATTTATAATACTTTTATAATTATAATAGGATATAAAATAATACCCCGTTATATTTTAGTCGCGTAAAATATAAGGTCTAGAAAAAAGATATAAAATTTATAATAAAAAGTTCCTTATAATCGTTATAATATTTAAATAATAATAGTATTATTTTAAAAATAATTTATATAAAGTTAAGGTCTTAATAAATTATAATAATTTAAGAAAATTTATAAATATTAAGTAATTAAATAACTACTAAATAAAATAGGTTATAAAACTCTCGTTGTTTAATTTTATAATTATATATCGCTTTAATAAAAGTAATTTAACCGATAAATTATTACGATATTTAAATTATAAAAGTTAAATTAATTTATTAAACTAAATATTATTTATATTATAATAAAAGTTATTGAATTTAGGAAAAACTAGTTCTGGCCTTATTATTACTATAATACGAAACGCGTTTATAAATATAGAAGATCTAGAAATAAATAATAATTCGCCTATAATTAACCGATTAACCGTAGGTATATTATAAGGTTTAGTAAATATAAGAATTATATTATTAAGATCCTTAATATTAGTTATTAGAGAGATATATTAAATAATATATTTATCTAGGTTTAAAAAACCTAAATCTAAATAAGAAATTCTAAAGAATTTAAGCGAGATATTTATTTAAATAAATTATAATATAATAAACAAATTATTCAACTTTATTATTAAAGTTATAAATTATAAATTATTTATTCTATATATATTATTAGATTAATAATTATATACGAAACGGTTTATAATATAGAAAGTCTATCGATAGTCGAGTTAATCTATATATTATAAAAGAATAATTCTTTCTCGTAAAATAAGATCGTTATTTATTAATAAATAGATATTATATATTCCGCCGGAGTTTAAACTCTCGATTTAATATTACTCTTTAAATACGATAGTAAAATTTATATATTTATAAAGAGATTAATCCGCGAAGAGTTATTATTTAAATATTATAATAATATCTTAATAAGGTACTTTAACGTTAAAAAGATAATAAAGTTATTATTTACAAAATATTACTAGGATACTTTTAAAACTAGTATATAAAAGTATATCGAGATATAAAATCTTTATTAACGGGTTAAAGTATATAAATACTACTTTTATAATAAAATTAATTCTTTATTTTATTTAACTAGCCCGTAGAAAGAAATTATAAGAAATTATATTATATAATTACTACCTAGTAAATATAAAGAACGTGTTTACGATTTAGTATTTATAATAATAAATAAATAAATTAAAATATTACGATATATCTTTACTACTAAAATTATTAATATTATAAAATTAATAAAGTTAATATATAAAGAAATTATCTTTAGATTCGGGGTATTAAAGGGTATTATATCTAATAAAGAATCCGTTTTTATAAATATTTTTTAATTAAAAGTATATTATTATCTAAAGATTAAACGGCGCCTAAATATCGTATTTTATTTATAAATAGATAATTAGATAGAACGTTAAAATTAGATATTAAAATATTATCTAAAAACTTTTTATATTAATAAATAAAATAATTAAATAGAGCTTCTTTTAATAATTAAATAAATATATTATAATATATAGTATATAACGACGCGTATAATATTATTTAAAATATTATATAATTATACTTTATTAATTAAAACGCGTTTTAAAGACGAGCCGCCTAAAAAAGAAATACCGCCGGTAAAAAAAAGATTTAAAAAGATTTAAAGATTTAGAGAATATTTAAAAAGATATTAAAAATTATAATAAAAACGTAAAAACGTAGTTATAATAAAAAATATAAATCAAAATCATTTAATATAAATAACTTAGTATTATTATTAATAAAGAATCTCGTATAAAAGCGACTAAATAAAAAACTCTTTTATAAATTAATTAAATTATTTAAAGTTCTTAATATAATTAAGTCGTAAATATATCGCTTAATATTACTAACGAAGTATTATATTTATAATATTTTCTATATATTATTACTAGAACTATATTATCGTAAATAAAACGATATATTAATACTAAATATACCTCTACTAGAATTAATAGATAATATTAAAGAATAAAAGATAAAAGAGATTTTAAAAAAAAGAAAAATAAAGAGCGTAACCTAATACCTAATAAAATTAATTAATTAATTAAGTAATTTTAATCAATAAGAGAATAAAGACGTTATTATATATATAGAAAAACTACGTAAAATATATAATTAAAAAGTAAAGATAAAAAAGAAAATAAATAAGAAACGAAAATATTATTAATTATTAACTATAATTAATTATTAATATTTACGGGTATTATAAACGGCCTACTTCTTAACTTTAATTATAATAATTTTTTTATAATAATTTTTTTATAATAATTTTTTTATAATAATTTTTTTATAATAATTTTTTTATAATAATTTTTTTATAATAATTTTTTTATAATAATTTTTTTATAATAATTTTTT
>JAABUS010001855.1_pt1 | contig 43128 bp, 30 predicted proteins | sample 5560161 | NCBI WGS metagenome assembly JAABUS01 (sample SAMN10711885, study PRJNA513376) | rock metagenome | isolation source: Antarctica rocks | place: Antarctica: Victoria Land, Trio Nunatak nord | collected 2016-01-04
GGGGAGGGAGTTTTCGAGGAAGGGTTGGATTTTGCGATAAGCGGGGAAGGTGCGGAAGTGATTTAGGGTGGGCCGACAGCTGGTTACATTTGTGTAGGTGCCTTCAGCGAAGCAGTAGATGGGGGTGTTTGGCGGGGGGAAGAAGGGGTGTCTGGAGGCGTTGAAAATGTTTGGGTATGGGGAGCTGTCTAGTGCGAAGCGAGGTAGAATAGTCAAGCCTGGTACTGATGTGATAGGCTGGATGCTCGTTTGTAGTGGGTGTGCTAACCCTGTGGAGGACAATAGCAATGAGAATGCGATGACGATGAGTTTTTGAAATTCCATGGTGGGAACAAACTTGTATCAGACAATGAAAGCTGATTCATCAAGAGGTGAGGAAATCTAAGACTCTGCGCCTAATCTCAATCATCAGCATCGCTATAACCGAGCGCTTCGAGATATTTTGTAGCTCATGTATAGTCGTACGCGTCCATCGCAAGTCGCAAATCACAGATAAAATCGTTCCTACTAGAATCTGTTTCTCCTAATCGTCATCAGCATCATCTTTGTCGACATTTTGTCTTCTTTTGGTCGTCGTTAGTATCCTTGTTTTGACTCCTACAACCTCCAAACGAGCTCAGGAGGGCCCTCATGAATGCCACTTGTGTTGATAGCTTGCCCGGCATGTGTGTTGTACCTGACTGTTGAGGAGCAGCCGCTCTTCCCCCTCACTGTGTAAGCTCTCATGCAAGAAATCCTTTTATTTCTTGGCCACCTCTTTGCAACGATTTTCCTCGCAATTGGTGCCAACGCTGCCATTTCTACTGCTCCCTCAGATCCATCGTTGATTAGATGATCCCAGGATTGCTGTGACACTTGGTCCACTACAATGTGATTGAGGGTGCTTCTAGGGGCAATTAAGGGGAGACTTATGCTATACGGCAAATGTCTGGAGCAAGCGAATCATGTCCGTTTCATTGAGTGAACAAAGCGGCATGTGTATCTCATCTCGTTTGGCAGGAACCGCTCGTGTCCCAAAATGAAGGTTCGACCCTAAGAACATGCTTTCTTCTAGTTGGAGATGATAGATTGTTTCATAGATTATGTCGCTCTTAAACTCGCGTCTCATTTTCCTCCGACGAAAATTTCTCATACGCTGATGACCTACAGCGGCGGTACATTTTGGAATGCCTTCCAAATCCATAAACAGTAGGTTCAGGTGAAGATGCGTCGGCAGCAGGCTTAGGTATAGAATTGCTAGACGAGGGGGGAGGATGAGGAGGAGAGGAAGGATAGACTAGTCTACCTTGGTCCCATATGGGATGCGGAGCAACCTTCACCATGTGTTCGGCAATATGATCTAAAAAAGTATGCCGTCGGACGCCTGGACAACCATCCTGATTGGCAAGTGGACAGATCTTTAAGCCAGACTGCGGCTCGAGATTACGATTACCATGCAGACTGCTGTAAACGTGACGCCACCAAGAATTAAAACTACGCCACATCCTTTCACTGAGGGACAGGACACATGTAAGGCCGAAGATCTCGGATAAGGTGGATCCTGTCGGAGCGGAATTACTCTATTCACATCCAGAAGCAACATCTTTGCTGACCTCCACAAGATTTCATGAGGGTACTGATCTTTTGTCCTAAAAAGTTGGGAATTCATGTATTCGTGAAGATCCTCTTTGTCGGTCTCGACAAGTCGGAAACAAAGAGGGCACTTGGACGATCCCGATGGTTCTAAACACACTGGTGGAAGAGGGAATCGCGGTTTGTTATCCGGCTGTGGACATCCTGTTAAGTTTCCCTTGTACCAAGCGTCGCTCTGCTGCGAGTCACCCAAGTCGTTGCTATTTCTCCAGTATCGTGAACACTCCAGTCGCCGTTGATTGGCCTTTCGAAGTCTTTCGAGGAAAGGAGTTTGTCCTTGAAGCAAGAAACCTTCTGTCTTTGTGATTGATACGTTATCAGCACCTGCAGTGTTCTGTCTCACCTGGCTGGGCGCTGTGGAAGAGGCTTTTGAAGACCTCTGATACTTTGTATCTGGTCTAGGGGAGAGACTATCATCGCCAGTACTTTCGTGTACAACATGATCATGACATTGCCATACCCTTCCCTCAGTGCATCAACTGCTTCAACCAAAGCAGTGTCATCCCTCATATACTAGCCGATGACGATCTTGTGGCGAGCGACAAGGTCTGTGACTGTATCAAGGCCATTCACCAAGACTTTGTTCTGTTGAGAATCATTCAACATAGGCTAGCCAATAGGGTCAGATAACAGAATGCAGTAGAATTAGTAGCACACTTACAGATATGAGTAAGCATATCCCCGAAAATGGCAATCCAGCATACAGGATCCGCGTTTGCAGCCTTCCTGCATCATTAAGAGTGCTGATGACCTTGACAATGCGGTCTACCTGGCCTCGGGTCTTGATAGGTTTGTGAACCCACTGTAGTCTCCATTGCTTCTGCAGTATCAGTGTCCTTTGGGTAGTCAAGATAGCCTGTGCTCGCTCCTAGATACTCACGTCCTCAGCTCCATCACTCGCTTCTCCCAGTATCCTTTCGTAATTCTTGACGAGCGAGCTATTCTCAGCTCCCAATTGTGCATACGCAATTAATAAATTAATTATTAAAATAAAATAAAACTTAAAGACCCCATAGATCATCTCGATCAATTTGAGTAGCTGGTCTGGGTGACTGGGAGGGAGTTGAATCAGGCTTCAGGTGTTTCTTCGGAGGCAGCGAATATCCAGTCATCAGCGAGCCCGTCCTACTTGGCATCCCTCTGCAGTTCTAACTATCGTGCCTTTGAGTAATGATACCCGTACGAAAGAGGGTTTAGATGTTACTCGAGTGGTCCGCCAGATCGCGCCGCCTTTATCGTCGTTAAGCTCCTGTGCGCGTGACGATGGCAAGAGAACGCCAAATCTTGGCTCCTGTCTTCATGGGTTGATAGAACGATGATTTCGAGCAGCTGAATTGATGACATAATTGGTTAAGTGTACTAGCTGTGACCTGCCCGTAGAGGGTAACTGCCGAATATTCACGCAAAGCGTTTTCCTATTGGAATCTTACATGCGTATGATCCGCTATGGCATCCTCGAAATGGGCAATCACCCAGATCTCCCAGCTTCTTCCGCTAGATGAAGAATCCTTGCAACAGATTCTCGATTACACCTCAACACTCCCCAAAGACGCTGCTGCAGAACATCTTAAGAACCTTCTGGGAGACTCACCTAAAGCACTAGAGTTCATCGGCTCATACAACGCACGTCGAGAGACTCCTAGCACCCCAAGCTCTGCCCCAGACTCTCCCAGAAATACTCGGAAGCCACACCAGAAGAAACCTCCTCTCAAAAAGCTTCCCTCTCCTCGCCGACCTGAGGACTATGGCAACACGCTTGGCGCATACAAGAAGAGGGATGAGGAGGACTACATGGTGGGCAGCAAACGAGGCCAACCTGAGCCGGCTCTAGCGAAGAGGTTGGCGCTCTCAGATCAGCCAGATGCTCGCGAGCTGCCCAAGACAACACCAGCAAATTCTACGTCTACCAAAGCTCCACCTTCAGCAGCTGGATCATTAATCTCTGATTTACCCAATGTCAGAACTGGGTCAAGGACCTCGTCGCGTACGGGTTCGCCTGCACCAAAGACCAAGATCAATGTCCAGGGTGGGGCGTCCATGCACGGTGCATCTACAACCCTTCAAGATCTAGTACGTCTCTCTCCACGTAGACCAAAGACCATTCTACTGACATCTATATCTCACAGGACTCCGCAATCCGCACCCTCGAAATCCAAACCAATCCTTCCCTCTCAAATGCCTCCCCCGCAGCCCGCCGTTGCACCTGCCTCGCAACACGACATCCTCTCCTAGCAGCTGCACCCAACTGCCTGAATTGTGGGAAGATCATATGTGTAAAAGAAGGCATAGGACCATGTACCTTCTGTGGAACACCACTTCTCTCATCCGAGCAAGTGACATCGATGATCGATTCGCTACGGCAAGAGCGCGGGCAAGAAAAGATGAACCTCAACAACTCTACACACCGACGCGCTGACCTCGCCTCTGCACCTCGTCCTTTTACAAATCCGGCCTCGAGCGCTGCCTCTTCTTCTTCGGCGACGGACAAGACTCTCGACCTAGCAAAACAACATCGAGACAAGCTTCTCAATTATCAAGCGGAGAATGCGCGCCGCACACACATCATAGATGAAGCGGCAGACTTTGAAACACCAACGTCTGGTCAATCAATGTGGAGCTCGCCCGTCGAACGCGCGGCACAATTGAAGAGACAGCAGAAGGTGCTACGGGAGCAGGAATGGAATGCCAAGCCTGAGTATGAGAAGCGCAAGGTTGTTGTCAGCGTCGATCTCGTTGGCGGTAAAGTCGTACGGAGGATGGCAGATCGCGAAAAGCCTCAAGAAGCCGTAGACGAGGCTGAAGACATGGAGGTCGATACCCCTACAGAAGGCAGTGGAAGTGGTGGTGGATCATTCAGCAAGAACCCACTTCTTGGTGGGCTCATACGTCCCGTCTGGAAAGGCAAAGGGGTCGATACTGGCCTAGAGGGAGCGGAGGAGGATAAGGAGAACCTGCCCAGGAAGACTACATGGCGAAGAGTACAGGATGACGATGATGACAATGAAGCAATAATATTGGATGGTGGCATCTATGGTGGTAACGACAACGAGAGACGATTGGGAGATGAAGAGCATGCCCAGGGGTAATGAGCCAAAGCACATGATCAAAGAACCTGCATAGAAAGCTTTTGCTCACCCCAAAATAGAGGCCTAGAAGCAATAAAGAACCCTTTTGCAATGCACTTTTAGCCGACATCGATTTTTCCTCTACAAGACACATCGTTGCCTTCTGATTCTTTCGCTTCATAATGCAGACCTATCCAGTCCAACTTAGCCAGAAGCTACCGCTTGTACATTGAGCAAAGGTGATGCGGCATCTCCACCCTGGTGATGCAGAGCCCCATCTGGGATCACGAGCACTCCACCCTCATCCCTCCACTCGACAATCCTAATCTTCAACCACCTAGGAGCGCAGTCTCTCCTCCAACCGATTCCAGGTAGCCTCGGAATTGTCTGCCGCCGTGCTAACTCCTGCTCTTCTGACCACTGGATTGCAACTATGCTGCTGTCCCAACTCCCCTCTCCCTTGTTAATTTGCTAATCGATAAGGCTGAGTCAAGTGCTACATTCGCCTATAACCATGTTCGCTACTCATTTTTCAATGCTTTTATTGAGACCTGTTCTAAATTTATCATGCTCATACCGATACCGCTGTCGAGCTATAGTACTGCCATAAAGACAGACTATCAAAGCTTTGCACATCCAGCTTTCCCTAGCCTCTGCACCGGAAAAATCGAATCCACCATCTCCCCTCCTCTCACTGCAAGGATGGAAAGAAGGGTATCACTCAGCTACAAGTATTGACATTGGTCAGTCAATTAAAGAATTATTGCAAGGGGAGTACACCACCTACCCCATGACTATCCTCACAGCAGCCCTGCAACCAAATCCCACAACCATCCGCCACCGCATCCTTGCGAAACCTGATCCTATAATCCCTCTCCACCGCATACCGATTCTCGTTTTGAAGCAGGTACCGCGTAGGTTCCAACAGTGTCTCGTGTCCGTTCCGCTCATACCCTGTTCCAAGGATGGCTAGATCAAAGCTTGGATCCGACATGCTGAGTTCTCCGTCTGAGGTGTTTTTCAGTTTGAGCCGTAGTCGACGATGTGGGCAGGGTTCGAATCCGATGACTTCTCGCCACGCTACGATTTTGTGCTGCCATTTGCTCTGGTCCGGTTCGTGTAAGCGTTGGTGGTACATGTTCTCGTACAGGCGATCTAGAAGTTCTGGTCGTACTACGCCGTAGTTTGTGGCTTTGTCGCTTCCGTTACTTTTTTGTCGTGATTCGGTGGGGAGATTGTAGAATGCATCAACGCGTTCTGGGTCGAAGACCTCGTTCACACTAAAAATTCGATTGGTGCAGTCAGTAATGCTCGGATTGTAGGGATGTGAAGAACCTACAAAGGACTATCATCGCTGGGTTTGAGCGCAGATGCTCCGGTGTAAAGAGTGATGTAGGAGTTTGGATATCGGGTTTGCAAATCGTTGAAGATCTCGGCCGCGCTTTGGCCACCCCCAACGACAGCCACATTGTATTCTTTGTGTGTATCTGTCAAGATCCTGGGGACGGCGGTGGAGTATAAAGATGAGTGGACAATCGCGCAGTCAAGACCGCTAGTCGAAAGAGCAGGCGGTATCCTGGGCTTCCCGCCTATGGCAACAACCACACTTCGCGCAGTGACGGTACTTCTCTCGTTCGTCTCGACATTCCTAGAAACCACCTGCCATGATTCGACAGGGCCCTTCCGGTTCTCATTTGGTGATACACAGATAGTCTCTTGGCCATACTGGACATCTTGTTCAAAGTGCGAAGCGCACCAAGACATATAGTCGTTATATTCCTCGCGCAAAGGCAGAAAAGTTGCGAGGTTCGTGAAGGCGACGAGACGGTTCTTCGCCTTGAGATAGTTGACAAATGTAAATTTGGAGCGGGGATCTCGTAAAGTGGCCAGGTCCTTAAGGAACGAAATCTGCATGCGCGCGTTCGGAAGGAGCATGCCGGCATGCCATACAAAACTCCGTTGTCTCTCTAGGTAGAGGACTCGAGTTTTGATTCCCCGGTCATGAAGAGCAACAGCGATGGCCAGCGACGCAGGCCCAAATCCGATACATATGAGATCATATTGATATTGGAGACGTGGGTCGGTTAGAGAGGTTTGGTCGGCAGGTTTTGAAAGCATTGCGGTTTATTGGATCAGTGAGAAGAGGAAAGTTCAAGCGTGAGTGGAATATTTAGGAGATGATGTAATGGACGAAACTCTATCAACGAGACGAAGCTGAGAAGAGAAATAACAACTTTATGCGCCTGGTGCTTGCCAGAAGCCCGCTGTTCCTTGATCCTAATAAGTCAACTGAGAAATAAGCTTGAATAATAGATTGAGAGCCGCTACCGGTATGTCAGTACAAGTGTCCTCCGCGCATACAAACTGTCAAATAAGGTGGAGTCTCTGCGGACATGTATTAACTGGGTGATGACAGGGGATACTGCGTCGGGTATCTCTAGCTACTTTGACGGTCTAGAATTTTGATACACGCAGAAATTTGAGACCTTAGTGATAAAAAAGGGTAGAATGCTCACAATTAATCGAGCTGATAAGAGGGGGATAGTTTTAGTCGAAGCTGTGATTCGTTCGTTAAGATATTAAGGCCTTGCCTGCGGGAGGCCTAAGGTGTAGGGGACGGATCTGATAACTCTCAAGGGGCATTAGGATACAATATAATGTGCGCCTGTGATGTGTTTGTATGGCCGTCCATTACGTTACCCGGCTCGCAGTGCCAATACAGGCCTTAGTCAAGAATGCTAGGCCTCAAATGCATGGAATCCATATCTTATCAGATCATCTGATTAGCTTCGTCATGCATTAAAATCGTCACGGTTGCAGCTAAGGCAGGCTAGGAAGAGAGTCAAGGACACGACGGCAGAGCACATGTCCTGCATCTAAAGTAAAGTTACGTACAGTCTAAAGTAAAGGTACGTACACCGTACAGACATTTTTGATTTTCCTCCTTCTGCCGAGAGGTCTGTCATGGGCCTTGGCAGTCATCCGAGGGCCGCCGCTAAGTCATGGCGCTAGTACTTGTACCTCTGCAATTGGGTCTACATGGCGTCATCAAAGACTATGAGAGAGGGAGTATTCCCAAAATGAGAAGTTGATTGTCAACCTAATATCTGCAACATCTTGCGAGTATCCGGCAACCTCGCTACCTTAAAACCCAATGACCTCATCCATACTATTGCCTCCAGAGGGAGAATAATCTAGCTAGTATTTAGGGGTTTTTCTTGGAACAACATCAACATGACAGCCCGAGATTCCATGAATGCACCACCAAATGCGACCATTGAGCTTTCTCTGCAGAATGGGCTCAACAAGCAAGAGGGGACATCTCTGGATCCGTCTCACAACTCAAGATTCGATTTCGACTCAGGCTCACTCGGAGACCCCTTTCCTACGCCTTTCCCTTCTTTGACGGGTTTGAGATCGCGCACGAATGATGGAAGACCAGAGTCAGTTACGATTGGCTCGAGGGTGACACTTGTTGATCTTGATAATGCTACAGCATCGCTTGGTGCGTCGCCCATTGCAGCTCTACAGGCTGCTTGGGCTGTGATTCTTTCTACGTACACTGCTGCGCAGGACAATGTCATCTTCACCACACTCATTCCCGCTTCAGCGTGTCACAACTCGGATTGTCTAGGCGAGGACGCCTTTCACGCAATTCCAACGCAAGTATGTCTTGACACCCCTCAGAAACGGGGCCAAACAACGAACGGCAGCATTCTTAAACGTCTAACAGAATCAAACGAGTTGGCGCTCCGTCTATCTAAGCAGCCAGTGGTTTCATTTGCTAACCATGAGCAAGTGAGCAAGCATGGAACCATTGTAGCCTTGAAAAGCAAGGAATGTTCTGAAGACGATGATCGTGTCTTGAAACCTAGCAATGGGCTGTTCAAAGGTGAGGAGTTTGCGGTCAGTCTCGTAGCCTGGCCTGACATAGCTGGTTTTCTAAAGTTGAAGGTACTCTACATCGATTTAGTTCTGAATGAGACTAGCGCGCTTGTGATGTTAAAGCAACTGGATCATGTCTTGGCATTTATACTAGCAAATCCCGCAAAATCAATTGCAAGGAGCTTGACTGCTATCCCCACTTCTCTATTATCCATATCGAATGAAATCCTACAAGACTCCACAGAATTCAGTTTACAGACACCACACCTACACACCCAATTCGAGCGATGTGCGAGAGACACCCCGCACCATGTGGCCTTGGACTTCAGGAAGGATATACAATCCGACAAATCAAGCGAAAACACCACTTGGACCTATGAGCAACTCAATAGCAGAGCCGAGAAGTTTGCTACGCGTCTTCTTCATCGCTTTGGCCAACTACCCGACGAAGTCGTACCGATATGCTTGGAAAGGTGTCCGGAGCTTTACGTTGCCATTCTCGGTATTCTGAAGACAGGCGGGGCCTGGTGTCCAATCGATGCCTCTTTTCCAGCTCGTCGCCGTCATGACCTTATTGCACGGACTGGCGCTCGAATGCTGGTCGTCGCTGAGCAAGAGTTTGCGGCTGGCAGCGAAGGCATACCCCAGGGCGTCGTCACTGTGAATATATTAAGTCTGGAGGACATTGTCGCTGATCCTGTTGAAATTCCTTGTGCAAAGATGGGAAGCCTTGCCTATCTCATCTGGACAAGTGGAACAACTGGGGATCCCAAGGGCGTTCCAATTCACCATGAAGCTGCAGTACCCAGTATGAAAGCTCTACAGAAGTCTATGTAAGAAAAAATTTCGGAGTCTCGACACCCTGTTTGGCACACATTCTCGGGTCTGAGGACATGTTCGTGGAGTGGGATCGTGGGTTCTTACCCGGAATCTACCTCCAAGACATGTCTTGCTACCCAGACTCCCGTCTTCAATAGAAGTGATACTAACTCCAAAATGTGCCAGACCGGTCCATGTCACTGGAGGCACTGTACGTTGCCTACAATTCTCTCATTTTACGTTTGATGTGTTCGTCCAGGATTTGTTCTACACTTGGGGCGTTGGAGGAACGATCATCTCTTCGACCCGCGAAATCATGCTTGGCTCCTTCGCCGAGCTAGCAACCCGAGCAAATGCAACCCATGCGCATTTGACCCCAGCTTTCGCGGCGAGCGTCCCGAGAGAGCGATGTCCGACCCTGCAGGTCATCACGATGATTGGAGAAAGGTTGCCGCAGGCTGTAGCAGATGATTGGAGTCGGGATATGCGAGCGTTCAACACTTATGGCCCCGCTGAGACCACGGTAGTTTCGACGTTCCGGCAATTTGGTGCTGCAGGAGACGAAGTTCCGAGCGATAACATTGGCTTTCCTCTAGCATCTGTGTCTGCATTTGTCATGCGCGATGATCAACCTCTCATGAGACATGGCATTGGCGAGCTGGCTCTCGGGGGCCCCCAGCTTTCAAAGGGATACTGGAATGATCCAGAAAGATCTTCTGGGAGATTCGTTTGGAATAAGCAGTATTCTAGAAACCTATACATGACAGGAGATCTGGTTCGCCAACTGCATGATGGCTCTTTGGAGTTTATTGGCCGTACAGATGACATGATCAAAATCCAGGGTATCCGTGTTGAGCTTAGCGAAATTAGTTTTTCTCTTCGCTCCTGCCATCCACTCATCGAGCAAGTCGAGATACAATACCTAGATCGGCAAGATCGTCCTTCAAAGGTTATTGTGGCTTTTCTTGCTGCACCAAAATTGGACAATACTAAGGAATCTACATGTCAGTTCATAGCAAGCGAAGAAGCTATTCCGATCGCTAAGAGCGCTTTGGTTGAAGCGCAGAACAACTTACCAGATTACATGATCCCAAGCGTGTTTCTCGTGATCAACAGCATCCCACGGACATCTTCGGCTAAGACCGATAAGGCCATTCTCAAAGAGATTTACAGCTTGATTGATTTGGGAGAATGGGAGAGGACGCTTGCTTCAAATGACAGCAATAACAAAGAGGTAGCGACCTGGAGCACGCGCGAATCAGATCTCATCGCCATCGTCTCCGAACTCTCTGGGGCATCTCAGGGTTCTATGAGTCGAGCCAGTGACTTGCGTTCGTTTGGAATCGATTCCATTGCCGCCACGAGGCTGGCTCCAATGCTCAATGCTAAGGGATTTGTCGTCTCCGTCGCCGATATCCTTCGGTGCCAAATTCTAGACGATATATTGAAAGTAACTGATAAGCCCCGCACCATGCATCCGACAGACACGTATAATCTCGATACTTTCCATAATGAATGGTATACCAGGGTTAGAAAGGAAATCAAGAGAAGTGATGTCTTCGTTGCTCCGGCTTTGCCGCTACAAGAATCTCTTCTCAGCGAAAGTATGCAGAATGCCGACGCATACTGGAGTCACGTCTTCCTCTCTCTCGACACTCGGGTCGATATCAGCCGCTTGCACGAGGCATGGTCACAGGTCGTCAGCGACACAGAAGCATTGCGTACTGGCTTCATCCCTTCAGCGGCAGTTTCAGAACATCATGACGATGCATTTGTATCGGACTCAACGTTTATGCAGCTCATATACGAAGAGGCTACTATGGATTGGACATGCGTGAAGTCATCAGAGGCCGAAATGAAAGATCTTGCCACAGAACGAGCCCATGCGGTGGCCTTAGACCATCAAAAAAATAACTTTATGGACCCGCTCCTAGCCATTACGATCTTCAAACAGCCGAATCATTGCATAATGATGGTCTCTATTCATCACTGCATTCGCGATGAGGCATCGCTAGACTTCATCCTAGAAGACCTTAGTAAGAGCTATCAGGAAATCGGCGAAGGCTCAAAACAACGGCACCAATTACGCGAGGCTCTTCAACTGATGCTTCCAACGAAGGCTCAAATCGATGAGGATGAGAAATTCTGGTCAAAGGCACTTGAAGAATTTGTTATCATTGATGGCGCAAGCACATGGCCTGATTTGACTGGGAAGAACACGCGAAGCGAAGACCCAGCTGCAGGATTCATAACTCACACTCGGGCACTAAGAACGAGCTACAAAGATCTACAAGGCGCAGCGTTCAGCCTCGGTGCAACATCGCTGGCATCGATTCTACGAGTAGCTTGGGGGAGCGTACTACTGGAGTACTTGGAGACTGACAGCGTAGTATTCGCAGAGACTTGGTCAAACCGCATTGATGACTTTGCATTGGCGGATGCTATCGGACCTCTAACGACTGTATTACCTGTCCCTTTTCTTGCATTGGGATCCGCTCGCGAGGCCGTAATCACGCAATCGAATACTCAGAGAGAATCTAGAGCCCATCGCTCAATTCATCCACGATTCATTAGAAAGCTTCTAGGTTGCTCGGAGAATCAAGTTCTTTACCCGGCAGTGTTCAATTTCCTTCCTGACTTGAGAGAAGCCAGCCGCAATGGTTACTCTTGCATATGGAATAAGGTTGAGAACATCGTAGGCCTTGTTGTGGAACATCCTTTGGCACTCAATGTCGCACAAGTAGCGAATGGTGTTCTGGAGATGGAGATCTCAGCAAGCCAAAACGTTGTGAGCAGCGCCCACCTCGCCATACTTGCTCAGCAAGTGGATGCATTCGTCGAGACGATGCTAAGATCGCCTGACATGCCTCTTACGCAAATTGCGTTGTACTTTCCAAAGGAACTGCTCTCCGTGACCTCTGTCTCTTTTAGCGAAAATGTGAGACTTGCTTGGAAACAAAATCCCACGGATTGGGTGGATCATTACGCCGTAGTGCATCCACACTGGCCCGCAGCCCAAGTAGTCACCTCCTTTGACAACTACAAGTGCGAATCTGAAAGTTGGAGTTTTGCAGAATTGCGCTTCGCATACAAACGAGTCGCAGCTTTCATCAGTCACAGTGGGAATGTTAATCGGATGATAGCGGTGTGTCTGGATCGCCGTCTTGAGGCTTATTCGGTAATTCTTGGGATTTTGGCGTCTGGCAACACCTACTTACCTATCGACGAAGATTTGCCACAGGAGCGCAAATCATTCTTACTGCAGGACAGTGCAGCTGCCATGCTCTTCACCACCAGGTCTCTTGCCGTTACTTTTACAAGCAGGCTCGCTGAAAGCCGCGTTATCTATGTGGGCGACGGTGGATATATAGAGCAAATGGTCAATGGTCATCCGGTTGAAATGCTCTCACACCCACAAGCTAGCGATAACGCTTATTTGCTTTACACCTCTGGATCTACTGGACTGCCGAAGGGTGTGCTTGTCAGTCGTGGCAACCTTTGCTCGTTCATTGAAGGACTTTCTGAATTCATATGTCCACTTATCCCGGGAATGGAAGAGCTTCCGGGTAAAGGCAAATACCTCGGACTTGCAAGCAGAGCTTTTGACGTTCACATTGCCGAGATGTTCCTTGCCTGGCGTCAGGGTTTGGCTGCTGTCACAGCCCCCAGAACGATGCTACTCGATAACCTTGAGCTAGCGCTTCGGAAGCTGAGGATTACGCATGCTAGCTTCGTGCCATCTTTGATCGATCAAGCTGGCTTGGATCCCACGAATCTCCCTGATCTTCACTATTTGGGTGTTGGAGGCGAAAAGATGTCGAAACGTGTTGTTGATACGTGGGCTTCAAATGAGAATGCTGCTTTGGTGAATGCGTATGGTCCAACTGAAATGTCGATAGGATGTACAGCTGCAGAAGTCACACGAGAATCGAACTTAAAAAACGTTGGTCAACCCTACGGGAACTCCGTTGCACACGTTCTGGTACCTGGATCCAATAGGTATACCCTACGTGGCGTTGCGGGAGAGCTCTGCTTTACAGGAGACTTGGTCGCAAATGGCTACCATAATCGGCCCGATGCGAAAGGCTTTGTAGACGATTTTAATGGTGAAAGAATGTACCGCACAGGTGACATTGTGCGCTTGATGGCAGACGACACACTGGAATATCTGCGCCGAGAGGACGATCAAACCAAAGTTAGAGGTCAACGACTCGAACTAGGGGAGATCTCCGAAGCCATTAGAACGTCAGCCGTAACGACGCTGGGCTTGAACAAAGTCGACGTGGCGACTATGGTTGCTCAGCATCCAAAGCTCTCAAGAACACAAATTGTTAGCTTCGTCGTTCCCAACCCGGCTCCAAATAAAGCCCCAGAGTCTGCAGAGATCTTGCGCCCTGCCTATGACTGTAATATCGCTAGCAAGGTTCGAGCCGAGTGCCGAAAAGTCCTTCCAGCTTATATGGTTCCTGACGTGATCATTCCCCTCACAAATTTGCCGCTAGCACCGTCATCTGGAAAAGCAGATACGAAGCGCCTCAGAGTTCTGTTTGCAGACATTCCAATTGCGGACATGATAAACTACGCTTCCTCAGAACAGCCTAATCAGCCGGAGTCAAACCACCGAGAATTCACTGAAGCTGAGAGAAGTGTGCGAAGCGCAGTCAAGAGTACCCTAGCTGTTGATGCGGCTGACATTTTAATCAATACCAATATCTTCCGGCTTGGACTTGATAGTCTAAGCGCCATCAGTCTGGCCATCAAAATGCAGAAGCTAGGGTATGACTGCACAGTTTCCAGTGTCCTGAAAACTCCCGTCCTTGAACAGCTGGCTCTTATACCTCAAAAGGTCCAAAACAAAGGGACACTGGCGGACAGACTTACACAGACTCGGTCAAGAATAACAGGTCTTGAATCTAGATTTCGTGCTATTCACTCCCATGGCCTAGACGACTCGTCTATTCAGGGAGTAAAGCCTTGCTTACCTTTACAAGAGACCCTTGTCGCGATTTCTCTCAGCAACAAGGCTGGTGCACTTTATATAAATCACGTGGCATTGAGGCTATCCACTGAAATTGATCGCTCTCGTCTTCACAGAGCTTGGACAAGGGTAGTTGCCGACCACGAAATCCTCAGGACTTGCTTCCAAGAATTTGAAAATGGAATCGTCCAAGTCGTTCTTAGATTTGACGATTCCCGATCAGTATCTTGGGAAGATATTGCTACCCCAGATCCCGAAACGGCTTCCCAGCTTCAGCAAAGTGAATCTGCGACAACAATTATCTCCGACATTGCGAGAAAAGCCCCAGTGAGGCTGACCCTTTTTCGGCCACCTTCTGATGACCGAAATTCGATACTGTTGATTTCTATACATCATGCACTATATGATAGGGCTTCCATCGCCATGATACTCGAAGAGCTTAACATGCGCTATCACTCAGCTATTCCTTCAGCTCATACCCCTTTTGATTCGATGATTGAATACGTATGTTCTCAAGATCAGGAAGTGTCCAAAGTCTTCTGGAGGGATTATCTAGCATGTTATAGACCGACTTCGATTATCAATCGAGCTGATACCACAAATGAAGACCTAACCAACAATTTCTTCTCCACTGTGGACAGGACCCTTGCTAGTCCACTCGCTGAATTAGAGGATTTCTCTTCTTCCATTAGTGGAACACTAACATCGACCATGCAGGCGGTCTATGGCATCATCCTAGCTCAAAAGCTAGGAGTTCACGATGTAGTATTTGGCGCCGTACTTTCCGGGCGCACTGTGCCAATAGAGAGCCCTCATACTATCGTTGCCCCCTGCATAACAACCATCCCTCAACGCGTCAATCTCCGCAACGATTGTTCCACCATTGTAGACATCATGAAGGTTGCCACACAAGGTTTTGTAGAATCTCTCGAGTTTCAACACACAGCTCTGAGACACATCCATCGCTGGCTCGGAGCAGAGAAACCTTTGTTCGACTGTCTGGTCTCCTATGTACAGAAAAGGGATTTGAAGCCTGGTCCTTATTCGCATCTTTGGACTGAGCTCGAGGGCTCTATGCCCAACGACTTCCCGTTCTCTATTGAATTCGATGCTGACCATGAAGCCAACCGAATGCGTGTCCACTGTGCTTTCTCTCCTGCCTTTGGAGACTTGGACAGAGCAGCGTCATTACTAGAGAATATCGATCTTCTTCTAGGAGCTTTGGTTCGACGAGAAAATGTCACTACTGAAGATTTAGGAATCTCGAACAGCGATGCTATAGACGCTCGAGCGAAGCCCCAACTCTGGGATGGGTCACATTGGACCCCGAGAGAGCGGAAGATGCAAGAACTTGCGGCTGAGATCTGCGGTATCAGTGCGAAAAACATCTCAAAAGGAGCATCTTTTTTCAGTCTGGGGATCGACTCCATTACTGCGATTCGGTTTGCGAAAGGCCTAAGACAATTGAGAATGGAGTGCTCTTCAGCGGACGTGATGCGGAATTCATCTATAGCGGCACTAGTCCAGAATATTGATGCTCTTCCGCCTCACATCAACAGCACCGAAACGCTCGCAGAAAAGCCGCATGAAGACAATCTGAAGCATATCATACCTCAGATTCCGGTTTTGAACCGTAGAGATACTGTAACAGACGTCTACGCCTGTACTCCACTGCAGTCCTCCATGCTTACCCAAACCCTGGGATCAGATGGGAGGCTTTATTTTCACCACCATGCTGTCCGATTGGCCTGCCATATCGATCTTACCAGACTAAAACACGCATGGGAATGTCTCACGATGGAGACAGAGATACTTCGAACCACCTTCCACTTTTCTAACGCGGCCAATTCGTGGCTGGCAGCGGTGCACCAGGAGTGTCCAGGTGCTTGGGCAGAACGCGATATCCGAACTTCATTGTCTGATTCGCTGACCGATATCACGAAACATTCTGTATTCTGCGAAGAAGCGGACTTTGAGCAGCCACCTTGGAAGACAACTTCCTTGAAGACGGCAACGGAGATTGTGCTCGTCATCTCGATACATCACAGTCTCTACGACGGCGTGTCAATCAATCTTCTATTCCAGGATCTGGCAAGACTGTATGAAGGCATCGATTTACAGCCAAGAGTACCTTTCAGCGATGCAGCGAGAGCTATCTCGCAGAGCAAGACGGACGCCGAAGAATTCTGGTTACAAAAACTCGATGGTTTTGAAAACAGTGAAGTCTCCCCGTCGGAGAAAGGTACAGCGACGGATATGATGGAAATTGAAACTACTTTCAAAAAGAACAGCGAAAGTATCCTTCGAGGCTGCAAAGATCTGGGCGTGACCATCCAGACGGTCGCACTCTTGGCCTATGGAAAAAGTCTCGCTTGCGATTCAGGACGTCGAGATGTCGTCTTTGGTCATGTGGTTGGAGGTCGATCGCTTGCAATGCCAGGCGCAGACGAAGTCATCGGACCGCTGTTTAACACAGTCCCATCCCGCATTGTCTTTGACAAGACTTATTTTACGAACAAAACTGCGGCTGTCAAGATCCAAAAGTCCTCGGGAGACTCGCAACCACATCAGCATGCTTCATTGGCTAGAATCCAGCAGGCATGGCGGCAGGAGGTTGGGGATGCTAACGCACAGCTTTTCGATACTCTGTTCGTCTTTCAGAACACCGTCAACAAAGTATCATCCGCAGACGGACTTTGGACATCTCTCGATATTGGTGAAGCCGTTGCCCCCACAGAATATTCGACGAATTTTGAGTTCGAGCAAGGAGAAGACGAGATCATCTTGAGAGTGTCGTCGCGCAAGGGGCTGACAACACGAGATCAGCTGCAGGTCTGGCTCGCAGAATTTGAGCAGGTCTTTCAAGACATTCTTGAGCATCCGCAACGGAGCGTAATGGCTTTCCCCAGCTCGCTTCAAAGTCTACCACTTGCTATGGAGAGCGCGAAGAGCCGCCCATCTCCACAAGATGAGATTGAACCAGGACGGGATTTGGAATCCATCCGAACAGTACTATCAAACATATCTGGAATTTCCCCGGAGAACATTTCAGTAAATGCTAGCATTTTTTCCCTAGGTCTCGACTCCATCTCCGCAATCCAGGTTGCTACGACTTGCCGGAAGCAGGGGTATGGTGTAAGTGTTGCCGACGTTCTTCAGGGACGGAGTTTGGGGGGTATCTGTCGACGGCTTCGAGAGAGGAGCCCAGAGCAAAACAGCAGCATGGAGAACCAAAGTACATTAATCAGTGCCGAATCAAGATCAAAGGCTCTGGTGTTGGCAAATGTAATAGATGAGGATGTTGAGGATGTACTACCGTGTCTAGCCGGTCAGCTATATCATCTTGCAAATTGGCTGAGATCAGATCGAAGGATGTGTGAGGCAACATGGACATATCAGTGTTCCAAGAGTGTTAATGTGGATTATTTAAGGTCTGCTTGGAGAGGGCTGAGGGAGCGTCATTCGGTGTTGCGCACAATGTTTGTCGCTCTCTCGCCCAAAGAGGCCGTCCAAGTGGTACTCAAACGGTCAGCACTCAACGATGACTCCTTCAAATGCATACAGGCTCCAGGTAATTCCAAAGACAGCGTCTTTGACCAGATAAAGCGAGGAGCGAAACAGCCATTCGACTTCTTCAGTCCTCCTTCAAAGCTAAACCTCGTACGCGGGGTTCCTCATGACTTTATAGTAGTGAAACTCCATCACGTAACATATGACGCCTGGACAATTCAGACAATGGTCGAAGATCTCGCAGCACTATATCACAGCGCCCATCTACCGGCCCCCCCACGCTTTGAATCATTCATCCACCACACCATGCATTCTCTCCACACTGAACCAGAAAAAGCCTACTGGCGCAAAAGCCTGAAAAACTGCCAACAAACCCTTCTCCAACCATCAATCACCCAATCCGATACTCCTCTCCCCCAATCCACCACCTCCACCCCAATCCTCGTCTCCATCAAACACGCCATCGCAAACCTCCGCGCCCTAGAAACCTCATGCCGTCACTCCTCAACCTCCCTCCCAACCCTCATCCTCCTCGCCTTCGCCCGCGCCCTAGCCCGACACAGCGCAACCACAAACCCAACCTTCGGTCTGTACCAAGCCGCACGCTCCGCTTCTTTCAAAGGTATCGAGCAGCTATGCGCTCCATGTCTGAATGTGACACCTGTAGTAATACCGGATGCATTGGACCAGCCGACTTTGGAGAGTGTGCAGCGTTTGCAATGTGATTTGGCGGAGAGGGTGGAGTTCGAGCAGAGCTATTTGCATGAAGTGCTTGATTGGGTGGGATGTGGGGGGAAGCCGCTTTTTAATACTTTTGTGAATATTCTCTCTCATGAGGGCGCGCGTCCGACATCAGCCGTGTCATCAACAGCGATAACAGCAAGTTCCGACCCTTTGTTCGTCCCGTGCCAGCTTGGAGATATCCCGATGGATATTGCACCGGCAGAGGAGATGGAGTATGGAAAGACTGCGGTGGATGCGTTGGATGTGGGATTTCTTGCGGAAAAGAACTTGTACTTGGATGTCGTGAGGAGTACTGAGGATGATTGCGTTGATTTTGCGATCAAGTGTGATGGAGAGCTGATGGATGAGGGGATGGTGAGGTCGTTTGCGGGCGAGATTGCTGGGGAGGTGGAGAAGATTGTGGAGGTTATTGGGAGGAAGGAGGTGTAAAGATTTGCGCAGGACAGAGAGAGAGGGTAAGGTGAAGGTGTGCATTCGAAATCGATGTCAAATTGGATGTGATTAGTAGTGTCGCACTTATCACTTATCTTCACAATACAAGCCGAACGCTTATGATAGACGCTGAAAGTCCTCTTGAGAAAACCGTGACGAGACTGTAGCTCGAGGAACTTAAAGGGACCAAGAGATGATTAACGAAAAGAACATCTAGAGCTGCATGATAGGGCCCGCTGCACTCACCATTGTAAAATTTGTGCTGGTCTCTGGGCGTCAACCGAAGACTTGTGGCGTGTTGAATATAGCAGTCCTTTTCCATGATGCATGAAATCCTCCGTAACACCATAATTGCGCATGTGAAACCCTCAAGATTGGGGATGAAAAGCGCCTTGTGGGCACAACATGAGCGAGGAGGTTGAATAGAGAAGGTGATGAAACCGAGAACATGGATATGACAAGACTTAGTAGTATGGAAAGAAGACAAAAGTGCGAAAAAATAATAGTTTCTAGTCGCTGGCTTTTGTGGTTATGTAGGTAGGAAGGAAAGGGACTTACTCAAATTTGTTGATTATCACTCTACCAAATGTTTTTCATTTATCTCTGGTGACATCTCCAGCAGACTATGGCAGTCGGACCACTCCAGCTCAGAACTGTATTAAGCTGTTAGTAATTGTTGAGTTTTATTGTATTGTTAATGTGTTGTAATTTTGTTGAATTGTTGTTGTGTTGTTTTGTTGACCAGGTTACAAATTCCTGCTGTTACTAACAGGCGTCCCCGAAAGCTTTTCCCAGCCAGACATACGCTCTGTGAAGTAATTAACGAAAGCTTGAAATGACCACTGGACCAAACGACCAAAAATTATAGTGAAGAGAACATAATGACAAACATATTACAAATTTGATTGCGCAACCACCAACCACAATTGAATCGTGCTTGCTTTGCAAGAAGTAAGGTAGAAGAGCCTTTTTCATCAATCCATAGAGGCTTATAGCCTTTATACCGCTCGCAGTGACCGCTTGACATGCTTTCTGGCGCCGTGTTAAGCCATATTCCCTGCTCAGCCTTGACACTGATCTGCTAATTTCATGTTCATCGGACCTCGTATCAACGACTAAAGAACGACCACCAGAGCCTGTAAGATCTGCCCATTGACTGTGGACAGTATGTTAAGGCTGCAAAATCTGAAAAAGGGGCCCAGCCTTAGCGTCAAAATAGAAAGTTGCGAACGCGAGACCGACCACCACCCCATAGCAAAGCAACTCCAGCTCAAGAAAACGAGCAAAAAGCGACAACAGCATTCCAAATCACCGTACAGCCCTCTGCAAGTGCAGTTCTTGACCTATAGAGCGTCGCAAATTCTTCAGCCTGGCGGATACCTTGATTCGAACACAAAGCCTTTCGCCAAGCGGTAAGCAATTAACGGTATCGATACAGTATCGATAAGGTTTCATAACCAGTAACGGGACCCTCTTTCATCTCGCAAACACTCTGCGCAGACACGTGCTTGGGATCAGTCACCACGTCTCAGCTGCCTGCTCCATTGCCTTTGAGTAGACCAGGCCATAGCGACCGGACGCATTGTCCTGGACAGGTCTTCTGCCACGCGCGGGTTGCCGATGTTTGTTCGCCTTCCTGGAACATCGGAAGCAGAACACGCCACAGCATAAGCCTACCGTCGTGTGGGCATGGGACAGCAAGGCGAGCCTCACAACGCTCAAGAAGAGCAGCAGCATCAACACAATGAGCAGCTCCCATACAGCAAAGTCCTGTGCTTGCCCTTTGTAACGCAATGCCTCTTATGAAGCGCTGACGATCTTTACCAGAGTAGCTCTTACGGCCTCATCCTTCTCCACATCCTGACCAGGTCTACCCAATGCGACCGCACGTACCATAAAGCATGGCCAGGATTGGGAGCAACGAGGTCTCAACATATGAAGGAGGCAAGATGGCAACAACACAGAAGATCATCGATGATGTACAACGGCCTTGTTTGCAAGATTTTGACGTTTTCGTACGCAAGCTGGCGCGAAGAGCACGACATGAGATACGCAGGACTGTTCAAGTATGTTTACAAAGTCGGAACGGAGATCACGTCCACTGCATCAAGGCTCCAGATCATAGATGGCTACCCACATGGAGCGTGATGGAGGGCTCGCTAGGCTCGCTGGACTCATCGTACTGTTCCAAAGATGAGCACGAAGATCTCAAAGGGTTACAAAACCGTGGAGACACATGCGCAGCTCTTCTCACGATTCCTGTGACTGAACCATGTCCTGGGATTGGTTTCCCGAGATGTCTCTGACGATTCAATCTCAGAATTGTCTTCCCTGGCCACTCCGGAAACTCTTCCTATCCTCCGTGCCAGACTGCCTGGCTTCCAGCTGCGCAATCTTGTTCTCCAACCCAGCTCTTTTGGCCATGAGTGCTGTTCTCGTCTGCTCCAGGATCGCGATCTTGTCCGCGGGCGAGATTTCTGCCCGTCCTGTTGCTTTCTAATTTGAACAGCACAGATCAGCCAATTGCTCAAATCTCCAGCCGACCCAGGTTTGACCCGAGTAAAGGGTTGCTGAGCACAAAGTGGCAGAAGTAATACCTGCTTGATCTCTTGCTTCTCCTTCAATCCTGCACCATACCAGGCTCCTGTGACGGCCAGAGCGGCGGTCGAAGCCGCCATAATTATTGGGCGAGCTTTAGAGCCTTGTGACATGGTCCAATGGCTGCTTCTGGCTTACGTGCTAAGATTCGAGGACGGAGAAGACTTGCGCCAAGAGAAGTGGTTGGTGGGCTCAATGGAGCTTAGCTTAATGTAGATCTACAATTTCTGAGATTCTTTCCCTTTGTTCATCCTCAGGGTGTTTCTTCCCAGCTCTTGATGCTATACAGAGCCGTGAAGAGTCAAGGTCACTCCCGACCCTACCGAAAAGTCGCCTGTCTCTGGTGAAGCAGCTCAATAGCTCCCGGCGCTTCTGCTAACACTCTAGCTACGTACATATGCGGGCCACCTCGGATAGCTCAATGAACAACCTCTTTCCTACCTTAATGATGACTGATCCATGCATGCATTGCGGCTTTTGCAAATCTATTCGCAACCCCAGCTTAAATTCGCCCGAATTGGTGCCAGATTCATCGCTCCCTCCCCTTGATCGTGCACACTTCCCGCTCCTCAACCCTTCCTTGCTGCACCATTCCCACAATGACCACTCCACGCGCCTTCATGATCCGCCATGGTGAAACAGAATGGTCACTCAACGGGCGCCACACAGGGACATCAGACATTCCACTAACAGCCAGCGGGGAGAAGCGAATTCGTGCAACGGGCAAAGCGCTCGTGGGCGATGACAGGCTGATCGTACCTTCGAAGATCGCACACATGTACGTCCTGCTCCCTCTCACCCATCGCAGCTCAATCCCTCCAAACAACATCCACCAGTGGCGCTAACATCGTTCCTCCCCACTACCAGCTACGTATCCCCCCGCCACCGCGCCCGCCGCACCCTCGAACTCCTCGACATCGGCTGCCGCGACAAACTCCCCTGGCAAGACGAGCGAAACCACGCCCTCGACATCCGCACAAACGCCAAAGTGCAAATCACAGAAGACATCCGAGAATGGGACTACGGAGAATACGAAGGCATCACCAGCGCCCAGATCAAAGAACGCAGAGAAAAAGCCGGACAACCCGTCTGGGACATCTGGCGCGATGGATGCCCAGGGGGCGAGACACCCGCGCAGGTGACGGAGAGGTTGGACAGACTGATCCACGATATACGTACCCGCTTCCACGACGCGGCGATCGGGGTCCCCAAAAGCGACGCACCCGTCAGCGACGTCCTGCTTGTAGCCCACGGGCACATTCTGCGCGCTTTCGCCATGCGGTGGATAGGGCGGGAGTTGACGGAAGGAGTGGCGCTACTGTTGGAGGCGGGCGGGGTGGGGACGCTGAGTTATGAGCATAGGAGCTTGCATGAGCCTGCGATTTTGCTTGGGGGGGCGTTTATGGTTGATTTGGTTGAGGGGGGAAAGGAAAGGGAGTGAATGAGTGGTGCGTTGATGGGGGCTTTTGTGTGTATACGGCACCCTGGCTTCCCAGATGTCTTCCAACGAAGGAACTCTTTGCTTTGGTAGACCTAACGAAAGCTTTGACGTTTGATTGCAACGGAGCCAGCAAGCCATGAAGTATGCCATCGAAAATTGATACTCTTCGAATCTAATCATTATGGAAGGGGCAATGACCGAAACAAGAATACCTTTGCGCAAGAGCTGGAGCTCAACACGCCATCTTCGCTAGGTAACTTTCCCAAAAATCACACAGTCCGGGCACTCGCTGGAGCAAAACAATCAACGTCCGGCAACCCTACTCTCAAAGTCAAGCTCTCCCCTGACCTTCGGCGTTCACTTTCGAGGCTCACTTTGCAGTACAACACGCTCATGACAGCAGCATTAGATTTCTCCAGAATGGTACGCTGCCGACGAAGGCTTCTCGATACCCACGCCTCCAAACACGCCAGCACATTTGGCGAGCTGACGAGGCAGAAACGACCATCATGGTCAGGAGTTATATTCATAAAACACCAGGTGACAAGCCCACCCGATAGCCAAAGCAAGCATCAGCTGATTTAAATCCAGCATTCAATACCTCGAAAGTCTGCTTTGAAGGAGGGAGACGAGGGTCAGTAACGTACCACTGTTCATGAACTTATCCTTTTCCGAGGTTTGTTGGTCGGTAGATGCTAGACATAGACTTGTGTAGAGGTGCCAATGGGTCAATAAGGCTCAAGCAAGTGAGGATCTGCTCTTTGGTAGGGCCTTGCGCATCTCAGTCCTCGCGAAAGGTGAATTGATTCACCAGCATTCTGATATTGTCTCGTATCTAGCATCTACCGACCAACAAAAGGTGAGGATGACGGTTACCACCCCTGTTCATGTAAAGCGGTTTTAGTGGTGTAACAGGGAGTGATATAGTAGATAATCTGTTATGTGTACCTTATATGGGACACAGTCAGAGCACTAAGTATAGGTGACACGAACCTACGACAGCTTCTTCAACAGCAGGCTTGGGTCCAGGATGAAGGGCTGTTGCGCACGTAAAAGCTCATGAGTCACAGCGAGGGTTCAGGCTGTCAGCGCTCTTGATGAGCTATCCTCAAAACGTGACAGGATCTGTCGGAGTAGCCGTACTGTACGTCTATACGCGTAGGGCTGATTAGCTGCAGTAGGAGCGTTGTTGATTCGCTGCCGAGAATTGATTAGTAAACACAAATATCACAACATAAAGTTCACATGGACTTATCACGTAGTCATTCAATTCCACATCACTCGGACGGTTCGAGCATTGGATTACGGCGTTCGACAATTCTGTTGATACGACCTAATTATCCCGTGTTCGGTGCGCGATCCCGGGGCATTCATGCTAACGTTCGATATTGCTGGTAGAATCCCCCATCAACCGTACGTTCCCATACGACAACACCAATCATGCAACCAAATCTGCCCCTTCCAATGTCCTCCTCCTTCCGAATATGCACGCATCCGTTCTACGCCCCCTGAATCAAGGTAAAGTTATACAGTATATAGCAAAGATGACAAGTATATCGCAGGTCAGGCCCTCATCCAGTTTGAATGGAACCCCAGTGAGACGTGGTATGTAGCATCATTGTGATCTTTCATGCGGATCGATTGTGCGATTGGTCCGGGGTGACATGGGAGGTCATAGTGCAAGCTGTCGAACTTGGCAAGGGCGTAGTAGTAGAGTGGATATCGACTGAATCCTGAGTCTCTCACCACCCAACGAGCACAAGAAGCCAATGATGCAGTCGATATTAATCGAGAATGCCATCCCACATGCCAGGCCCCAAACGCCCGTCCAGCATCTTTTCTTTGATCGATCTGTTGATCGTCAGAGCTATACCCCTCCCACGCTTATGACTCCCAGCACGAGCTTTCTTACGCGGCAAGCTATCCCTTGAGATTGTCGGCTTGCCCTTGGTCTGGTAGAGAAACTCGGAGTCGACATCATCAATATTCAGAGAAGGCTTTTTGTTTCCATTCTTCGGCTCAAGGAACGAGTCAGCACGTTTTCGATCTATCACAACTTTGCCATCTTCCTCAATCAATCTTGAGTGTTTGTTGATGATATCGCCCAAGCATCGCGGGGCTATGGTGGCTCTAACGGCAGCCTGGAGCTCACTGGTATCTTTGATATCCTGCAGAGCTCCATCCATTCCAGTAAAGTCGTCCATGGAGTTGGGGCGTGGGCGCTTGTCATGTCGTTGAGGACGAGGCCTGGCTGGGGGAGGAGGTGGATGAGAATGGTGGTGCGGGTGGCTCTGCGCTAGGTCCTGCAAAGCAGCAGCTGCTTCGTGGGCGGAGACACTGGAGGTTTCGGATTGTTTGACAAAGTGAGATAAGAACTCGATGGAGTTCTCGCGATCAAGCCTTTTCGTTTCTGAGTACTCCTCCCACAATCGGCGATCATGGACTCTAGGCGCAAGCTCTGTCGGTGAGCTTGATGACAGGAGACCACGGGACGCGACGGGCGTCCGATTACTCTCCATCGCTGCAGACTTTTCGAATCCTCTGTCATATTCAAAATTCGCTGGCCTTTGTTGTTCTTTCTTCAGACCGCACAATTGCATATTCGCACATCGGCGCGTCGCCTGTACTGCCAAGCTTGGCGGTGGTAGCGCGCAGTTCGATGATGCTACTGATGAAATCGACGAGGATCTGGAAGATCGAGACGAATTGTCAGATACTACTGACTCAGGAGAAGATTTCGAGGAGATTGACGAAGCAGACTTGGCTGAGGGTGATTGTCGAGGAGGCATTGAGAGTAGGTGGGATGCTGGTACGTATTGCGCCCACTCATGAGGATTGTCCAACGTAGACCTAGCCAAACAGTTGCTGTTGACTTGAGCCATAGCGTAGCCCATCGCTGGTCTACCTGGGCAGAAGCCAGAAGCACTCACTGCAGGAGTGCAAATGGCCCCAATCTGTGGAGTCATATCAGGCGTCGGCAAAGGTGCAGGACGAGGAAGGCTTGGCATGGTCTGTTTTCGTGTAGAGCCCATACTCATTGCTGCTATTTCCGGCGGTACTGTGTAAGGGTGACTGGGTGTAGGGGTCCGAGAGATAGTACATGGATTGGTGGGTGTTGCGTCCTTGAATGCGGACAATGGAGGGAGTTTTTCACGTATCGGCACTGGTGGAGGGCTCATGTTGGATCCAGGTGAGTTGTATCCGGAGTCGTCGGATAAATCCAAGGATCCGAGAGCGAAGCTATCCAGCTCCGGAGTCAGCAGGGGCACTATAGACTTCCAGGTATGGGCCGAGGGTGGATAGGACCTGGGAGTGTTCACCTGGGCAGATGGCGAATACTTCAACACGATGTTGTTCCAGCGTTTGAAGACCCGTTCCGATATGTGCAGTTTCCAGTTAACCGCAGAGAGAAACGCCATTTCGTTCTGATTGATCTCACAAGTCCTCAGTCCAGAAATTTTACTCCAAGCCCGAGCTGAGTAGTTCCGGTCCTGGAGATACTTCGACGCGAGGATTAGGGCAGCCAAGAACATCCGTCGACCACATTGCATGGCCCGGCACGAGAGTGAGTCCTCCGATTGCTCCATGGTAAAGTCATGTTTGGGTATGCAAGATCGTATGAGTATGAGATAATAAAGAGCAACCTGCAAGGTCGAGTAGGTTGTTTTCGACCGCCTTAAGACCTCTTGTACAAACGTACGGAGGCCAATGAGGTTTTGTTGAACGCCGCCAGAAGTTGCCTCCCGGCTGCAGGACAAAACAGAGAGTGGCCATATAGTCTCAATCATCTGAGTAGAGGTGTCTTTGGGGTGGTGGTTTCGTCAGCAGTTCCTCTTTCCTAAATTTCTAAAGCAAGTTAGCTTACCAACAAGACTATCGACGAAATTATCTTTTCGTTCACTTTGCCGCACCAAGGTGGCGGGTGGGCGTGGGCCCGCAGTTGTTGTCTTCCCATCTTGCGATTCACACGAGGTGAGACGCTGAGTTCGCCTCGGATGCTTTCGAGCTTCAGGGGCAATTACCCCTGTAATAGGCTGCACCGTAGGAGGATGATACAGGCTTTTGTATGAAAGAACCAGTCCTCCAGCTGAGTTGTATGATGTGAGGACCACTCCGTCTGACGAGTGTGAGGTGGCTTCTAGTGCTTCATCTGACGAGTCCGAAGAGCCTCGGCGGCTGTAGCTGGCATTATAGAATAGATCTTCGTGTTCGTTGGTCCACCCTGCGCTCGATGAGTCCACTGACCCGGGCGAGACGGAGCTTTGGGAGGAAGGCGCATCAACAGAGTCCACTGAAGACGAGGAGGAGGATGATGGTGAAGACGCGATCGAGCATGCCGAAGGGCTGTAGCCGGCGGCGTGCTTCCTTATATCACATGGTTTTGTGTGGAGGCATGGTTCAGATACATCGAAATCTGTTCCGTTGGCCATGCCAATGAGATAGCACGGTGTTCGTTGGGCTTGATGGGTTGAGGAAGGAGGTTGGCGAGAAGAAAGACTCTATATGTCCCAAGAGTAAGGGGCAAATGAGTCAAGTAAAGCGTATAAGTCCGTCTCTGAGTCTTCGAGTTGTCGAGCTTCAACCAAGACTGGGGCAAGCAAGATTGCTCTGATATCAATAGTATGAATGCCGAAGGGGTTTTCAGACAACAGGCCACAGGACGTAGTTGTAGGATGTTGTCAGGCCGGTGTTTAAGTAAAGGAGATAGTCTGAGTGAGATGGATTGTTGGTTCAGGCTCCAGAGTACAACCTAAACTCGTCTGACCTGGCAAAGTTTCGTGTTGTCTTAGGCTCCTGGAAACGAAAATGGGTGTTGTTTTCAGCTCCTCCAAGTCACCAGGTATTACAATTCCAATCGCGGGAAACCGTCGAAGCTCTTTGACCGAATAGTCTGAGGGTTGATCTGTCTTGCGAACAGAACTGTCGCAAAGAGTAGGTCGGGGCGGTGGTCGACTGATTCAGCGGATCGTGCTGTCACCTCGATCTGGTTCTGGGACGGTTGCGATGGCCTTTGTAATACTGATGACCTGGAGCGCGTTACTCGACGAATGATACATTCTGACTGCTGCTAGCTGAAGTGACACAACGTGAGAAGCGTCTACTTCCTCCAAGCTGGAAATTGCTCGGATTGCTTGCAGTGGCCGGAGATATCTGATGGGAGGCCGATATCGGGTTTCGCGTGATTATGTAGCTATTGAAGAAATATGATGGTTGAGAGAGCTCGAAGTGAAGGTGTCCAGAGGTGGCGGGAATAACAGGCAGGGGGATAGGCGTCGATCGGAGGCAAATATATGTGGCAATTCAGTAAATATTGCAAGAGTGACTATTCAGCTATTAGGTGAATAATAGCAGCCTGTTAGCTATGAGTCCTATCGTGCCGTTTCCAGCCATTTGCCTCGAGGGTGACTGTTTCCCATTGTACTCACATGCGGGCGCAAATATTCACAATTCAGACGACCGACTCCAAAGGAAAGATAATGATACAATCTTGACAGAGTGGAGAGGCAGATCAAATAAGCATTGGACGATTAATTGCAGGACATAGCTGTATAGTATGGTGCTATCAGTGTAGATTTTGCCGGTTCATGGTTGCGGTTGTGGGAGGAAAGGCCAGTGGGCAGCTCGCAGTTTTGGGTGTGGAGGCGCCCGGGTATCTTGACTCAGAGGTCAGTGGCGACTTCCACTTGAGCGCCAAAAAACTTCAGACCATTTCTGGATGACTCGGAGGCTGCCGTAAGAAACTCTACGTGCATTGACACCTTTTCTACTTCCTACTACGTTCCATATCTATCTCTATCTCTACCAACGTTTTGCTGTAGAGAATGTTCTGATGAGGAGAACTTTTTCTGGGCGCGGCGGCGAGGGGTCCATTTCGTCATTTATTCGGGAATGGTACAAGAACCATTTTAGCTTGCAAAAGTTACGCCTGATCCAGCCACCCACAGGCAGCAAAGCTGGGATGAGTAAGGTTTTCACAATGGCGCTTTTCGTAATTGAATGTAACGTCTTTGAAATCTGTTCTCTATAAAACTTTTCGTCCTTCAGATTCTTCTCCACGACCATTTCATGATCGTCGCAGCACTTGTACATTGTACATTGTTTCGTATCTCCACTTATCGCACAGGCAATGTGCTGCAGGATCACGAAGCGAGCTTCCCCGCGCGAGGACACCTCAGCGACGCTTACGATCTCGGATCAGTTGTTGACGATTGGCTTGTTATTTTAGGCTCGCCGAAAATCTCAGCGACGATGACTCAAAGCTGTTTTCTGCGACGGCATGCCGCCTAGCATCATATGACGCCCCGCTTCCATAATCTCACAGGATCTGGCTATGCGCCGCGAGTCAACGTTTCATGCTTACCACCAACAAGACATTCTTGTTGTTTTCAGTGGGGCTGAGCTTCAGGCACCTATCCTCGACCTCTCTCTGCGACCCCTTCGGCCATCACATTATTCGATACCAAGCCTTAGGGAAGGCTTGTTTGGCAATCTTCAGCCCGTTTGACAATTCATCAATAGATGGTGGGGCTCTTTTATCCAGCCAGCCACGATAGTATATCGGAGAAATGGGTTAGCGATGACTAGAAAAATGCACTGCCTTTTTGTTTGAGCTCCACGTTGTTGCCTGTTTAAGCGCAGTAGTCCTTATCGAAATCAGACCGCGGTGAGAATGAGCAGAGCCTGATGCGCAAGGTTGAAATTTTTCGTCAACCTTTCAGCAAGGCCATGCTGCATTCTTTGTTGATGAACATCGACAAGGGCGACTTCTGGTTCATAAGCTCTTATAGTTTGCTCTCTACTCAGCTTGACCATATGCTGCGTATTTGGGGAGCGAGCCCGCAGAGTCCTAGATATCATTGCACAGCGAGAGTGTGTTCGCCCCTAATGCTAAAACGTTGCGTAGCATGCCCTTAACTCAAGGTTTCCCACTGTGCTTTTAGCGAAGCGACAAACGGTCTCATAGCTTCAGGCTACTCTCAACAGGTCTCAGCATTTGGAAGCTGGAGAGGGGAATCTGTTCATCTGCGAGCTCCAGTCCCCAACGTCGACAACAATGGATCCAATCACGGCAATTGGGCTTGTTGCCAGCATTGTTCAGCTCATCGTGGCTACATCAAAAGTCATCAAGTACGTGAGCGAAGTGAAAGACGCACCCAAAGAACAAGAAAACCTTGGCCTTGAAGCCGCAAATCTTATGCCTCTGCTCATGACATTGAAGCAACGCATTGAAGCAGATCCGTCGAATGAGTCGTGGTATGCCGGCGTTCGCTCTCTTATAGTTCCCACAGGGCCAATTCCACAACTTCAAGAAGCGATGGAGCAGCTCGGGTCGAAGCTGAAATCTAGGAGGAAGAAGCTGAGTGAGCACTTGATGTGGCCGTCTGACCGCAAAGATTGCATGGTCATCCTTTCGAGAGTTGAGCGCATGAAGACGCTCATTGGCCTGGCTCTCCAAAATGATCATATGTGAGTCCAATTTTGATTATTTGCCCGTCGAATTTCACTTGCCATGTGGCACACACTTGGCTTCAAACCAACTAAACGCCACGACGTCGGCTCGAACATGAGATCAAAGTGTCCAAGACTGGACCTCAAGTGATTCCGGCGCGGTCCCTTACTTCAACGTCTTTCACTTGTACTGTTTCCCACCGTATCCTTGCTTACTATTATCAGTAACTTGTCTATAGCAACAAAGCAGAGCCTCGATAGTGTGAACAACCACGTTAAAACGACGAACGATAGCGTGACTCGATTATGGGTGAACGACCAATCAAAAGACGACCAGGCCGTACTTGACTGGCTGTCAAACCACTCCTTTGCTGGACGCCAAAACGACATATTTAAGCGAATGGCGTCTGGCACTGGTGATTGGCTGCTCAAGACAGAAGCATTCATGAAGTGGCAACTTAGCAGAGAGAAGGCGCTCTGGTGCCCAGGAATTCCCGGTGCCGGGAAAACGGTACTTGCGTCCTACATTGTCAATCACCTCAAAGGCTCGTTCGCGCGGGAGAAAGCTGGTATTGCTTACGTGTACTGCAACTACAAGGAGCCCAACCAGACGGCAGAAACTCTGGTAGCAGCACTAGTGAGACAATTGTTACAGCATCGCGGTAGTATACCAGGCGAACTCCGTGAAATGTAAGAGGCACATATCAAGGAAAAGACCCAACCATTGCTGAATGATTACCTGCGATTGTTACGTCAGCAGTTCCAAAGCTTTACTAAGACCTTCGTAATTGTCGATGCTCTAGATGAATGCAAGGAGCAGGATAATACTAGGCAGACTTTGGTCGAAGCACTCAAGACGATAAAATCAGACGTACATCTTCTGGTGACCTCTCGTTGGATCCCAAGTATCGAAAATGAGTTCAGAGACGCGTTAAAGCTGGAGATTCGCGCGAGTGATGAAAATGTCGCCAATTATGTCCAATTGAGAATTGCCACAACGGAGAGGTTGCAACGGCATGTTAGAGCAGACCCCATCCTAGAGAACGTGATAACCGCCAAAGTCGCTCAGAACTGTCATGGCATGTGAGTATTGTTTCATCGTTTGTCGGTAGATTGCCAGAAAATGCGATGAGAAACAAGCCCCGTATGTGGAAAAGAAGACGTCGCTAGAGCGTGGACGGTAGACTACGGGTCACTATTACTGCAACCGAAATGGGCCACACCCTTCTCAAAGAGCTGGGATGTGCTATTTCTGGTACATTTTAGGGTCTCGTCGCGCCCTCGTCATCGCTCTACGAGCAGGAAACCCGCCAGTTTCAAGCCGTTTCACACCGAAAAGCGACCCATGAATGACTTCACGAGCGAGCACTCTGCACGTTTCCATGGCAGTGTCAAATTCTCAGCTAACACATTGTCAAAGGTTCCTTCTAGCGAAGCTCCACATGGACTCGCTTACAAAACAGCCGCACCGCAAAGCGCTTCGATTGACCCTTGAAAGCTTGCCTACAGAGCTTAACAACACGTATGACGAAGCCTTATCCAGGATAGCTAGCCAAGAAAGAGCGGACATCAAGGTAGCCCATCGAGTTCTAGGATGGGTGACCCATGCAAATCGGCCGCTGACTTTAAAGGAATTACAACACGCTTTGTCCGTAGAGCCCGGGCAAAATGATCTTGACCAAGAGACTCTGATTGACGAGGATATACTCATCTCGGTGTGCCTTGGTTTAGTCAGTATCGACCAATCCAGCGGCGAGTTAAGATTGATCCATTATACCGCTCAAAAATACTTTGAGCGAAGGCTTTTGGGAAACTTTCCTGAACCTCATCGAAGCATTGCATCAACCTGTCTTACGTATCTGTCCTTCGACTCATGCCTGGGCTTTGACCTTTTTTCGCCTGCAAGCGAATTGAGAGCCTTGTCCGCAAAGTATGTACTGCTGGACTATGCCGGTCCCAATTGGGGATTGCATGCCTGTCAGGACGAACAGAAACTCGAGCAACAGATTCGTGGATTTTTGGACCCTCGCGCGGCATATTTAAGCTCTCGACTGATGATTGGAGGGTGGAGGTGGCTCAATGATATGTTCACCCACACGCACTGGGATTATCCTATTGCGTACGAGTCCCAAGTCTCAGGACATCATATGGCTGCGTATTTTGGCTTGAAGCGAACGATCACCAAATTATTCGATAGTCACGCCAACGCCGTTCAACGGAAACGCATGCTTGATTCGGCACTACTCATTGCCACCGCCAAGGGACACCTAGCTTTGGTCCAATATCTACTCGATCAAGGCGGCGATATCAACGTTGTGAGCTGGTCAGGCTATCCACTATTGCACTTAGCGGCTGGAGGTGGCAATGTGGCGGCAGTAAGGATGCTGCTTGATTTCAATGCTAACGTAGACTTACGACGGTCTCATGACGCGCCCACGGCGCTTCATGTCGCGACAACCAATGGGCATGATGCTGTTGTGCGCATATTGCTCGATAGAAACGCTAACGTGAACTTACTCCGGTATCATGGTCTGCCTACAGCGCTTCATATAGCGGTGGCCAACGGAAATGAAGCGGTTGTGCATATGCTACTCGATAGCAATGCTAATGTAGAGTCACAGTCGTCTGACGAGACCCCCCCTCCGCTTCATCTTGCCTGCAGAAATGGACGTGAAGCCATCGTCCGCATGCTTCTATCACGAGGTGCTGATGCGAATTTGGAGTTCACTTGGCTCTTCTATCCCGAGAGAACGACAACAGCTTTGAAAATCGCAGTGTTTGAAGGCTTTACGACTATCGCAAAAGCTTTGTTGGAAAACGGAGCGGATGTCAATGTTCAAATTCCACGGCTTAGACACGGCACGGTAACGGGGAGAAGGTATTCCCGTGAAATGTCTACGGCACTGTGCGACGCAATAGCACATAAACAGGAAGCTATGGCAGCCTTACTGATTGAATGGGAAGCGGATGTCGAGCTTGGAGACTTAACGCCGCTAGAAACAGCTATTGCGCAGGATGATATTCCACTTGTGCGGCTTTTGCGCCAGAATGGTGCCAAAGCAGTCGAAGAGGCATTCCAAGACAGATTGATTTCTCGCCGCTGTTCGCTGCCTTTGGGAACCATATCAGGACTCGACGCCGAGATATGCGTACCAGATATCCCAGGGTTGGCGCTTATACGCGCAATGAAGCTCGGTCTAGATTTCCCAGTGGCCTGTCTCGTTGAGGCTGGTGCTGACATCAATTTCAAATCCGTCAACGGAGACTTCCCCTTTTATGCTGCTGCGAGATGGGGACACGAGTCTAACGTACGGGAACTCCTTGACAACGGTGCAGATAGTAGGAATATCGATCAAGAAATGTGGTGTCAAAAAGCAGTGATTGTACGTAGACGGATAATGACTAGATGGGATTTGGATCCACACGATATATACGATCTGCTTAGCTATGATGCCAAAGCCATTCGTAACGAACTGCTTCGAGAGGAACAAGGGCCGTACTTTACGGATCATCTCGCACACAACCTCAATGGAGGGCCGCCGCCAAAGCGGCTCAAGGAATACGGGATCTAGTTCATAAATCTGGCGGAGAGGACCTTGCTACCACTGGGATCTCATCTTATTACAGATGGCATCTATAGTGTATTCAATTACCACAACGAGCTGCTGCTTCATATAGATCAATCAATTCTCCCATGCCTCCGCCACCCCACAGACCGGCGCACCACCATCCTCCTAATCATCTTCCTCCTCCTCCTACTCCTCCTCCCCCTCCTCTTCCTCCCTCACCTTCTCCCCCACAATCTCCTCCTCAAAACCATCCAACCAAATCTTAAGGGTATACTCGTCCCAGGCGCTCGCCAGCTCTCTTTTCTGGTTTTACAGCGCGTCCATATTTGCCATTTTGAGTAAAAAAACACATGCCCCGATTGCGGCGCTGGAATGCAGAGCAAAGATCTGGTTCATATGTGATTTGGAGGGTCATATTGGTCTTTGCAAATCAAGTCGATCGCGGACATCAGGACGGTTTTTCGTTTCTAGAGCCAGGATTGTCTCTGATCCAAGTTGTAGTCTTTCTAGGACTTTCATGTGATGAATTCGGGCAGTAGCAGCTTGAGAAGAGTAGGAAAGGCGACGATTTCCATATGTCGACTCAGATAGAGCGGGATTGGCCAAGGGATTTTTATTATTGAGCAACAGACATGGCTCACAGGGTGGTAGACGAGCGCTATCTGAGCAACTTTCAAGGGTAAATACCCAACAGATATACAAGATCAGAGGCACCAATACCACAGATTGCCCCGCAAACTCCAACCCCAGATCAAGCTCATAGTCCCGCAAAGCCACTACAAGGTACGCTGCGTACCATCACGCGTATTACCCCTCGATAGCATCGGCCGCAGCCCCCTCGTTCCCCTCTCCACATCCGTCTCCAACCCCGTACTCGCAGTCATCTGCATACGATACGCAGCCATCGAGAACTTCCCTCACTCCCCTCAGCCTGGGTTTCCTGATCTGGTGCCCTCCACCTAAATTCCTAAGGCGGCTGCTGTTGAGGCGGTCGCTGTTCGGCATTCTTGCTTTTGGGCCCACTCAGTTTGGCAGGCCAAGGCGCTCTTTCCATAGCGCTATTGCCACTGAACTTCGAGCGGATTTCCGAGGGAATGAGAATAGCGAGACTGGGGCAGATGCGGCTAAAAAGTGGTTGGAGAGTGGGCAGGGAAGCGTAGATGATGGCGAGATTCACTTCAGTTGTCATCCAGACTCTTGTAACGACGAGTTGCCAGCTGGGGTCGGTTGGCTTGGGAGGCGGTGTAAAGGATGTATTGCCGTCGGATGCCGATTGCGGCGATGCTGGGCGGTGTTAGTTGGCAATCGATGATAAATCTATAAGAGGATAATGTGCTTACACTAGCCCTGTTGCGAAGATGCATGCGGTTCCTATTTTCTCCATTCTCCCTTGCTGATATGGTAAAGCAGCGGCATTGGCATCTAAATCAGAGCGAACTCGGTGGTGATGTTGCAGAAATCGTAGTCGCTTATGACAATGTATGATTCGGGGTAGCAGACAGTCTTGGGGTCGAGTCGTTGGGCCAGGTCCCATGCAGCTCTTATTGGTCTGCAAGAGAACATAAGTAGCAGGACCGAGATGATACTCCAGAGTGCGATGACGGTACCCAATGCCCAGGTCGTGTACCGGAATCTCGTAAGGACTTTGAAGATGCGGTAGAGGAACAGTAAAAGCGGTAATTTGGCGAGCATCATGACGACAATGTATAGATAGCTGTGAACGGCAATGCTGGTCAGATATCCATTGAGCCGCTCTGGAGGAATGTCGACAAGTGACGCCTGATCCCATAGAGATAGGTTCCCAGCATTTGGACCACAGTACGGCCGATTGCAATGGCTAGTGCTCCAATTGAGAAGTAGTCTTCCCAGCCGAAGCTGTAGATTAGGCGGGTTTTTGTCTATGTACGAGCGGCGACGCAAATGGAGGCGGGAATGAGGGTGGTCAGCGCAGTGACATCCACCTGCCACCCGATAGATGGCGGGTTGACATAGTTATGAGGACCGTCTAGAAGAGTCGATTCATAACGATGTAAGCAAGTACTCTGACTTGATAGCTGCTCTTTCAATATGCAGAGTCGCACGTGTATAGCGATAGCTGAATGTCTCAACCTGGAATTTCGTACGTTTATCTACCGACCAGCGCTATTGCCTCGATACTATTGTGCTACATCGTCAGCGGCTTCTTCCCCATCTGTACGCACGAGCCAGTGCTCGGCCAGTACACGCGGAGAGTAAAGGTGGGAGCGGCTTCATAGCCACTTCGGTGACGCTCAACCTCCCCACAGATTTAGGGACAACGCAAGGAGCCGCCTTAGTACGATTCTATGCATTCGCGGCATTGGTGGGCATGCTATTGGAGCGCGAGAGTTTAGTCGAGCGGGTTCGAAAGGGGAATTTCGATTCCGGTAGATCTTTATCACTGGGTTGCACCGGCGTGGTGCTTGGACTCCTTGATATAAGGGCATCGAGGCGCTGAATCCCTGAACCAAGCCTCTATCTTCAGCCTAATCTGTACCCCAGAAAGATGGTCATGCACTAGAAAGTGACCACCGTTGTGCCGATCGATATTGTTTTTTCGACGACAGAAGTTGTAATTGTCTAATAGACTTTGAGCGTAAGACTACCTATCACCCGCCAACCTTGCAAAGAAGCAGTGAGGGAGGATCGTAGCAGAAGCATGATTAGCGTAGGGGGATTGGCCAATCAGGATTGTCCCAGATCGAGACCTTCAAGAACTTTTCATCTAGACAGCACTAGTGAGTGCCCGCGTTGATGATGGAGCAAGTAAGATACCTTTGGGGGATCAACATGAAAGGCGATTTCTTGATCAAAATTTAAGGGTAACGGTGTGAGCAAACAATGGCAATACTAATGAGATTGCTGCTAGATGACTGTCAAACCACCAATAAGTTCTCAACATTCGGCCGGTGCGATCTGTGCAGATGCAAGGTCCAAGGAAGTCTTATTATCCTTCTTCCCCTCTTCATTGCATAGACACCACTGACCCTATGACCAAGAGAAAGCGAGCGAAAGCAGTCTCAGTCGGGGACTTTCGAAATCGGAGAAAGTCGTAGCTCCGTTACTTTGTCATTTAGCGGTTGCAAAAGTCATGCGAGTGCTTGGCAATGTCGATCCGTGCCACACACACCTGATCCAAAAACTTAAAATCGTAATTATTAAACTGAGTTAAAATCCTTATATATATAAAAGATAAAGCTTATCGCTGCGATATTAAAGAGGTAGGAGTTAAAAAATTTATCTAAATATTAAATAGATTATAAGCGATTAAAGAAGTCGCGTAGAAATCTCGATACTCTCGATCACGAAACTTCGGTAGTATTAGGTAGTACCTGAATTCCTAAATTAACGAATATTACTCCTAGATAATAATAGTATATATAAAACTTATATAACTAAATCTCGCGATTTCGAAGATATAATAATTTACTAGCTATATATAGAAATGACTAAAATTATAAATCGTGAATACGGTCTTTAATATTATTTAATAATAGTTTTAACTACGCCTTCGCGTTTTACCGGATCTAGTTAAGCGGGCGCCGATCTCCGCGATCTTAATAGTCGCGATATTCCTAGTATTTAAGTTATATTAATAGTCTTATCTTTAAACCTATAATAGAGTAAAGTAAAATAAAGTTTATTAAATTAATTCGAAAATTTTATCCGTTTTTAGAATAAAGTTTTAACCCGAAAACGCCTCCTATATTCGTTTAAAATAAGAATTATTCGAAATTTTCGTATATCCTAAAGAGTATATAGATATTTCGAAATTTTCGCGCTTTTAGAAATTACCTATATAAACGCTTTAGATACCGATAAATATGATTTTATATAATTATTCGATATTTTTAACTTCGAAGTTTTCGAGCCTAAATAAACCGTAGTTTTTATTAAATATCCCGTTATTATTTTATAATAAAGAAACTTTATTTTTAATAATAAAATTATAATTTTAAAAAGAGAATCCGATTTTTAGATTAATAATAATAGTTTTAAACCGAGCCTCGAAAATTAAAAAAGATCCGAAATTTTCGAGCGAAATTTTCGAATAAATACTCGAAATTTTCGAATATCTATTATCGTTATAATAAAGGAGAACTAGAAATTTATATTTAATTCTATAAAATAAAAACTTCGATATTATCGAAGATTCGAATTTTTTATATAAGATTTATAAAGTTTTTTCCTTATTATTATTATTTTTATTATCATTATTATTTTAAAGAGATTTTATTTTATAAATTTTATAATATTTTTTAATAATAGTATAAATATAGATTATTTCTATCCTTTTATTATTATTTTAATATAAAAATTTCGAAGTAAAGTCCTTTAATATAAATATTCTATATATAATTTTAATTTTATATTTATTATATTTATCTCGAACCCTTCGAGCCTCTTTAATTAAACTAGTTTAAATTAATAGTAGAATTTTACCCGTTTTCTTTAAAATATTTAAAAGTAAAGAAACTTTAATTTCTTTATAACTACTATTAACCTTTTTCTTATATATAATTATAAACTATAAATAATTAGTTCTAAATCTTTAGTTTAAATTCGATATATTCGTACCTTCGTACTATTATTATATAGTTTTTTTATTCTTATTTATAAGTTTTAATAAGTTCGATAAAACTTATTAAAAAATTTATAAAATACTCGAATATCTTAATCGCTAATTATATCTCGAATAATAACTATAAGATTTAAATTTAAATCTTCCTATTTATGAAATAAATAAGGGATATCCTTTAATAATTAATTTAATAAAAAGATATTAGGGAGTTTATAAACTAAGAATTTAATTATAATATAAGGTATTTTTACGATTTTTATATTCCTCGAAGAATTCGAAGTCCCGGCGGAAATAATAGAGATAATTAATAAATAATTCGAATTTTCCGAAGAAATTATAAGGTTCGAAAGATTCGAAGATTTTAATTAATATAACGAATTAATATACTAGATAATAATCCTCGAAATATATAAAGTATTTAATATTAAAGGCTTTATAATTAAAGGCGTATTATTAAAATAACTATATTAAAGATTCGATATTCTTATTTTTTTTTTAGATTTTTCGAAGTAAAAGTTTACCCTCGATATTATTAAAGTAAAAGGGTTATTTTAAAAATCTCGAATATTTAAAAACCGATAATATTTAATACTATTAATATTATTAAACCTAATTAAATATTTTATTTATAATTTTCGAGGTTCGAAATTTATGAGGTTTCGTATTTTATAATTTTATCGAAAGTTTATTACCTTATATTAATATAAATATTACGATATTTATAAAGATTATTAATTTATTAAAATATTCGAAAATCTCGAGCTCTATCTTATAAGTTCGGAGTAAATATTATTATAATTTTCTTTTAATTATAAAGGCTTTTTTTTAAACCCTTTAACCTCCGCCTCTCGGTATAATTTATTCGAAAATAATAAATCTTATAAAATTCGAAAGGAAAAAGAATTTAAAGAATTAATCTTCGAATTAACCGAAGCGGGGAGCTTCGGTTTTAACCGAAATTTAAAATTAATCGAAGTATAGAATTAACCGATCAATTTTAATTTTAATCCGAATTTTATCCTTCGGTTAATTCATATATTAATCTTTAGAATTTATTATTTATCGGACTCTAGAAAATCTTAATCTCCTTAAGGATATAAATAAATATATTTAATTAATTAATAAAACTCTACTTCTTTTATAAGGAATAAGAGATCGATAAATAAATAAAAGAGCTCGATAATATTAAATATATTAATACTTTCCGATTTAAAATAAAGAATGAATTCGGTTCCGATAATATTAAGGGTTAAGATTTATTAATAACGGATCCCTTCGAATAAATTAAATAAATAGCGGAAGGTTCGATAAAGAAGAAAACTATTAATATTTATAAAAATTAAATTAAGTTTTTCCGGAAATATATTTATATAATATTTAAAGATTTCGAAGACTAGATTAAGAATCTAAATAAATATATACTAAAGTTAATTAATTTATAGATTTATAATATTTATAAATACTCGAACCGTTCGAATTAAGGCTTAAAATTATTAGTATATAATTATATTTTAAAAATACGAGTCGTTATACCCTAGTATTATAGCGTTAAAAAAGACCTAGAAAATTAATAATATTCGAAAGATTCGAATAATTATTAATAAAGAAATCTATTATTATCGATTTTTATCTTAAGGTATATAAAGACGATATAATAAAAAAAAGTATATATTCTTATTAAAATATCTCGAGTAATTTAAAACTAAATCCTTAAACTTTTAAGTAATAATTAGAGAGATATATATAAATATACGAGCTATAAATATTAATAAACTTGAAAGGTTTTTTTAATTTAATAAAGGAATCGAGCTTTATATAAATTATTAACTTTTATTTACTTTAAATTATTCGAATTATTAAATATAGGGAGGGGCGAAAGAATATATAATAATATCTTTAATTTATACTATCTCTTTTTAATATTTATTAAGGTTCGATAAAATTCTTTTATTAAAATATTATTATATTAACCTTTAAGATTTACGAAGTAGAAAAATCTTAATTATATTTTAATCTCGGAAGACTTATTGATTCGGTAGTAAATTAAAGATTTTTAAATCTCGATTCTTTCGAGCTACGATTTCTTCGAGTTTAATTTATTAATAAAAATAAAACCTTTTATCCTTTATTTCGACCGTCGAAACTTTTAATTAAATATATTATTATTATACCTCGAATAACTCGAAATATATTCTTTTTATAACGATCCGATCTTTTAAAAATTTAACGGTTATAATATCCCGTAAAAAGTATTATTAATAAAGTTTATTATTTTCGAAGGCTCGAAATAATCGACTAATTTTATTATAAAAAACTTAATATTTCTTAATATAATTTCGGAATAATTTACTCGATATTAACGAAAGTTTTAAAATATATAATATTTATTCTTTTCGAAGAAGTAGGATTTAATAATTTTTTAATTATAAATAATAAATATTTTAAAGACTTTATAATTAGGGTAGTTAAAATATTAACTATACTTCGCTTTATATCGTTCGATATTTATATAATTAAAATAATAATCCGATTATATTAAGGGAAGATTTTATAAAACCCGAGTAATTTATTATAAGAAAATATTATATTTATAAAAGGAGTTATTTATATATATAAATATTAAATTAAATAAATATAATTTAATCTCCTTCGAATTTTTCGAAGCTCGAAAACTTCGAAAGGTTTTTACTCTTTAATAAAAATATTAATATTTATATCCTCTTAAATCCTATTATTATTATTTCCTTATTTTAATAAATTAATTATATATTTACTTTACTTTTAAAGAGTATAAACTAGATTTTATAAATTTAATTTAGGATATCGGTTAAAATAACTCTTCGAGGTTATAAATTATAACTAAAAATAATTAATTCGGGAAACTCGAAGGAAAAATAGGTTCGAAGAATTCGTATTTTTTTTAAATTAAAATTACCGCCTCTTATCTTCTTTAAGAGAATATTTATTTTAATTAATATAATTATTAAAAAGGCCCTTCGAGAAATATAAATAAAAAATAAAATAAATATATAAACCTAAATAAGATAAAGACTAGATTAATATTAATATAGATTTCGAATTTATCGAGTTTTAATATTTTCGTATTTTTTTACTTCGCTTTAAACGAGGGGTTATAAAGAAACTATTTTTATAAAATTATTCTTCGATTATTATATTTTAATTAAAGTTTAATAAACTTCGATTAAATTAAAATTCGATAATATTATATCTTAAAAATATAATTATAAAATATTATATCTTTAGGCTCTTCCCCGTTAAGCCGTAGTTTCTATAATAATTATATCGAGTTAATTATAAGATAAGGAAAAAGATTTAGAAAATACGAATATAACGATTATTTTAATATATTTAATATTTATATATCTTAGAACGCTAGAACACTTATTTAAAAAATAGATTAAATTCGAATATTTCGAGGACAATTTTCTCGATTTATTATTATCGAGTATTTATCGAATATTCTTTATCTATTTATTATTAAATAAATATTAATTTCTTTTTAAAAAGATTAAAAATATATATTAATTTACTCTTTTAACGATTATCTTATTATTTTTAAAATATAAATATTAATAAAGATATAAATATTAATAAAGGGGTAGGTATTAATAGAGGGGTAAATATTAATAAAGGCGGAGAAGTAAATTTCTAGGGTTATTTCGATTTCTTCGAAATAACCGCCTTCGGCCGATTCGGCTTTTTCGAAATATAAAGATATTTATAACTACGGATTTATTAAAAACGTATTAGGATATATAGATAAGGATAAATTAATAATATACCGATTAATTCCTATAATAAAGTAGATATTTAAGATAATAATAAAATTAATTCGAATATTTCGAGAGTTTATAGGAGGATAAAAGAGAGGAAAATAAAATTCGAAAAATTATATATTTTAAAACGCGAAAATTAATAATCCGATAACTTTTCCCGATTTATAATTACTAAAACGGTAGCGTAAAAAAGGAACGAAGATTTCGATATTTAAAAACTTCGATACTCGAAGGTTTTAAAATTTTTTACTATTTAAGAAATTAAATAAGATTCGAATCTATCGATAAAGAAATTTATAAATTTATTTTTATTTATTTATTTAAAATCTTTATAAATCTCGAATTAAAGGGCTTCGAGTTTTTTAATATATTTATAATCTTTAAAGATCTCGAATTAAAACTAGGCTCTAAATATTCGGATTAAATAATAATTTCGAAGAATATAAATTAAGACCTTTATAAATAAATAAAATAAACTATTTTTATTTTAATATTATTAAATATATTCGATAATTTTTATATATTATAATTCGAAAGATATAAATAAAGAGAAATAAAATAAATTTTAATATTTATTAATATTTTAATTAATTTTATTAATAATTTTAT
>JAABUS010001857.1_pt1 | contig 43112 bp, 26 predicted proteins | sample 5560161 | NCBI WGS metagenome assembly JAABUS01 (sample SAMN10711885, study PRJNA513376) | rock metagenome | isolation source: Antarctica rocks | place: Antarctica: Victoria Land, Trio Nunatak nord | collected 2016-01-04
AGGGAGGGGCGTTGTGGATTGAGTATTTCTGCGGAGTGGAGGGATGTTGTGTTGTAGGCAGGAAAGAGGTTCAGATGTTGAAGCCCATGAAGCGAGACCACGTGACCATATCAGGCCGATCCATGAATCAGAGCAACCTGGTGCTGAAAGCATATGCCTTCACACAATCATTGTGTACACCGTACATGACATAGGTTAAGGTCATGAGGGCTTTTCCAGTGACATCTTGAACAGTGAATATCGAGCCTTCAAATCAGGCCGCTGTCAAAAGATGATGCAGACTCTCCTTTACTGTCTATTCTGAGCTCTATCAGACAAGACCCCTACGCCATGCTAGTGATCAATAACCCAAATGCGTCCAGCAGTATTCCCGTATGCCAAAATCGTCAAGCCTCGGTCCCGCACACATATCCACCAAAAGTACTAGCGAAGACTATGTCTTTTTTACCTCCCCTGCCATTTCATTCGGCGGAATTGCCGCCTGACGTACTCCCTTTGCACTGCTTCCAGAGCTGCTGCCTCGCTCGCCGTCGATCGCCGGATCGTATTCCTCGAGCTTCTTGGCATCTGATCTCGATTTCACGCTCCCAGTTGAGATAGCTCCCTTGTCTGACACCTCGGTCGCTTCGACGTTGTTCGGATCCTTTGCCGTGTCAACCTCGTCGCTATCGTAGACCCCGTCTGTTCGTTGTTCGGACCCTTCCGATCTCCGCATCCTCGTCCTTCGAACCCCCTCATCGTTGTTTTCCTCCCCATCATCGCTGGGTATGGGCTCATGATCGCTGGGCTTCTGGTCTTTGATAAACCCATCAATGATATAATATTGTATCGCATTCATGATGACCGGAAATATGAGCATAACGAAGACAACCTGCACAGTCTCGTTTCCTTCGGTCCATCGTAATGCCCAGTCGCCGACACGGATGATCCACGGACAGAGCCGAAATATAAAGAAAACGCACAATTTCATGCCGAGGAGGCCTTGGAAGTAGATGATACATTGCTTAGCCCACCACGTTGCTTTCGGAGGACGGCCGTAATTGCCAGATTGTATCGACTCAGGCGGCTTGGCAAGAGGGGTGAGAGCAAAGGCGGCGTGCAAAACATGGAGGAGGACGATGAGTATGGGAATGCCGATTGTGGTCTTCGTAAAGCGAAGACTAAGTCAGCACCAGGAAAAAACGTTCGTGAAAGTAAGGCAGGATTCGAACTTACATCAATCGCCAGATTCAGAAGATAGAATGAACAAGGATTTGCCTGGTAATCCCCTGCTTTGACCTCGAACTGCCCACTTGAAAGCATCGACATTAACAGATTTGCGATATGTAGCAGCACGGATCCAACCACCTGCTTCGAGGCATCGAAGGCCCAGATCTTGAGCGGTCGCTGTGGCCTCTCTCTCCATCTCTTGTATACTAGAGATAGCAAAGCAAGGGCACCCAAAGCCGCTTGTATGAAGAGGGAAGCAGGACCCAGCAGGCGACATTCGCCGTTTTCGGCGCCGGGGTGATCATCAGTGCTGTTGGCAGTCGAGGTCGCGGTAGCGGTGGCTGTGAGCACGGCGGAGAAAGCCGAGGGAACGATCCCTGTTGAACTGATCTGGAGAGGAGTGGTAGGCAATACCGTGGACAAGGCTACCTCGCTAGGTAGAACGAGGAAAGATGACAGTGTGGAGGAGGCATGTTGTAGGAATGACATAAAGCTCGGAGGTTGTGTGAAAGATTGACCATAGAATGCTGTGAGGCGATAACCTGTCGTCTAACCAAGATAAGAGGGATGCCGTTCGGTAGCTGCTGGACTATGGTATAACGCTCTGGGTGCAAACGCTCTTTGGGGTGGTAAATCACTGATGATGTCGTCGAGGCGGAGTAGGTGAAGTAGGTGGAGTACGTGGAGGAGCGGAGAGCGATCAAACGCGGAATCTCACGCCAACATAGAATTGCATTTGCCAGTAGGAATCGTACAATCTGCTACTACCGTGTGCAGGCAAATGTCTACCACTTCAACACAGGTAGGTAGTGTATCACTGACGTTGTAAGGGACGTGGCTGCCGAGGCGCAGCGCGGCGCATTCTATTTCCGGCAGCATGAAGCGCTTGATCAATGAACAATGATCCATCGCTGGACGCTTTTCTCCGGCATTCTTGGCATTGAAAAGGAATGCTGCCTCGGATGGTACAGTTCATTCAGCAAATCATGATACTGATTTCGGTTCACTGCTTCTCGCTGTCAGAATAGGCTTGAAGCAAGGAATTTCACTGCACGGTTGTGATCTCGTCACGCTGCTCGCCATGCAGGTACTACTCATGGGGTACCGGATGGTCAAGAAAAGCATATCGGTTTACTCAATCTAGCCTTGGGCTTGAACATGAACAGCTTCTCTTTCGACGCAACCGCTCGAGACAGTGGTTGAGGCAGCCCTGCCGAAGCCTGCCGCGACCCTCGGACGTTTCCATCGATAAATGAAACCCAAACTCTCCAGTAAGGGCAGATGGCTGCCTACAAGTCGACACGTTACATGGGACCTTCAACGCCAGACATGAGAACCATGTCGGCATAAGTGGAGCAACCTAGTTCATTGAGGTCCAGCCTAAGATGACATCAAAAACCTTGTCCATCAAGGTCATTTGGCTAACCATATTGCGCTCTGTAAGGATGACTTTTGCTTTAGGATTGGCTGCCTGAAGCTCCTCGGATTGACAGAATGTCGCTCAAAGCCCACACGAATAATGAGGTGGAGCACCCTGGGCCAACATACATGGCAGCCCTGACTTTCGCTATGGTTGCTTACTTTATCGACTGCTGCGCGCCAGTAACTTGTGGATGCCTAGCATGTATCGCCTCCTGCTCATATCTATCTCACACGCTCTAAGGTCTTTCAGTGCTTCGTCCATGCGATGAGCCCAGAGACCCAGTTATCCAGAGTTTCCTTCGATACTGCCATCGCTCAGCTCTAAGAAACTACAGCAACAGAGATAAGGTAACACGGACTGGTGTGCTAGGATTTCAAGGCAGCCAAACAAAGTGTGAGTCAAAGGATGTAGTTGCACATCTACATCTCCTACGTCCTCCATGTCATCTGGAGTCTGAATGGCAAATGTCTTGTCGGAATAACGCAAGTACTTTCATTCCAGTCAGATTGGCATTCGTGAAAGAACGTAATGGCCGAGTGTCGATGGACTGATTGACCAATGGTGACCATCGTAAAACAGGGGAACAGTTGCTCGATCAGTGTCCCCAACAACATACAGGCTGTTCAAGTCCTGAAAAGTGCAGCTTGCCAGCGCATGGAACAAGCGTACCTCTATATGAGAAGTAATTTCTTTACATTCTTACACTTCTACATATTCCATCTTCCCGCATCCCTAGCATTGTCTACGATTGCGCCCATGCCAGTCTGCAAGAATATGAAGTCTCCCGCCTGATGTTACAAGACATCCCCATTACTGGATTTTCAACTTGTGGCACGACGAAGGGCTACGGTCGTGGATCCGGATCGAACATAAGGGTTTACGCCTGCGGTCAAGCTCCTTCCCAATACGAGCGCCAAGAGAATAAAATGCACTCCCATTGCTCGTGTGATTGTCATGGCGGGTTGTGGCGGTCGGCTCTTGCGAAGCTTCAGTTCTCCGCATTGCAAGCACATCCTGTCTTGAATCCTGATCCTTCAAGATGAATTGGCCAGTGCGTCCTCGGCAGAGCTCTGGTGTCGACCGTCGCATGTGAAGGATCATTCATCGAGGATTAAATCAAGCGGCTTGGACCTTCTACTTCTTTCTGCTCAGTCGTCGTGCAGGTTTCTTTGAGACTTCATTTCAAACTCTGCACAGAATTTTGGAAATGCTATTCTTTGCCCCTCTCGCAGTGATCACTTACTCTATATTTCGCTTCGTCGCTCCATTACTACTGATTACAATGCTTGTGGGGACCATGCCACAAGTTGGAGCTAGATATCTCAAAGGATCACACTCCGTAACAATTACCGAGTCATCGATCCATCCCATCCATGCGCTATCATTGTCAGTCCGCAAACGAGCCGCTGGCCCGACAGTCATCTCACTGCCCGCCCTGAACCGGACCTGACATCATAACGTGCAAAGCCTGGTTCGAATCTGACTCCCAAATTGAGAGAACCCCTCGTCCGCGTCTATATTCACGCATATGATATCAAGCGTGTTCCCAGGAGGCGTTCTATACTATCCATGCCGGCCGATGTAATCCTAATCTTGGTACGAACTCAGTGGCGGCGGGCCCGTCGATTTCGGGCCAACCATCAGCGGCGCCTGGATATGTGTCTAGCAGAGGCAAAATGCAGCAACGATCTATAAGTCGATGATCTACAAGACAAAGCTCGGCGGTCCGTTTTGATCTCAGCGAAGCTATCAATCGTCAAGGGGATTCAGCGCCGCCTGTCAAGACCTTTAGAGCCTGGTTTGACTCCGTCGGTCTTCTGCGATACTGGATTACTCACGCATCTCCAGGAAGCCTAGGCATACCCAGTACCGTTGTGGCGGACAGTTTGCACAGAACATGAGGAATTAGCCATACCATGGCCACGCGAGAGATGGAATTCGACGTGTACTATGATTTCGGTTTTCCCGGCCATCAATTGATAAAGGTAGCCGGACAGTCTGCCTGGCTCGCTGCACTATAATACCAAAAGATACCAGGATGATTGAAGCAGCGCGGCAGGATGGCGAAACCTGTGTTTCCGGTTGCAATAATCACTCTCTTATCGACATACCCGCCATCAGCAATGGGTCTATACTCAGAACCCAGATGCGTGAGAAAATCTTCCTCGCCCCTAGCCGACCCACAGGCATATCTTAAAATCCCTATCTCGACCCTTGTCCTGTGGCAAGAAATGAAGTCACTACATCTGCTACTTTATTCAGTACACACCCTCGTTATCAAGATCAAATCATACTTTCTCTCTTCCTTGACCCAGTATACAACACCAAACCTATCAAGAACCTCATCCCCAATATCTAAGCCTTTCTGCTCCTAATCGCGTTGGTCAACCAAGATATCTTCCAGCATGCGATGTTTAGGAAAATACCTTTTTTTATAAAAGGGGCATAATATTCCGCTTTTTCCCCAGTACTTGCGGGAGGGAGCCCTTGAACACGGCAACATAACAAGCGCAATATAAATTACTGCAATCAATGCGTGTTGATTTCTACGACACGTTTACACCATCAATCAGGGGGGATTGTGATCAGAAATCCCTCTGAAGTCAATGCGCATGGGCTCGTATGAATCATCCACACATTATTTTCCAATCAGCGCTTCCCACCCCTCGAAGTCTCCATCAGGAGGCGACACTGCACCACAGGGCGAAAGCTTACACCTTAACTCTCTGCCAGCCTGCTTCTTCCCACAATCAGAAAGCGAAACGAGAACAGAAAACGAAGGGAAGGCAGAGAAGAGGAAAAAGGCAAAGGTATAGCCCTCCATCATCCCTCCCACCAAAAACACCAGAGCGCAAACTCAGCAGCCCGTATGCAAATCTTCCTCCCACAAGTTTCCTCAGATCACTACACAGAAAGCTCTTTCCCAGTATCATCCTCCCAGTCCATACCTCTAGCACAAGGCTGCACATCCCCGCATATCCCTCATCCCATGCATTTGATCTCCTGCTTCCCTCCGTTCGGAGCGACTCCAGTCGAAACCCCGTAAATTTGTTCCCTTTAAATGGATATCGCAGCCCCTCTCTTCTCTTTCCTAACACAAGAGCTCCCAATATTCCCGCCCCAAGTCATCATCCACTTCCATGTCCAAGCCTTCTTTGATCACCCCTTAAGTAGTAGTTTATAATTCGTAGCCACCCTCGTCTTTTACCGCGGGGATATGGTTCTCGACGGCCCAACGATCGGCCCTGCCTGTACCGACGCCCCATTGCGCTCTTTTCACTCACGACCGCGGATGGAGCAGATAGAAGATCACTATCCGCATATCTCCTAGAAACAGATGTAACTGACGAGTCCAGACCGGTTGACGACTCCAGATCCATCATTCAAGTGGTCGTCGGATCTGGAGGTATGAGGGAAGATGGCGATTCCACATCCCCTTGGATTTTGCACTCGAACTCGATGCAGAAGTCATTCCCCACAAACACACCTCACCGCACCTAATCCCCCCCCACCAACCTCCCCCGGCCTGCGAGCCGTCCAACACCCCTTTTCAAAGAAACCGTCATCGAGGCCCCAGGTAACCAGAAGCGCTCGAGAACCATCGTCAATCTTCGTATGTGCAGATTGCCTTGATCACGCCTCCACGGTATCCTCTTCCTCTTCATAAAGTCTGCAAGCGCGGTCGAATGCAGTAGCTGCATCGTTCGAGCAACAGTCCAGGGTCCTTGATGAAAGCTTTGGGACGAAATGAGGCGTACTAGTATTGCGGGTGGGGGGCCGTAGCTGAGGATGCGTGTCCGAGGAGCTAGCGGAGACAGGTAGTGGGGTTCCGGGGGGGGGAGGAGGGTTGGTTGGTCTGGGTTTGGTGATAGGGGGGTTTGGGGAGGTGATGGGTTTGTGGTTCTTGGGGGATATGGGTTGGAGGGGGGGATGCTGGAAGGGTGTGGGGGTTGGAGGGCTGTGGGGGTTGGAGGGATGAAAGGGATACTGCTTGCATGGATGAAAAGCTGTTGGAAGAAAATGGGAGACCTGGACGACAAGAAGGATACGGCCACCGTGAATATCATAGAAGGAATGTCGGACCGAGTTTTGCAAGACGATAAGAGTGTTGAAGTAAGGCTGAACGCTCGAAAGCCAGGGTGGCGCTGGAGCACAGCCACTTATATCATGTGCTCCAGAAGACCAAACCAACGACCATGCCAACCATGCAGTTCAGGAGACTCGGAGACGGGAAGCTCATGAGCGACTCACGCCAGGAGATGAAGATCCATGCCTTGATTATCATCCAAGAAAAGAGCGTTGCAAGCACATCTCCAGCACTTGGAGGCTCTGGCGAGCAAGCGTGCAGTTCAGATAGAAACCATCAAACCTCCCCCATAACTCTTCGGCACCATATCTTCGCCAAAGCTAGGACTCCCAGCCAAGAAAACGCCCTCTAACTCCATGCAAAGCATTCAGTCAATCCCGTGTTGCCTTTTCAATTTTTCCAGATTCTCTTGTCGCTCCGCGAGGTCCTCTTTCGACTTGGCCATCTTCTCGGGTTGGTGATATAGGACTGCAAAAGTGGAATGTCCATTAGTAATGCAATCCTAGCCTGCAGTGCCGTGAGGAATGGCGGAGGGCACGACGTACCGACGAGATAACGATTCTGGAAATTAAACCCGTTGAGCTTGTCACAGGCTTGCTTTGCGTCCATTACATCTTCATAGACTACGAACGCCGTGCCTTTCGTGTTTCCTGCGATACCTTGCCGGATTTGTCTGCATCGTGTGTTAGGTACTGACGCGCGTCGCGTGTCGATTGAGAGGGAGCGTGGTTACCGTATAGGTCCGAATTTGCCGAAGAGGTCGAAGAGCTCCTCTGAGGTGACGTTGTAGCTATACATTGAGTGAGCTTCGAGCCTGCGTTCGTCTACCTGAAAAGCGGATTGGATGTCGGGGGCAAATACGGCGGGATTGGAGGAGTAGACTGACCTCAGGTTCTTGACGAACAAAGCCCTGAATGAATGGTATAGTATTAGTGAGAGGTAGAGGGAAGAGCCCGATACTATATAGGGCTTCCTACCGGTTTACTTCGGGCGCAAGCTTTCCTCCGCGACTCATCGCTCGCTATAGGGGTTGTCTGGAGTACTAGCAAATCCGGGAATAGCTGCAAGGCTCTGGATATCACTTCGGCAAGGAGTATGTAGCCGGTTGAAGTGTCGGAACCTAAAACGGGAGAGATTGGGATGGCAGTGAAGCTTCTAAAACTACAGGCAATGAACCCTGATTCAACCCTGATCACACTACAAGAGCTTGGCACTAACGTGTCCAATTGATCATTGGGAGCTGGCATTACACGTTAAACCTTTAGGAGTAACTTCTTGACACAGTCAACACGATTATTAGAAACTATTCTGAGTATATTAACTCTTACTTGTAGATTTCAACAGGTTAAAGATCAATCTTGAGGAGCAGCTTGAGGTTAATTATTCACGTGGTGGGATAAGTGCGACTTGAAGATATGTAATAAGCACCTTTCATGAAACAATGCACGAAGACCATGCAGCCCTGCAGACTAAGAATAGGTGCAAACCCGCAGCTTGTTGCATGATTCCACAAGGCTGCATTCGAAGCAAGATGCTCCTTCTGGCTTATCTACCCACTCTGATAGGTTACAATCCGGAAAGGTATATAGTACGAGTATCTGTACAATGTCAGCAATGCGAGTCCAAGTCCGCTCTCCATTAAGGAGTGACTCAGGAGAGCTGGTCAACCAGGCGGGGAAACATCTGTCATTGTCTACAGCTCTCTTGGACGAGGTTTGTTTATTTTAATTGTATTGGCTTGGAGCTGTTTATCCTTCTGCACGTCGTGCAGTCACCTCAGGAAACTTGACCACTAAGAACCCTTTATTCTGCCTAGTGTACTTTCCTTGATTCACCTTACTCTTAGGGGCCGTCACTTGTGAAACCGTGCTTAAGATCCTTTAGGTACATATATTTCCCGAATCCCCCAATTGCTTCGATGATATGTTTCAAGTGTGTACAGATCCTTCCTGCAGCGGGCTGGACATTGCTGCGCTGCCGGCCTTGTTCAGGTATAGCTGGCCTGCGCCCTTGTGCAAATAATCCTTGTTAAGAGGCTTTCTGCTAATGCAATATCCAACCCGCTGCAGGAAGAACCTGTATAGAAGATTCCCAATCCCTCAATCCTTCTCTTTCTTTGGTTCAGGTCGTGTCTTGCATATCAAACGTCTCATTCCTCATGCCTTTTTACCTGCCTCGAATTGCGCCACAACGCTTCGCGGAGATCAGCAGTAACAACACCATTATTGATGTGGCAATACAAAGAAGCATGCGAGGAGGCCAGCGTTCTGATAAACGTTGATCATCTTTCGTCACAGAGATTATTCCTCTTAACGCAGAAGCCGTGAATCTTCTCAGCAACTACACATGCCGATCTCCATAATCGCCTTCTTCGACACAAGATCCAAAGTAACATATAAGCTGTGAATTATTTTTGGCAATTTGACATGCCGATCTTCAGAAGATCTTCCTTCATTCTGTTAAGGGTCGCACAGGCATGGGATGGCAATGAATCCTTCGATATTCCAACACAAAATCCTAAGCAACGTATCCAAATGGAAACAGTAGCCAAGTTGAAGGAATGCTCGGTGATCCCAGGCAGTGCTTTCATAGCTCTAGCAGTCCAGTTTATGGGCGCAGCCAATATGATGTCTGTCTAGGCTCCTGACCGCAGACTCCCTGCATTATATAAAGACTTCATGATACTTCTCATTCTTTTCAGCAGCATACAGGCCTCTATTCATCTTACAAATATCTCAATATCTTAATATCTCCTTATTCCTTTTCAGCTTCAGCCTCTATCCACTCAGTCAAGTCCGACACTTCTCAGCTCGGCCTACGTTCGACCGCAGAATGCCTCTCACTTCGAGCGCAACTGCTGCGCTGGTCGCAATACTCATTATTACTCTAAGCAGCGCCACCCCGATTGAACCATCTCTTGTAACTACCCTCACAAGACGAGATCAGGTAGTAGTCGCAGGACTTCCTGCTTGCAACACTAAGGACACCGATCCAACATGGGCCCAAGGCCAGAGCAAGTTCAAGGAAGCGGATGGGGTAAAGATTAGCGATGACTGCGACAACGGACTGGACGGCAATGACCACTGCTGGTAAGCTCCCTTCAGATCCGCCATACCAGCCTTTTCCCTTTCTTCCCTTCTCTGCTCAAACAAAGTACTACAAATACATACATTAAACTTCATCGTACTGACCGTGCTTCAAGGACGGACTACGTCCTAGTCGACTACATCAACTCAGCCGGCCCGTGGTATAGTCCTTTTGGTCAAATCAACTGCCCAGGTGACACAGCGACTCCAGCAAGCATGTGCAATCAACAGATCGGTCAGATGAAGCAAGATGCGGATACATGCAAAACCACCTCATGGACCGTTGGTGGGAAAGTCGGCCTAGAAATTCAGGGCAAGATCAAGGATGTGATTGGCCTTACATTCGCCCCCGAAGTCAATGGAGATAAGGGCGGGACGGCGACAACCTGCAACACGAACGTCACGACTGAAACGTGCCAGTGGCCCGGCGGCACCGGCTGCCATCAAGCCTGGGCCTCGCAAGTCATCGTCACTGTGCGTGGCTTCAAGCGTCGCTCGTGCCAAACAGCCACCACCGACCCTGCCGCTAATATGCCCAATATGGCCCAGCGGGGCTTCGATGGTAAATACACTCGCGGCATGCAGGACTTTGAGCTCCAGTTAGCATCTGCGAATACGATTAACTGCGACGGTGGCTGCCAGCCAGTAAATCCCGATCCACTACCAAATCAAGGCTCAGGTCCTATACCTTGGCCGCACATGTAGGACAGGATATGGTTCGCAGGGGAGCCGAGCACCTAGGTAAATGCTCAGTCTGGTACTGAGGGTTTAGGGGAGGCATTGAATCATGGCTAGAATGAAAGACATTGTTTTGTATTAGGTGGAATCATGTACGAGTTTAGCTTAAATCATCGACTGCGTCTCTCAGCATGTTTCTCTACATCGATTGCGCGAGCGCATATCTATGGCAATTTGCAAATATTTAACAGATCTTATCGATACTCAAAATCAGTCGTTGAAATGCGCAATTGCCTCTTTTACTAAATTTGTGGTAATTTTTTTTCTCGAAGAATTGCCTCCCTCGCCACCTAAAAGTCCACCATTTCTCCTCCAACTAATTAAAATCCAATGGATGATTTATAGAGCATAATAAGAGCTTTCATTTGACGCGCTGTTTATATAATTTGGACGCGGTGGGATGAAGTTATACTAGATACTAGATAATCGTCGCTTTCTAGGAAATTGAGGTGTGGCCCACCTAGAGGTGCTTGTCGGCCCGAGGTGGGGGATCCACTTTTACCGCGAACGATCAAGTCGACTACAAGGGAGACTTGGAGTGTGAATACTATTGTTTGAAGCCAAGGCCCAAGCGGAAGCACTGCCAGGCTGTCCTCTGGCAGATGTTCGTCTTCCAACGGTGGCAAGCAGTGTATGTCCTTGTTCCACACTGGAAACAAAATCCATATACTTTTGCAGTCCTCTGCGAAGACGTTGCTGGCCTTGCAAACTTTGGTATGGGGTCTGGATGAAACGGTCTAACTTCTGCAAGCGCCTTCCCTAAAGGCGGGAAGATTGCGAGTGTCCTCGCTTACACGAGTGGAGAGTGAAAGGAACACATGGCCTTCGAGCGACAAAAATTGGTGGCGTTTTCACCCATGATCTCTCCCTTGCTCCGCTTCTTCGTCGACCAGGGCGATAGTGCCATCATTTGTAGCCCCCTCGTTTTGTTTCTTCCCTTCAAGTTCTTTCCCCATCTCTACCGCGTCTCGTCGACCTCTGTCCACGTCGACCAATAGCATTAGCGGTAGTGGGACGAAGATCAAGATTGCAAGAAACAAGAACGCCGGTCGAATCTCGCCATAGCGTTGTGTAATAACCCCGACAACGGTGGGACCAAATATGCTTGACCCCTTGTCGGTGATAGCATACAGCGCGTAGAAGGCAGCCTCGAAACCAGGAGGGATTAGTTCACCGAAAAGGCTGCGGCAGTACGATGACAGGCCACCGAGCACGAAGCCATAGACAGCCCCAAGGGGATACATCTCCCAAGGCTGCTGTAGGCCAAAGACACCGAGTCGCTTTACCGTTGGCACAAAGCCCAGGAGGCCATAGAGCGGGATCAGCTCAAAGAGAATGATACAAGCAACAATCGTTTGAGAGGGGCGCGCGTTGAAGTATCGAGAGATCTCGCTCCACATGAAGGCTCCAAGGACACCAAATATGGTCACAATGACATTGATACCGGCAAGGGCGGCGGGACCCATCTCCAACTGTGTTTTGGCGAAGAGGACTGCAGTGCCACTCACAGTTGCGATGGCGTCTGGGTCGATTTTAGATGTCAGCTTTTGTTCTTGATGCTAGAGGATGGAATTACGAGGTACGCATCTAGCGCGAGTGTTGCTCAGACAGGTTCCAAGCTCCTTGAAAAAGGTAAACGATGCTCAGAAATCCACTTACCACTGAGGAGGAACCACGCTGCCAAGAAGAGAAGCATGTCTGACAGACCACGAGCCCGCAGGGCTGTCTTGCCTAACGAACGCCAAGCATAGCCTACGTAGCTGATCCAGCTGCGTCTCTGCTTTCCTGTCGCGGTGAACGGCATTGGTGGACCCGGTCTTGGACGTAGCCAGAGAGCTGAAGGTATGGTGAAGACCAGCCACCAGGATCCGACAAAAAACAGAACGAGGCGAAGGCCCAGTGTGCTCGATCTGCTTAGCCATCTAGTGATCAAAAGTATTCCGATAGCCAGGCTCTGTACAATCACCGCTGCGGTGTAGCCGATACCGATGCCGTACGAAGATATTTTCGTTGATAGTACTAGTTCCGCGGATACACTCTCAGGCCCGTTATCTTTCGCAGTCAGACCGGGCTCGGTAGATGAGAGCAAAGCGTCTGTAGAGGACTCAAGATGGTGCTCTTCAACGTCTTCCCCTTCATCTTGCAGGCGCTCCTGGCTTGTACTCGAGCGATCATTGTCAGACTTGACTTTATGCCGAATATCTGGATGATTCCGTACCAGCACAGGCAAGAAGGAATTCAGCAGGACAAAAGATGCACCGAAGCAGGTATTTGAAACGATGGCCAGAATCGATCCAAATATATATATCTTGGGAACAGCCACAATGAAGAGCATGGTCGCTATTGCACCCGTGATCGCGAAAGTCAGGAGCAAAAGCTTCCGATATCGGCCGTGGTCTGCAGCACCGGACATGGATATTATCAGGAGCGCTTGAAGGAGTACACTGAAGGAGAATGTATACATCGCGAAAGAGGCGGTATTCATGTCCCTGCCGAGGAATTGAAAGACGCATTGGTTCCGGTCGCCATGAGGAACTCTTGGCTTGAGTTGGAGATATTCAGTCGAAGCGTTGAAACTGGCAGGATGCTCGAGATTTGATTTGCATGATCGAGATTTGTCCGAGAGGAGAACACCCCGTTCCCTCACCAGCTGTTCCAGGATAATGGGGATAAAGGACCCTGGATGTCATATGTTAGCCTTAGTTACGTCCCATCTACGAGAAGCTGATGCGAGGCATACCGACACCACAGACCACAAATACTTCAGCCGCCCAGCCATAACTGTACCAGCCGGAGAGCTCTTTCTTGCTCGTCAGCCGGGTATCTTCACCGGAGTATCGGGGAGCTTGATCAAGCCCATCGCGTTCACCGTCCATACTGCGCCGAAAGGAAAGGACTAAGGATGAGTGTTCGTCATCCGCTTCGACAGACGACGTAGGAGACAGGTAGGAGGCTTTTGTGCTGGAAGGCTGGCGAAGGAAAGCCGGCCTCGCTGACGTTGGCCCTTCATTCCGAGGCACCTATGTGAAGACCATCAAGCCCAAGCGCGCAGACAACGATGAGATGGTCAAACCATTGTCAGAACTCCGAAGAACGCAAGCGCGGCCGTGAACGGGCCGGCCGATCGTCGGCAGGCCTAAAACCCCACGTTTGTGCTACCGGAGACAGGGGATTGGAGCAATTCCTCCAAAAAGACAGGCTTGGATGACATGGTCGGGCCCCATGCCTTCCATTTCGACCCAAGGGGTATTGGGGGGACATCAGGGAGAAGACGCCTGTTGGAGAGATTGGAAAGATAAAGTAAAGTACAAGCAGATGGCGCTCGTGCTAAAAGCGCCCATGTGACGTTTGCACCAGTCTCCTGCTTGGCGACGAGGGGGGCGCCGATTATCTCTTCGGGTGCACAAAGGATACTAACGGCGAAGAAGAATCTCACGATAAGGTCCGGCGGCAGGTTGACTAAAGTACCTTCCAAAGCAGATCTTGCGCTTCCTGAAAGGAGAAATGACGATCGCGCAAGTGTTGAAAAGAGTATGGAGTCAATGTCCAGGTGAATAACATGTTGAGTGGATCGTATTCGTTTATTTTCTGATTGCATTGCTCCGGTCCGACATGGAAAAGCGCAAGACTTCGTTTCTCCTTTGCATTTTCAATGTTAATGGTCAGTCAAATCACCAAACCGGTAGATATATATCGTCATATCCTTGAGGAGGCCTAGATTTCGACGATTGCTCACCGGGCTTCGTAAGTCACACCACCAACTACTCGGTGAGAATGGAGTCGAGTGTTGCGGATCGGAGTTCTCAGTTACTTAGATGCTTGCCTCTCACTCTGACATTGAAGTTTGTAGCTCTCCACCCACGTCTCGATTAGAGCTCGACGTTTAACTGATGTTTGCTCCCAAGAACTATTCTAGATATCTTCGTTTCACTCTCAGACCTCCCGCGAGGACCAGAAAGAGGGAAAATCAGGGGATAAGAGCTATCACCGTCTAGACTTCACGGGTTTCCATCCTTGCGGAGTATAACCTGATCTATCCATTTCGCTAGTTCTTCGCCAATCAAAGACGGATTGTCCTCCTGCAAATAATGCCTCCCAGGACCAATGCCCACACTTCGTGTATTCTTCAACGTGTTCCGATACCAGCCGGCCAGTTCTTCTCCAATAATCACCCCTGGAGTGGCCCAGAAAAACAACTTTGGGACCTCGCTTTCCAACAACCATGCATGATACTTCTCCGCTATCGCATACACGTCTACTGGGTCGCCTGCAATCGGTACCTCATTCGCCCAGCGATAAAGAGGTTCGCGACTGGACGGGTCCAAGTATGGGGCTCGATAATGCGCCATTTCGTTCTCGGTCAGGCCTCTCACAACGCCTCCTGGAAGGACTCCTTCGACGAAAACGTTATCCTCAATAATGAGCTTGCGTCCGACTTCGGGTGGGCCACGAAACGCCTGGAAGCTACTTGCTATACCCCCCTTTTCGAGATTTTCCCAGCTTGGCATTAGTGGAACAAACTCCATGAAGGCCAGGCCTGCCACGCGAGACGAGTTACGGCGTGCCCAATGAAAGCCGAGTGCGGAGCCCCAATCATGCAAAACGAGGATGACCTTCTGGTCGCTCGGGATGACAGCGGCGCAGAATTCATCGAGATAAAGAGCGTGTTCAATGAAACGGTACGCCAAATGGGGAAGCTTATCCGACGCACCCATACCGATTAGGTCTGGAGCAAGGCAACGTGCTCGGCTGGAGACGTGGGGAATTACATTCCGCCACAGGTAAGATGAGGTTGGATTACCGTGGAGGAAGAGCAGTAACGGTTCTTGGTGAAGGTTTTGCCTTGGTGCAGTATCCACATAGGCCATCTCAGCATCGAGGATCTTGACGCGTTGAAGGGTGAAGGGAAAGTCAGAGGATATCTCCTTCTCGGCCATGGTCGTCAGACTTGGAGAACTTTTATTTGGTCGGGTTTGGTCGATGTTGTCGAAGTAACCGTCTGCGCTCCTTCTCAATATCTCCGTGGTTGTATGAAGACCCTGAATGTAGGGGCGTGGGATGGGAGCTTTTCTTCGAAGAACTGTTTTCGTAATGCAGTCAATGTGGGAAGGAGGAATTTGACAAGGTATGGTTTAAGAACGCGCGCAATTTGTCATCAGCAGCGGAGTGGTTTCGGCCGAATGCCGGACCAAATCCGGTTCACCCGGTCCAGATAACGCCGGCTACCACTTGTGTCTGCTTTTTATCATGGACCTGGTGGATGCTCGATGTTCTGTTCCTTTAGGGATGGCAATGCACAAGGCTTGAGACCCTTGAGAAGCCGACGGCACTCAGAATGTCCCATTCCTACAGCTATTGACTACGAGTAAGACCTTCGCTTACAGGAAATCGTGCAGAAAATGGGAGACAGTCTGTTCATCAATGCTATTCAACTTTGGTGCGCGGCGTTCGCACTCTGCGATTACTTGATCCCGATGATCAACCATTAAGCAGGCACAGAAGCTAAGTGCTTTACCTCAGGTATTTTCACAGCCAAAGATTCAACAATTTCCTTCCACACTACTTGCTGCATGTATTTTCCATGATTACTTGTGACTAAGTCTCCTGGCCTGCAAAGGATGGTTAGTAAACTTGATAGAACAACTCGAATCATGAATGCCGGATCCAGGGCGAGCCACTGTGGGACTTACTGAGCCAAAGCTGTTGTCTTGTACCATTTGCCATGTCCTTCTATCGGAAGCGCCGCAGCTCGGACGTACGACCAGCCTCCCTGTTCAGTTGGCTTGTTGAACAGGAGATCGAAAACCCAGAGCGCAGATGTTTGAAGAAACTTCTTTCCAATAAGGTCCCTGGTGAGATCCGACCTACACGCTCCAGGACATACGGAAGTTACAATCGTCTGCGGCTCGCCATTGCGTCCTGTTGCCAGCGCAGCCAAAGATTCCGAGACGTACATGGCGAACAATTTCGATCTCGCATTCTGAAGCAGAGGATCCCATTTTTTGCCATCCCGTGGTCTGGCATTGACGGCCTGTAGTGTACTGCCACCAAAGACGGCAGGATCAGGGAAGTCGCTCGGTTCCAGCCACCTGTGAGCCTCCGAGGTCACGATAACAAGATGGGACAGGTCGTGTGGAGCGGCTGTTGAAGCTCTCAGTTTCGGAAGTAGCAACAAGCCCAACAGCGCGGTTGCCATAACGTTGACCTGCATGATAGACTCCCAGCCCTCGGCGCCCACCGCGTAGTCATTAGGGGATATGCCCGCATTGAGAACGGCAACGTCCAGACGAGGCATCTCCTTCTCTATTCGCGCTGCAAATCTCTGCACGCTTGCATAACTTCCCATGTCAAGCTCCCACACATCGATGTTGTTGGTCCATTTCCCACGAGCCTCGATCCTTCGACGGGCATCTAAGCCTTTGTCGATGTTGCGGACAGCGAGAATGACCTGCTCGGCGTCGAGGGAAACGAATGTAGCTGCGGCCTCGAACCCTATGCCGGTATTCGCGCCCGTCACAAGGATTCTTTTGCCGGCAAAACTAGTCGTGGGCTTTGTAACTCCAAACCATTTCTCGCGAAGGAAGGGGAGTGGATTTGGCTTCATGGGTTCGATCCGGATGAGGTATTGATCGGGAAGGGCGAGGAGAGGAGTTCCTATTTTGATGGCGGTAGATACTAACTGATCTTCATTGTGACTATATGTCTAATGTGGAAAGAAGATTCTTATGAACCCCGCTGTAACAGGTTTACTCTGGACAGTTCTGATTTCCTAAATCCGGCAATCTGATTAGCCACATCGCCATCCCTACCACCGCCACCACCGCCATCTGCGTATAGTCTAAGCTTATTTAGTAATAATAGTAGTAATATATTTGCACTAACACGTTGTCGATAGAGATTAACAAATAGACAATAAAACAAGGTAACCACTAGCCGTACACCACCCCCCCCACTAAGCCTAATCGGGTAATTTCCAGGGTCCAGTGACCCCGTAAACAAACAACATCAACAAGGTCAGGGGAGGGCGATGAGAAATACATGGTTTTGCGCCTGTTTATCACCAAATTCGATGTAGTTTCTCAAGGACCTCCCGGTGCAAATTTAAACCTGAAACATATCTTTTCGCATGCTCAGAATCGACCTCTGTTTGCATCTCTAATTACATCTGAAAACTGCCCATGTAGGTGATCGGAACACCTGAAATATGCCTCTCTGTCGCTGTCTCTCTTGCATCTTCTCGCCTATCTCGCCGACGACCCCCTCGTACACCTCGCTGGCTTTGTGTAGGCGGTTGACTGTCAGGCACCTGGCTGGAGGGTAGATCCGGGGTCAACTCAAAGGTAGACGGCGTTCGCTGAGTGGAGTTTGCAAAGGCTATCTGGCGTCGCCGCATGCTCGTTAAGCTCCGGAACAAGCAGATCGATAGATGTTCTTTCGTAGTAGACATCAGGCGGTGGTTGAAGCTCCATGGCCATTATTAATGAGTAGGTGGTGATGCAGATAATGTGGATGACGGCGGCGGCGGCGGTATAAACAACAGACGCGTTGGACCCTGGAAATTACCCGATTAGGCTTAGTGAGGGGTGGGTGGTGTGCGAGAAAAGTAGGGTGGTGTGCGGCTAGTGGTTACCTAGAATTACATCGGCAATTCGGGGATCCCTGCTCAGAAAGTGCCTGTTGCGAATACTGCTAATTTGGCTATTAGCTAGCCCAGGGTCCATTTAGCAGCAAAAGTCTTGGCGCTTGCTTGGCAGGGGTCCAATTTTGATGTTCAAGATGCGCACGGACTCCCGCAATGCTTCGCTTACGTCTCCGTTTGTCACTCGTCCATACCATAGTAATTTGTATGGCAGAATCGAACGATTCGTGAGATTTTTACGCGCGAGCATTGCGCCATCCGGGACTTGTCCGTGTAGTTGTGCGCATGGTGGCCGTGGATCGCGCCCGTGGATTACTCCCGTGGGACTTGGCGCCGATGTGCGGGGTCAGGTCTTGGCAAAGCGCGTGTCAATTACGCGCCTGCGAATCCTGCTAATCGCAGCCCAACCCTGCGCTTTGGACTGTACTTTAGAGCGGGCACATCGGTATATCAGCTAATTTGACTATTAGCCACCAATAGTACTAGGATTTGAGCTTCCGGAATTGCCGATGTAATATTGCTCTTCAAAAATTCTTTGTTATTTATACTCTTTTTTATTTAATCTTACTAAATTAGTATTTAATTTAACTATATTTGTTGCGCAATACGACGACGACATGCCTAAAGTCTACAAATCGTAATAGTAGCAAATAAGTAACCCAAAAAGCTACTTGCCTACTTCTAATTGATTCGCTTAGCGAATTAATTCAAATTTGAGTTAATCTAGTTAAGATAAGCTAGACTCAATTGAAATTAGCTTAAAGACTACAATATATTTTGCAATCTTTACTCTTTGTATATAATTATTTTTTATAATACTAATAATTTACTATGTTGTTTGTTATATCTTTCAATAGATTATAAGCTCGAGTTCGCAAAGACTTCTAATTCGACAACTTCTAATGCTATTATTGCGACAATCTTAATTGCGTTCTATAAAGAACAAAAGATACTATTATTAACAAGCAGAAATCGACACACATCTTCGAGTTACACGAGAGATTTTCGCGCAAACAAATTGATTTCGTTCGATTACAAATTCTACGAAGAACGAACGACAATAAAAGAGACTAACTTATACGCTTAAAAGAAAGCTAGTTAATGCTTTAAAGAGAGCAAACTATATTGTTTGAAAAAGAGCTAATTAACGCTTTAAAAAAAGTAGACTAAATTGCTTTAAAAAAAGCAAACACAATATTAAAAAATATTATTAAGACAACAACGTAATTACGATCTTCGCACTAAATTAATAAAAAATTAGTGCATCAAATCTCTTTATCGTTACTTGACAAACATTACTTTATCTTTTTTTTTATTTTTTTGTCAATTTTACTTTATTTACTTCTACACATTATAAGAAACGATATACGCAAGACAATTAACTTACTTAGTCGAATTATAAGCGAACAATAATTTTGTCGAATAAGAAATTATTTTATAGCAAAAAATTTTTAAAATGTAATTTAATCTTTAAACTCTATTGTACTTTTTATCTCTACAAGCGAAACTAGTTTAATACTATCGATAATTTTTTAATCTAAAGATATAAAAACAAATGTTAAAGCTACTCTTTACATTCAACTTTGTCTAAACGAGAACGACAAGAAAAACGTAATTGCCATAACTATCGCATATAAGATATAAAAATTCTTAATATATAAGTACAAAGAGAAGCTTCAAATTATTGAAAGACAATATCTAGCAAACTATATAAACTACAAGAAGTTTATTAATTAGAGCATCGATAAAGCATAGACGCATTGTAGTTAGATAACCAGGTAATATTAGACTATGGACTTGAGAATGTTTGCCACTAGTACTAGAGACCTATTTGCAATACATATGCGATCTCTTCTACTTAAATCTTAGAATCTTAGCTATTTAATATACTATTAGATTGTATAGTACGATTTATATATGCATTGCGATAAGTCTTTGTTATTATAGTTGTTTATTAACTAGAATTTTATTTTTATCTTGTTACATTGAAGCTTAACGCAAAGATTTAATTATAACAACAAACATTAAAACAACAAGTTGTCGACGTATCTTTAAAAACAATCTTAAAAATTTAGAAATTAAAAAATTTAAAAACACAAAAAAAAAAGAGTATAAAAGACAAGTTAATCTTAACGAATTACTAGAATCAAAAACTTCAAAAATTAGAAATACAAAATTAACAATTTAGAAATCAAGATATTATTAGATTAAAAAGCAAAAAAAGAAAAGACAAAATTAAAGTATTAGAAATAGCAATAAAAGTTATAAATTTAAAGATTAAGATGCCTTATTAAAATTGCAACTAATATCTATTGTTAAAACAATAAATTGTTCGCTAACTATAGTAGCGTTATTGAAAAAAGCTTTTTAGCAATATAATTAATTTATTTGCTTAAAAGCGAGAACGCTATTTAAACTCTTTTTTTAATAAAAACTAAAGCAAGTCTTTAATGCAAAGATATTTGTTAATAGTAAATCGACAACTAATTAAGAGAAACAATAGATCAAAAACGTTTACTTATAAACAATTAAAAAAATAAAGAGACAATAAACGAAAAAACAACGCAAAGTTAAGAAAGAAAAAAAAAATCTCTTCTTAATGTTTTTGCAAAAAAAAGAAAGAAATTTGCAAATCGAAAGCATTATTCTTTAAATTAATTATTATTATTAGTTTTTTTGATTTAGTAGTTGTTACTTTTACTACTTGTTGTTAAGTTATTCTTTTAAAAATAATGTCTTAAAACAATAAAAAAATCGTAAAGCTTTTTTTCGACATATTTATGTTAACAACAAGTTTACTTTATAACTTTATAAAAATTATAGAACTTTATTACTACGTAATCTTTATATCTTCTTTAAAAACGCTAAACGCATTGCACTTTAATAAACTTAATATTATTAACTTTTTGAATTGATTCTTAGATTTTTGTAATAAACATAAAGTTATCTCTTAGCATAAGATTATTAAGTTGTCTTAATATTACAACAAGCTTATAGAGAACTTTATTAAATTTACTATTGTCTAAGTAGATAAAAAGTAATTTAAAATAATAAGTAAATTAAAAAAGAAATATAGAGATAAGAATTTAGATTAAAAAATTAATTCTTGTACTTTTCTAAAATCTTTAAAAGACGTATTAAGAGCGAAGTTAAATAATATTCGTAAATATAATCGACAATTTAAAGTTATTTTTTCGAAACTTATTAAACTTAATTAAGTCGATAAATACATTAGATTCTTGTAATATTTAAAAAATCTTTTTCGCAATATTTGCACTAAGATAATGTAAAAGCATAAAATTAATTTAAACAACGCAATTATTATAATATTTAAATTGTTATACGAAACAATTATAAAATTGATTAAAAATAAGACAATTATGCAAGAAATAAACATTAATAACAATTAGATTGCTTAACAAGTTGCGAATATCAATATAAGTAAATTAATAAATATAATAAGCAAGAAGCAAGATTTTGTAAAAAAGAAAATTATATTGAAGACAATCTTTGTTTCTCTAGTATTGTTAATAGTTGCAATTGAAAACATAAAAATTAATAAAACTTTAAATATTTTAATATAAACTTTTGAAAATTTTAAAATTAACAATATTTGTAAAATAATAAAGAATAAGATTTATTAAATAATTTAATAAGCAATAATAACGCAATTATAAAGAGCTTCGTATGTTGTATCTTCTTAAATTTAAATAATAGTTTAAAGTTTATCTTAAGAAACAATTTATATTTATTAAGAATTTACATTTGTTTTTAAGTACAATTAATCTTAATTAAGATTAAATAAGTATTTGTTTTGTTACAATTTGCATAGATAATAAATTTGTTTAAAGTTAATAACTTTAATAACAAATAAAAAGATTTATATAAACAAAAGCAACAAAATTTGTTATAAGTTTAACAATTTTAAAAATAAAAAAATAAAATTGTCTCTTAATAATGCGAAAATCAAAAAGAAGATTGTAAGAATTTGTCTTCAATAAAAAACGCAAAATTGTATTCGAAATTTTGTAATTACAATAATAGCAATAAGATTAAATATTAGTTTTTCGTCGAAAAATAAAAAAGATAATAAATTGAATTAAGCGATAATAAAGATTTAAAAAGTTCGATTAAAACAAAATTCTTTTAAGCAATAAACGCTTTAAAAGTCTTTAATAGAGCAATTAATCAAAATAATTAAAGAAAGAATTAGAAAAAAAAAGAGATTTCTAAAGATTAAGAACGTTAAATTTAGAAATTATTTAAAGATAACAAAAGTCGCAAAAGAAAAAATATATGTAAAGAAAAAAATAATAAAAACAAGAGTAAAGAATATTACAATAAAGAACGTTTTTGTAGTAATTAATCTTAATTTAAGAGTTATCAAGTATTAAAAGATTAAATTTAAGAAAAAGCAAAAGACTTTTGCAAACTATACATAGCAAACAAAACATTCAAAGAGAATATTATAGATTGTAAAGAATTAAGTCGATTTTAAAACTTTAACTCAAAGTATTTTTATCTTAAAAATAAAGATAAAATTAATAAATCTTCTAGATCTTTATTTTGATTTAAGTTGTTCTTTTTTTTGTTCTTTTTTTAATAAGAAATTTGATGCTATAATAGCAAAGAAAAAATCTTAAAAGCTTATTAAAAAAGAGAAAAAAACAATTGTTATTATAAAATTAATCAACGTTAAATCTATTAAGATTGTTTATTTTGAAAACATTATTGCAAAAATAAAATCTCTTAAAACTTTATATTTCGTTTTTTGTTCAATTGTGTAAATATAGTTAAAAGATATAAAAATTAAAGCGATATTTAATAATAATGCGAAAATTAATTGTATTAGCAAGAGCTTTGCGAATAAAATTAATTTAGTTATTTAACAAGATGTTTCTATCTTACTAGTAAAGATTATAAGAGTATATATTTGTTTCGAAGAAATAATAAAAAATGCAAAGATGTTAATTAAAAAAATAATAATTTATATTTTTATTTTTGTTGTTTCTTAATTTAATTACGAAATTCTATTAAATCGATCTTTTTAACAAAGTGCTCAAATAAGCTTTGTAAATATAAACAACAACTTTTTAAAATTAACAATTTATTCTAAAAACAAAGTAAAGCGTATTAACATTTTAAGAATATTTATTAATTACTTTAGTAACAAAAATAAGAACATCATATTCTTAAAGAAATCTTTAAATCTTTAGATAATTGTTTAGTTAATACAATTGTTCGATTTTGCGAATCTAATTGCAAGAAATCTTCGAAAATAAAGATTAAAGTTATTAGAGTAACAACATTGCGAAATAGAATTAAAAGAAAAAATCGAGAAAATTCTAATTAATTAGAGTAGACAAATAACATTAGCGTTTGTTTGTCTATTAATATAATTAATTAAAATTAAATAAATAGTTGAATTAATATTATGTTTCCAACATTTTAGAAATTATTAATAATTCGAACTTTTTAATTATGTATTATAAAAGAGACTTTCGCTATTTAATTGTTTAGAAAATTCGATATTTTTTGTCAATCTTTCATTGCGTCGCGTTTATTTGTTCGAATAAATACAATATATAAGCGAAAAGTTTAGAAAACAAATTTGATAAATATAAACAATTTAGATAATTCTATTTTAGATAGATATCTAAATTAGAAAGAAATGCTAAAGTTATTAATTACAAAGAATTTTTAAAAAAAACTTAATAAAAGATATAATCTCTTTTTAATGTTTAAGTTCTTAAGCATTAAATGCAACTCTTATTTTATTAAGAAACGCATTCAAAAGCTAATTATAAAATTCAAACTCTTTTCGCAAAAACGAAAACTCTTAATTATAATGCTATTTAAGTGTAAGATTGTTTTAACATAAAGTTTTGCTAAGATAAGCAAAATTAGACTAGAGATTGCACCTAATTAGAAAATTCGTACTATAAAGCACAAAGCATAACAAGTCTTAGAATTTCTAATTTCTTAAGCATTAAATTTTATCGTAATTAAGATGCTAAAGAAACGTCTTTAAATAAATTTGCTAAAATATTGTTATAATCTTTATCGAAATTCTTAATTTTTAATAAATAAAAAAAAGAAAAACAAATATTGTATAATTAATGCAACTATAAAGATAAACAAGATAACAATTTGAAATATTAATATATCTTTTAATGTCGAAGAGTTTGCAAAAGAATTCGTCGAAATAATAATTGCGTTATTAATTAATTTCTTTTTAAAATACAATTAAATAAATCTTGCGTTAAAGAGTTGCAATCTTATTGCTTTTATAACTTTTTTTAAATTACTTAGAATAACTTGTCTATTGCAAGATGCAATTAATTTAATTGCTTAATTTGTAAAAATTGTAATATATATTCTTAAAAATCTTCTTAATAAATGTTGCTTATTTGTAAACAATATAGATGTAAAAAAAATTAAATTAAATTATAGCAACAAAAAGATAGTTTCAAAGATTAAACTATTTGTTTTAAAACATATTTAATAATTGAATACAATATTAATAAACGTAAAATTATTTAAGTATATTATATTTGACAAAAAATCTTAATTTTGCAAGTTAGAAATTAAAATTGTCGATTTTATATATAATTTCAATAAACAATTCTTTAATAACATTAAGATTATTAAGATTGTTAAGTAATTATTGTGCAAAAACATTTTTGAAGCTAGAGTCTTTATAGAAGTATGCATCTATTATTAAATTTAAATATTAAAGTTTGTAATTATTGTAAAGTTAATCTATTGTTTGTTTAAAACAAGATATATCTTTGTTTAAGATTTCGAATAGTAGAACGTTATAAACAAATTGAAAGTTGCTTTAACAAATGTATTAACAATACGCATTTTAAACTACTTTATTTTGATTAACAAAATTATTTTAATTATAGATTCTAATTTAAAAAATTAGAAAGTCGTATTAATGCAAATTAATATAATAACGAAAAGAAAATATTTTTTACAATATAAAAGTAAGTTTTGAAGCAAACAAAAATTTTAATGCAATATTGAAAAGCGAGAATGTCGAAAGCTTATAAAGATTTTAAAGAAAATACAATTTTAGTTGTATAAAATTTAATTTACAATTAAGATTAATACAAATATTTTAATAATTTAATTTAATTGCTTTGCGATAAATTTGCTTAACGCTTTAGTAATTTGCTAATTAGTTTAAATTTGTCTTTTTAATTTTGATATACAATATATACTTAATTAAAAGTATACAACAATTAATAAATTTTTAAGAAGATTAAAAGAGTTGTTCGACAATATCGACAAAATTAATAAGAAAGACATTAATAATTTTATCGATAGCTAGTTGAATTGTGTTCGCGTTTGTCTTACACAAATAATAATATTAAAAAAGAATAAAAACATTTTTGAAAACAAATATTTTAATAAATTCGAATAAATCGCTTAATATTTAATTTTGCTACAAAAATCAAATATAAGTTAAAAGAATTTTCGCAAATTCAAAAATTATGCTTTTTATTTTCTAGTAAAAGAAGAACGTTTGTTTCGAAAAATAGATAAAAATATATCTCTACGTAAGATAGTAAATTAAATAAAAGACAAAAATTAAATTGTAGAAAGCTTATATAACGAGGGCGATTATAAAGAAAAAAAGAGCATTTATCGACGCGTTGCAAATTAATATTAATAACAAAATCTATTTAATTTTTGCAAAAAGTATATTGCAAATTGCGATAAATGTTAACAAAGAACTTCTAATAAATAAGAAAAGATTATATATTCGATTTACATCTTTAATTTGTAAAAAAAGATTGTCGTAAATTGCATTTATATATTAATTACAAAAACGTCTATTAAAGTAAATCTAGTAGTCGCTCAAAATAATCTAACAAAATAAGTAAAAATCAAGACAATTTTGAATCTTAAAGCACTTGTTATAGTAAAATTTCTATAGAAAAACATTTTCTATCGATATAAATATGTCAAAAAAATAATTATAAATAACGAATTCGAAAATAAAGTCGACATAATAATTAAACTTTTAAAGAGATATAATATTAAAAAAGTAACAATATCGACTTATTATTTATAAACAAATAAAATAATAAAAAGAAAGTATAAATTTATTGTTAATATTTTGTTCAAGCTAATTAAGAAAGTTTTTACAAATTAACTACAATATTTGTACGCAATATTGTAAATTAATAGAACAACAATTTAAAAATTTATTAAGAAGACGTTGTTTTGTCTTAAGTTTAAATACAAAGCTATGCTATTAATCGAAATAAAGTATTTAATTTAACATATTATAAATTAGAGAGAAGTTTGCTTAACAATAAATCTATTAACGTTGCGAATAAAACAATTAGAAAGAAAAAATAAGAATGTTCAAAAAGTAGCTTTGCATCTTTGTTGTCTCAAAGAAGCGAACAAAAATTTCTTCAATAATAATTATTAATTGTTGACGCATTTATTTTAAACTAAAGATTTAATTTTATTATATAATATCAAACTTAATAAAAAATATAACGTAAAACTATTTTTTCGATAATTAAATTTTTTTAAAATAAGAAAAAAAAAATTAAAGACTTTTATATTTTAGAAGAAATTAATAATACAAGACTTAAAAGTATTTATTTAAGAAATTAACTAAAGAAATATATAGCAAGAAATCAAAATTTTTAAGTCTTCGCAAAGTCGAAAGATAAAAATAAGAAAATAAAAGATAATTTTATGCAAAAGATAAAAAATTAGTTTAATTAAAGCAATAGAAGATTGTTTGCAATTATTATATTATTGTTATCTTATTACAATTATTTGAATTACATAGAAGTGTAAGATTTTTTTTTAAGAAAAAAAAAAGTTGCAATCTTTATATTTATTTTATTTACAAGAGTTTTAACATAAAGTTTATTAATTTATAAGCATTAAAAAGTAATTTAATTATGTAAAGTAATTTACAAAACATTATAATTTCGAGCATTCAAAAAAAAACAAATAGAAAGACAAAAAAATTAAAAAGTTAAAATACTAACAATTCTAATTAATTAAAAGTAGACAAGTAACATTAACGTCTATTCGTCTATTTTAATTAATTAAAATTAACAACTAGAAAGCAATCTAAAAGCATTAATAGCAAATCTTAACTTAAAGTTCTAGAATTTTAAGAATTTCTTTAAATTATAAAAAACGAATTTTAATTACTTTTTACGCAATATTCTTTAACAATAAAGATAACAAAATTACACATTAATTATATTAGCTTTATACTCGTTTGCAAATTAATATATAAATAACTGCTAACACAATTTTTTTGCGTAATTAATAATGTAAATGTTGCAAACAACAATCAAGTCTATAAGTAAAGATTTTTTGTATTTAGAATTTTATATTTGTTAAATATTTAAAACAAGTTATTGCTTTATTTATAAAAATACAATAACTTAATAATCTAATTCTTTATTTACAAAATTCTCTTTTTCGATCTATTATTTTTGCATAATTTTTTTTTATTAAGTTTATATTATAGCAAATTTAGAGCAACAATTACGAGATATTAAACGTAAACAATCTTTTGCGAAAGAAATTTCTTAATTTTTATTAAAAAATTAAGATTAAAGACAAGAGTTATTATTTACGTTAACAAGAAGATTTTGTAAAGAGCGACAACTTACACTTGCTAAACAAGACACAAATCAAAATTTAATAACATTAACATATTTTTTTTGTAATTAGAAATCGACTCTCTTAATTAAATTATTGTAAATACAAGATTAGCAAACATTATTGCAACAATTACAAACGTTGTAGCGTTAAACTTCTTAAACTTAAACTTAAACTAAATTACGAAAAACAATTATTTAATTTATAAAAGACAATTTAACTATTAAGAATCGCATCTATATTTAAGTAACTAATATTTTACTTTAATATAATAAAACTATTAACAATAAAAGAAAAGAACGTTTAAAAAATCTTCGAAACACAATTTTAAATATCTTAAAAATAATTAAGAATTAAACGCGAGATTTGTAACAAACAATTAATAAAAATACTCAAGTACTAATAAGTAATTTATTATAACAAGAATTGAAAAACGCAATATAAGAAATTAATTAAAATAAGAAACTACGAATTTAAAATAATTAAATTCAATTTCGCAAATTATAATTATCAAAGATTACAAATGTGTTATCTAGAAATATAAATCAATTAATTATTAAAACAATATTGCGAATAGCAAAGAAGCGCTAGAATCTATAAAGAATTTTGAAGAAATTAAATCGAATTATGTGCGATTAACTTAAATATCGCACTATAGAATCGAAATGCGTTGCTAATTATATAATCAACAACTACAACAAAATAAATGCTAAAAAGTTCAAAAATACAATAGCGTTTATTAAACAAAAGCTTTTGAAAATTGAAATAAAAAATTATTTTTAAAAATATAATTTAATAAGAATTTTAGACGCAAAGTTGAAGAAAACTTGTCAAACAAAAGTTCAAACAATTTTAATTTTTTTTGTAAAAAATGCAAAGAGAGCGCAAACTTAAAGCGACAAATAAGAAAAATCTAAATTGTTAATTTTTTAATTAAAATTAAAGTTAAAGTTTAAAGATAACAAAACTTACAAAAAACAAAACAAAAAAAAATTAAAATCTAAATTCTTTTAAAGAAGCTTCTTCTTTGTTATTACAATTGCGAGATTTAATATTAAAATTATCTTTGTTAAATCTTAGATTACTTAAAATTGTTAACACAACAAAATTACGTACTTTAATTACTAAAATCGCAAAAATCTTTTCAAAAACAATAACTATCTTTATTTTAACAAATAAAAAAAACAACGTAAAGAACTATTTATGTATAAAAGTAAACATAGATTTGCGATATCGAATTAACTATTATTTAACAATATTAATTAAAGTCTTTCAATTAGTTAAATTAGCTATATCGATAAAAAAACAAAAAGAAGATCTAGTTACAATTACATTAAAATCAATTGTCTATATAGCTTATTAAAGAAAGCTAGAATTTTTGTTAAAAATAAATCGAATTTCTAATAATTAAATTAAGAGATAAGTAATTTAGTATTATAAGAAACAAAACAATTTCTTAGCATTTATAAGACAAAATAAATTAAACTTTAAATTTAATATTTGTTTATTTATTTTTAAAGATTTTCTAAAGCAATACGTTTATAAGAGAGAAGAACTAATCTTTTTATCTAACGATTTTTAGTAAATTAATGTTTAATTTCAAGTAATAAACAATATTGATCTAACAAAATAAAATTAACATAAAATAATTGTTTGTTAAAATTGATTTGCTTATTTAATTATTAATTTGGAATATTAAATATAATCGCAACTTTAAAGCAATTTGCAAATAATATTATATTATTAACAAAAAAACAACAATTGACAAGAAAAGTAGCTTCTTAATTGTTTGTTCTCTATATTGCAAATAATAATGCAAATAAATTTAGATTTTTATATAATATATATGCTTCTACAAGACAATTACAAGCATAAATTGTTAACAATATCTTATTTGTTAGTCTTTAAAAAGCATAAGAATTGAACGTCGAAACGTTACTTTAATTTCGACGTAAATTAAAATATTTATTAAAAGTCTTAGCAATTATAGTTGATTGTTTTTTTTATCGCACAAAATAATTTATTTTGCGAAGAGTATTTGCTAAATAATTTTTATAATTAGATCGACATATAATTGCAAAAAGCAATAAAAAAAAATAACAAAACAAAAAAATACTAGAAATTAAATTAACAAAAAAGAATTTGCTAAAATAAGAATTGCATTAAGCAAATGTGTCTTATTAATTTAAAGATATACGAATTGCGCAATTTTAAATTTCTTATTGCAAACTAGAAATTAAAATTAATACAAAAATTAAGATATTTTTTGTCTACGTAACTCTATTAAAAGATAAAGAAATTTTAAAGAATTTTCGAATAAATATAAGAAGCAACATTGTTGCAATTTATTAAGACTTAACTTTGTTAAATCTATTTTTAATTAGCATATTTTATTGTTTTAAAGTTGCTATTAACTTTTCTTTTATATTTAACATTAAGAATATTATTATAAAACGTACATTCTAGAACTTAACAAAAGTAATAAAGAAATTAAGAACATTGTTCGAAGATATAAAGAAATTTAATTGTCTAATAGAGCAAACTTAAGAACGTACAACACGTTACGTAAACTCAATATAAAGAGAGATTTAAAAAATAAAGAGTAAAGTATTTAAATCTTATTTATAAATACAATTTGTAATATTTAAGAGCTTTAAAGCACTTGATGTTTATTAATTTAATATCTAGAACGATTTAGATTCTTATTCGACTAACTATAAAAAGAAAACAAAATTTAAATCTTCAATTATTTGTTCTAACAAAGAAGAGAAAATTCTATTATTTTGATTCGAAATTAAGAAGAAACGTTATAAATTAAAACTAAATTAATAATCTAGATTAAGTATTTTAAAGCTAGAAATAATTTCTAAAATTATATGTTTATCTTTTGTCTTAAAGAGTTTAATCTAGACACAACAACAACAATTTACTCTATTATTGTTACTTTTTTCTTAAATTGATTTTCTAAATTTACGTCAAAAAAGCTTATTATTATCGTTATTGTCTTCAAAGAATAAGTAAGACTTATAGCAATTAACTTTATTAAATACTTAATTTCGATCAAATAATTTTTTTAACTTTAGAGAAAGCTTTATGCAAATTAATTTATTACGTTTTTTACGCAATCGATTCGAATAACAAGAAAAACAAGAGATCTAGTCTAACAATCTTAAAAAGATAAGAACAATTTTCTTATTTTCTTATTACAACTTTTGTATAAACAAAAACAAAAGTTTTTTGATAAGAAACAATTACTAAAAGAAAGGAAATCGTATATAGCTAAATAATCAAGTAATATTAGACTATAAATTTAAGAATGTTTGTTACTAATATTAGTAATCTATTTGCAATATATATGCGATCTCTTTTACTTAGATCTTAGAATCTTAGCTACTTAATATATTATTAGATTGTATAGTGCAATTCATGCATACATTGCGATAAATCTCTATTGTTATAGTTGTCTACTAACTAGAATTTTATCCCTATCTCGTTACAGTATCTTAAGAAGCTAGAACAAAAAATTGTCGAAACTTAATCTAATATAAAGAGACTATATCGCAACGATAGATTAATTCAAATATTGCTAATCTTCTTGTTCTTAAAATACATCGCAACTCGAGATACTTTTAATACTTAAAATTCTTTTGACGTCGACGTAATTCTTTAAAAGTTGCAAAAAAAGAAGACATTGCTTAAAGTTAATAAAACTATTATATAAATTAAATGCGAAACTAGTTGTTCGAGATCTCGACATCAATATCGAAGTTTCTCTTCAAAATCGAACTTTAATTCTTATCAAAAATCTAATTTCTTCGATCGAAAAATCAATAAAGATATACGTCGCTATTATCTTTGTTAAAGTCTTAAACATCTTGTTAAAAAGTATCTCTTTCGTATTAATGTTCGCAAATACATTTAAAAAAAAATAAAAAAAACGAAAATTATCAAAAACAACAAGCGAAAGTTTTACAAAAAACATTGTATTTACAATATTAAAAACAATAACTTGTTAAAAGAATCTTTACTTAATAATAGCAACTTCAATATTAAAAAAGCATTAATAAAGAACTTGCGACGTTGTTCAAAAAAATATTAATAAAATTTTCGACAACAAATAAATTGTTAATACTAGTATTTTCCTATATATAACTAATTAGCTTCGACACTTTAGAAATTCTTTTATTGTTATTTCTAAACGCATTGTTAAGATCAAAAAAAAGAAATCGTTTTTAAATTAATATAAAATAGCGACAATATATATAAAGAACAAAAACAAAGCATATTTAATAAATATTCTTTTTATTTTAAATTTTAAAATTGATCTTTTATTTAACAAACGTATGTGTCAAAAAGATCTATATAAAAACTTTAATAAACACAATATATAAATGCGAAACAAACAAAAAAGACGTGTTTTTACTATAAATTAATAAAAAAACGTATATCTAGTAAGCAAAATAGCGTCGAATTTGAACAAGTTTGCTCTTATTGTTGTTATGCAACAAAAATCTTCTATAGCGTTTTTAACAATTAATAGCGCATTTAATTAAAAAAATCAAATATAAATTAATATTAACAAAGCAATTATTAATAACTTCAAAACAAAGTTATATAGTTTTTAGCATTGTTAATTTGCTTATTTAGACGCAACTAAATTGCGAAAGCTATATAAAATTACTATACTCTTAACATTTATTTTTATTATTAAAGACATAAGAAATTCTTGTAAAATATGCGCATTAATTAAGTTCTACAATAAGAGAAATTATTATATCAATAAACGTAAAATAATTATTTTAATTCTTATTTTAATTGACATTTGCGAATTACTATTAATCTTAAAACTTAAATATAAATATTTTCTTAAAATCGTCGACAACTACTTTTGTAAAATATAAATATTAACAATAATTAAACAAAAACAAATTGTAAATATTTTTTGTTAATAACAAATACAAACAAAGCTTTAAAATAAAATTAAAGTATTCGCAATTTGTAACAACAACAACATAAAACTTAAGTTAATACTTAATAAATAATATTTATTTTTTAATATTATATTTTATTATATTTTATTATATAATTCTCTTTAAAATAATGTCGCTAAACAAAATATACAAATTATCGAAAACTTTATAAAAGTTATAATTAAAGAGACGAAATTTCTTATTAAGTTCTAGTTAAAAGTTGCACAAACAAATATATATCTACGAAATTATATAGCAATTGAATCGCTTATTAATAATAAGCTTATTATATCTATAAAGATATTTATTGGCGTTAAGTTATTTATTAATTATTTGCGTATATAAGATTACAAATACTATTTCTATGTAAACTTCAAATCTTTTTTTGTCGAAAACAAAAAAAATAAGCTTATAAATAAAGAACGAACAGAAATGTTTCTTAAATACGTCGACAAAATAAATATATTTGTTAAAATATAAGTATTAAATTTAGATAAAATTATCAAACATAATATTGTTAATTATATTAAAAACAAAAAGAAAAAACACATTAATCTTAAGATGCGTATCAAGATTATCAATATTTTGTTAAAAAGATAATTAATAGATAGATCTTACAAAAATGCAATCAAAAATAAATTTAGCTTAAATCTCGCTTATATTGATCTAGATTTCGCTTAGATTAACTTAAATCTCGTTTAAATTACTTTAGATTCTTTCTAAGTAACTTTAAATAATCTTGTTTTATTTAAATATTATATGTAAACATTTTTGCACGTTGTTATTTTAAAGAGAAAACAAGTTAATAATAGTGCAAAGAACTTGAGAAAACATCGAAGCAAAATTGTTTGCACTATAATAATTTTTATAGCTTAAAATATAATTAATAAAGCTATAAACTTAAAATGCGACTTTATAGTTATTAATAAAAAAGACAATAATGCTAGCAAGCTTATTATATTTATATTAAAAATATAAAAAGAAATTGTAAACAATTTTGTCTAAAAAAAGCTATAAAAAGATGCTATATAAAAGAAATTACTTGCTTTTGCTACTAATAATATATAAAAGATTGTTATTTTTTTTCGAAACATTAATATTGTAACAAGCAAATAAATGTTTAAAACAAAAATATATATAGATAAAATACTAAAGAAGCTTAAAGCAAAACTAATTGCAAAAGACTTTATACAAATTTTCGAAATTAACTATAAAAACACTTTTGCTTCGATTATTAAATTTAATATTTTACAAATATTTTTTGTTATTATTATGCTAAAAAATTTAAAATGTTATTAAGTAAACGTTAACAACGTCTTTATTAAATTTTTTCTTAAAAAGAAGATTTATATATTATTTTTATTTAAAACAAATATATCTTTAAAGCAATGCTTGCGTATTTTTCGAAATTTTTATAATTTAAAATAAGTTGTTCGCAATTAATATAAACATTATATTAAAGAATTTGCTAAATTAAATTTTAAGCAATGCAATGTTAATTCTTGTCTTTTGTTGCATTTTAAACAACATATTATGCTTTTACTTTATATTAACAATATCGTTATCGTTATATAATTAATAAATAACGTTAATTAATTTAAACGCAAATTTTAAAAAATATTTAAAATAAAAAATCTAAAGAAAATAAAAAGAATCTTTAACATTAAAATTACTTGCAATCGAAAAATCAAAACTTTACGCATAAATTAATTTTATTATATTAACAAGATACTTGATAGATTACAAATGTCTATCGACAAAAGCAATTTAACTAAATTGCTTATAAATAAATACAATTCTTTTCGATCTATTAAACTAAAAAACAAACAAATTGATTAAAGAGATTATTAATACGCAATTGAAAGCATTATATATACAATTATTTACATTCGCTTAAACATTGTTTTCGCAATAAAACGTCTAAGTTAATATTTCGTCAATTTAGCAAAACATTATAATTAAATTTTGAAAACATTGCTTCGATATCTTTGTTTTATCGTCGACAAAAGACTAACGTATAGCAACAATAAAAATTTATATTTAATAACATACTTTAACTTAGACTACGCATTTAATAAATTAAATTAAAAATTAATTCTTAGATATATATTTATAATAAGCGAAGAATCGATCGCATAAATATTACGCAAACAAAAGTTAATAACAATATCTATTATTAAAGCTAAATATATAACTTTATTTATATATATTAAGAAGAGTCTATAAATTATATAAGTTCTAAAAGACACTAATTATGCAAAATATTTTAAAGATTTATTGAATCGCATAAATATTGTTAAAAACGAGATATATAAATTCGTATCTTTTATGCAATTAATAAACAATAATTAAGCAACTTTAGCACTTATTAAAGACGCTTATATCAATAATAGATTAAAACATATCGACGTAATATTTTATTACGTTAGAGATTTTTGCAAAAGTAATTGCATTCGCATTAGTTTCGTTCAAAGCGTAGACATAATAGCAAATAAGCTAACAAAGTTATTGTTCAAAAACAAGTTCAAGATCTTTATCAAGCAACTTGAATTAATAAATCAAAAAATCAATAAAAGCTAACAAGTACGTTATTATCGAATAAAAGTATTGCGCAATACGACAACAACATGCTTGAAGCTTGCAAATCGTAATAGTAGCAAATAAGCAACTTAAAGAGTTGTTTGCCTACTTTTGATTAATTCGTTTAGCGAGTTGACTCAAATCTAAATCAACTTGATCGAGATAAGCTAGACTCAATTGAGACTAACTTAAGAACTACGATATATCTTGCAGTCTTTGCTCTTTGTATGTAATTATCTTCTATAGTATTGATGATCTACTACGTTGTTCGCCACACCTTTCAATAATATTGTCAATTATCTTTTTTTAGTTTGCTATAAATATAAAGTTTATCTTAATTTTTGCAAAGCGCAAAACAAATTTTATGGTTTATTTGTTAACAATATATTTTGCTTTTCTATATTAGCAGCTTAGACTATATGCAGACGACGATAGTGACAATAGTGGGGGTGGCGATGTGGCTAATCAGACTGCCGGATTTAGGAAATCAGACTGTCCGAAGTAAACCTGGCGGAGAGCGAGTTAGGCATTGAACATCGAAAGCAACCCACAGTTCATGCAAATCAACAAAGACAGAGAATACAATGCTTTCTCGACAGACAAGCGGTATCGACAGCTCCCCCCGAAGAATGATGCGCAAAGGGACTCATAGCTGCCTTGAATGCCGACAGCGGAAAATTCGTTGCGTTAGTGGCCCCAATGCCCGCAAGTGCAATGGCTGCTCAGTGAAGGAGCTGCGGTGTACCGACCAGGAGCTTTATCTTTACCGATCTAGATCACCCAAGTCAGGTGAGAGAAAAAGCACCCGAGACCAGGTGCATAGACTCGAAGGCATGCTTGACCAAGTGCTGCGCAACCAGTCCAGTATTAACGAGGATTCCAACTTTTATACACCTGACCTTGAGAGGAACGAGTCCATGCCACTGGAGAAAACTCATGTAGCTGATGAAGGGTTTCCAGCTACTGACTTTGAAGATAGCGTGTCGCGGAAACGGAGGAAGGTGGACATTCTTGCTTCAAACGGTCCTGATGCATATGTCCCAAAGATTCGGAATTACGGTGACGAGCCGTTCCTTGAGCTTTTCGAAGATGTTGATCACGGCTAGAGGCGTGACCGCAATCCTCAAGGCAATGTTCGAGGTGGTCGGGCAGGCCTTTCTGTCGCTGACGAGTCAGCGCATTGTATTCTCCGAGGTTTGCGGTTTCAGATTCCAAACTCTAGAGAGCTCATGTCTATGCTTCAAGCTGGCTGCTCCACGATGCGTTTATGGAGCGAAGCCTTTCCCAACGCGCTGGGAGCTCCTGAAGATTCATCGCTTGAGCGATTGCAAGACCATATCTACAGGTGTCTATACTCGGACAACATAGCCGATGCGGCCAAGCTCATGCTCTGTCTTGCACTGCACATTCAGCAAATGCCGACGGATCTCGAGACCACGCACATCAACGGGCTATCCGACGATTTGCAGGAACACTATATGGCTTCAGCAGAGAGCTTATTGGCTTCCGATGAAGGTCTCGGGGGCACTTTGAATGGCTTGGAATGTATGATATTGCAGTCAGAATTCTACCTCAATGTGGGTGCTTTGCGTAAGGTTTGGCTGATCATTCGGCGAGCCATAAATCTTGCTCAGCTATTGGGGCTGCATCGTATGATCGACGCTGATGTCGAATCGAGGTTGGCAATGCGCAGGAAGGCCATCTGGGCAGAATTGTGGCTGAGAGAAAGGGGATTTTCCCTTATCCTGGGGCTTCCCTGTTCTACGCTGGAGTCTCAAACACCTCGCTTGACTCCCGATAACGATGTGTCTGATGTCCAACGATTGAAACGGTTCACGCGAGATCTAGGTATAGTGATGGGACACATCGGTGACCGCGACCAAGACCCCAGCGCGAAACCATACTCCATCACACTCAAGATTGAAGAAGAACTCGAGGAATGCCAAAGTATCACGTCTGCACAGTGGTGGGAATTTACACCTGGTCTCGCCACGCCAATAGACGCTATCTGCAGCATGTTTGTGGCTAAAATGAGATTCTACACTGTTCAAAGATTACTGCATCTCCCGTTCTTGCTCAAAGCATCTGGCGATCGAAAATACGAAGGCAGTAGATTGTCCGCGCTGAAGAGTTCAAGAGAGATTATCAGTGTCTACAATGTGCTACTGGACGAGAAGAGACCCGTGTTCAAGTTGTGCGACATGGTCGATTTTCAGGTCTTCGCCGCAGCGATGACGCTTGTGGTTGATCTTCTGGCTTATTCACCATCACAAGATCGTTACGATCAGCACCGAGAGGAATGCGATTGGCAGCTCGTTCTCCAGACTGCAGTGGGACTCGGCCGGCTTTCTCAATCGATGAGCACTGGGTGCTCGGGTGCTGGAGGATTTTTTTAAATTACGGAATGCATCAGCTGAGGGGCTCGCCAAAGTGGATATACCTTACTTTGGTCGGATTGAAATTCGGCGGCGTGATACACGACATGACGAGTATGCGTCGTCTCCACAACCATCCTCTCTAACGAATCACCATACACAAAGTCGACAGGACTCCGCATGTGCTTTCGAGGGCTCCGTTGAGTCGATGTTATCGGTCGATAGCTATCTATTCCCCATGCCTGCAGCTTCCCAACCTTGGCAGGGAGCAGACGAGAGCTTGACGCACATGCTGGACTCGACTTTAGCTGATGATTGGAGTTGGTTTCCATGCGGCGAATCCATTTAATTGAGATCCTCTTCGGCTATTGACGCCTTTTCCAATGGCCAAGGTTTATGAATGCTCGATCAGCCTTAAAATCACATTGCACCTCGCTGCATTGGTTTCCAACCTCCCCCCAGAGACTCATACCGCTTCGATTAGATTCTATACTATGTGACACCTTTCTAGACGAAATTGGCAAACCCAAGTAGCGTTGAGATCCCAGAAAATTCAGCCGATGTCAATGAAATCGAGACATCTCCCACTTCCCACGACGACACAGCGAACCCCGAGACAAGCACTACCACTGCCAGTGAGACTGCAGGACTTGACCTTGGGCTGCTCCATACCCACTAAAGCAGCAAATGAGGTTGATACACCGGTTCTTACCTCAACAACTACCACACGCTCTACCATACCTACAGGAGAAGCGAACGAATCTACACCATCCTCCCACTACAACTCCGATGAAGCCAACAGGGTCCGCACAAATTTTCCCGGTGGCTTCAACCGCGGAACTTAAGCTAGCCAGATGACATCCAGAGGCAGCGGTGCTATTGACCTTGGAAGCGGGGCCGACTCGTTCACCTTGCCACCCGACAGATATAGTAGGGTCAATTTGGATAGCCTTTCGTTGACCTTGGGCACATTGTAGTCCGGCACTCGAGGTTCGACATTGCCTAGCTCGGCTTCACCTAGCATGAAAACCGTCCTTCAGCTCCACGAACCGAACTCTGTCGAATCGTAGCCCCCCGACAGCGTCGAAATGGTCAATTGTCAACTCTCAAGCTGCACCAGCAAGCGTCCAGTAATCGGCTCTTTGCTTAGTAGCTGCAATTGCTCGGGGTACACAGTGACAATTGTCAGTACTCCAGCTGCAACCTCCGCGGTTGTCAATTGTTTCATTGCTCCTTCTCTGGCAGCAATGTTCGCAGAGGGCGGTTCACGACCTATTCGCATTCGGGATCGAACGTGCGTTAAATATGAGGTGTGGGCATAGAAAGGGAGGTAGGCCATAGACTTATTAGAGTAAAGGCTTGCTCGGCACAGTAACAATTTTACTATACAATTGACTACATTGCATATTCTCTTCTGTTTGAGATAGTGCCGATAAGATTGAATCCGGAAACCAGAGATTTTATCCTCATCAACAGCTCCATATCTTTGCGGTTCAGCTGATTCGATAGACCAGAGTGTGGTTACCAAGATCGAAACAATGGAGGCATAGTACGTGGCATACAAGAATTAGACAGTAAATCCCTGCACGAATATCCCCTATTGGTTTCATGGTTTTCTTGTGATATTATCTTTGAGATTGAGGTCAAGGCTCGCGCTTGCTGGTTTTCATGTGCTCACGAAGTACCTAGGTTGAAACCGTACGATCTATGCGCGCCTGTCTGTCGATTATTGAGAGGCCAAAGTCTGTTCGCTGACTGATGACTTCAATTCACGGGTCATAACTGCCCTAATTTCGGAGAAATTATTGCCGATCTAGTATCTCCTCAACTTCCGAGATCCATGTGTTCCCTGGGAGAGGTACTGATATTCCTCTCGAAAATCCCACTAGATAGCTTCTTCTTGACGTCTTGAAATCCTTGGGTTTGCGGGCGCAAGAACGGACGATGGTAGCAAGAGACAGTTTTTATCGGTATCATCTGTGCGCCTTCATCATGCGACCTTGCGGTGGAATGAGACAATTCGGAGTAAAGCGAAGTCGGCTCTGCTCTTTACAGCTTATTGCTAGCGGTTGGATTGCACATTGTAGTTTGCAAGCCACCGGCTTCGAGTCGCTTGGATCGTAGATCTGCTTCTGGCGCCGCTTCCGAAGGCTTGGCACCCGCCTCAATTCCAGAACCAATCAGCCGCTCTCAGCCATCTCACAATGGAATGGCAGAGGTGAACCTGCATCACTTCACTCTACTCCACCTTCATCCGCCTAGCCCTCGATATCGACCCATCGTAGTCTGTCGCAATGACTGCCCCATCACATTACGCCGTCGCCGAACTACCCTCAGCATGTCGGTGACAGCGCCCATCGTCTAAGACATCTACGCAACAACAAAGAGCTCGCGCATTCCTCTCCTAGCCGGTCGCTCAATGAGAGCGTAGGAATCATCCACGACGGAAAGACAGCCACAGCTGATCCGACTATTCGCCTCTGCAAACTGCTTGCCTTTTCCACCGCTACCGCGACTCCCCGCGACCACATACTAGTCCAGCTCGCTCCTATGTCCGTCAGCTGCGCACGATAGAATCGATACAACGTGTAGAATCGAAGGTGGTGGAGGGGCAGGAGGTGGAGGTGGCAGGTGTCGATGTTGCGCAGGGAGGCACGGTGGAGAAGCCACTTCAAGTTATGCCTGGCGTGTTACTACAGACGCAAGACAATCCTAAGATTGTAAAAGCGACCAAAAACGCAAAGGACGAGCGGGAGAAGAAGATGGCAATAAACGCTCAGGTCTCGCCACCGCAGGCGCTTACCAATGGGGTGCAGCTGACCAACGGAGGAAGTACATTTCCGAATGGGACATACGTGAATGGCATGCCTGCAGACCCGATCGAGAGCAAACCGCAGCTTGCTAATGGTATCGAGAATCTGATCAACGGTCAACTTCCTCCGGAAATAGAACACATCACCTACGGCTATATTCCACTTTCTAGACTGATTAGTCGGCTGGCCCAGGAGACCTTCAATAATCTTACGGATGTCATAGACGAGATTTCAACAACTGGGGCGGCAGAGGCCACGAATAATTCCGGCTTTCCGAGTAATCAGATCAATGGCAATAGAGGAGTAGACTCTAGAAACAGCGACATCTTGAAAAGGCAGCGGATGCTCGAGTGGGCTCAGCAACGACGGGACGACTTTATCAAAATCCTTGTGCTCTCACAGTGGAGTCGGCAAGCCGAGCAAGTAGGGAAATGTATCGATTTGAACGTCTGGCTAGGTACACAAAGACGGACTTACAACGATGCTGTAGCTTGGGTGGGAGAATTCAAGCGGGTCGTAGAACATACGAAACTGCCAAATCCGGATCTGAAAACCGCTCTGGAGGCTCTCTCACTCGGCAAGGCATCCTGGCTTCCAGATGTAAGGCACCGCAGGTCGATGACCGAACGTGGTTTTGCTGACATTGTAACAGCTTAATTATCTACCCCCCAAGAAATTGACTGCTTCAGAGCTACTCCACGCTCTACGTAGAATCAATACACTGCTCTCTATCCGGCTGAACCTGCACCAAACTATCCCACTTCCATTGCGGAATTTCTCAATAGCATCTGGTCGGGCCACGTTCCGGGTCGAGAATGAGTTTGAGGTGGACCTCTCAATAGCAGATGAAGATTCCTCATCGCTGCTCTTTTTTGTTGATTTTCGATTTTTGTTCTCTCCAGCGGCTTCTGAGCTACCAGTAGGCCGATTGCGGGATCAGATCGAGTTCAAAGTGAACGATGTGCTCAAGCGAGACGGTCTTGCAGGCTGCTTTGATTTTCTGCACAACCTCGTCCTCACGCACAAGGTCAGTATTTTAAGACATCAGGCCTACGAGATGGTCAGAGGGCACTGGTCGGATCATCTGAAAGTCGAGGCCGTCCATCGATCATTGGTTGTCCAGTACTGGATACAGAGGTCGGGTGGTAATAATTGGATTGAGATCGGTATTCGACGGGGAAAACCGAAGACCACATTGGGCTCAGCGAGCACCCCATCAATACCACAAATTTCTTTACGATGGTTCCGCGCCGGTAAAGAAGTCGCTGATGTAGCAATCAATCTTGGTCCCGGAGATCTGTCATTGACTGGCATCCTGGATCAGATCACTGCGATGCACACTACATTCATTCTGAAGGCCACTACCGCGAAGTTGCGAGCTGGGAGTGTTTACTCGGAGAGGCTATTGAAATTGAAACAAAGCTCGTCGGCTAAGCAGCCCATGGATGCTTTCCTCTTCGTTCAGCTCACACGCAAAAGGGCAATCAAGGTGGTCCAAGAGCCGGTGACTGGAAGGTTCGCCATTTTGTCTCCGAGCCATCTCAACAATCGTGCGGAATGGGAGCTTAATAAATCATCAACTCCAGCTATTGAGGCTTCCCACCACATAGCAATGCTCAGATGTGTGACTGCTCAGGAAGAATTCGATGTGCACGCTAGAAGCTCTGGATGGGAGCCAGTGCGCTCGCTCAAATTAGACCGAGAAACCACGCACAGTTTCTTTTCCCCAGATACGCTGAGGATCAGCCTTTTCCGAAAGAAGAGCTGGAGTCATGACTGGGCTTTGGCATTCACCACTGGTCTTATGGGCGACGCTACATGGATCGTACAGACGGCAAAGAGAAAGAGAGCAACAGATCTTCCTGACATGGGTTCTGGACATGGCCTAACCATTCGTGTTGCCAGCAAGATTCCCGGCGCCGGTATCAGATGTCTTCTGGTTGATCCTTCCTTCACCAACCTTGCACGTATTGAGCGCGCGGCTGTTGGCATGATATCTCAGTATCTTGATACACGGCAGCTCACGATGAACGGCATCCCACACAGGCTTGAGCCCTCAACAACCGCAGGTCCAGGAATACGATCATCTACACTACAAATCTACCACCCTCCATCCAAGTCTTCGGAAGCACTAAAGGCATCCTCCGGTGTGCACGTTCCCTGGCGCAACAACATCATCTCCCTCGACTATCACGGCATCGATGCTCCCTCCTCGTCCGGCATTCATGTAGCGGCAGCCCGCATGCAGAAAGCTATCTCCGACATCAGGGACCTCACCTCCACCCTCTCCTCCACCCTCGTCTTCCACCCCCAAGCCAGCGCCTTCGCTCTCCGACTCACCACCCCCGTCGGCACAGCCACCGTCCCCCAATTATTCCACCGCCTCTCAACCATCGAGCGCCTCATCCAATTCCTCACCATAACGCGCCGCCACAAACTCCCCTGCAACATCCTATCCCTCACCCGCCTCAGCTTCACCTACTCCTCCCACCCCCCCCTCGCAGCCATAATCGACTTCTCCCCCAACACCCCCAT
>JAABUS010001858.1_pt1 | contig 43096 bp, 36 predicted proteins | sample 5560161 | NCBI WGS metagenome assembly JAABUS01 (sample SAMN10711885, study PRJNA513376) | rock metagenome | isolation source: Antarctica rocks | place: Antarctica: Victoria Land, Trio Nunatak nord | collected 2016-01-04
CAAGTTGAAGGCATGGGGGGTTGGAATTACTAGATTGTATACGCACTGGTTGGGTTAGCTTAAAGTGGCCAAGTTGAAGGCATGGGGGGTTGGAAATGAATAAAATGAGCCAGAGATGGAATCGTTCGGCAAGACAGACATGCTTTTCTGGCATGTACAGCTTGCATTGATAAGGATAGCATTCATGGTAGACAATGTACTGCACACGGCGTCTTTCTACTTCCACGTTTTAGGCATGAGCGCTCTCCCGATCGTCTATCACCCCAAACTCCTGTGACGCTTTCGAAACACCCCATTCCAACAGTATTAGTTTCGATACTCCTCTTACCGACACTTCTGATTACATTACTTCTAACCTCCTTTTCACACGGACTCTAATTCTCTTTGCTTCCTTCCAGCATCCTTGATACCAGAGAAAGTGCAGCCAACTCTGCCAAACCACCACCAGACATGAAATCTCGCGACCAACTACATGGTCCACTACTCACAAGACTGCAGTCGTCATCCTAGCCTTGGCAAACTGGACTATCATAGTGGTCGCTGCCTCGTCCAAGGTGATTACGTGTTGGCCAAAGGTCTTGGCTATCTTCCACATTCTACTGGCGCTTGTCACATGGGTTGTCTATTGTTGGTGGCATTCTGGCTCTTGGGAAACTCCTTTTACAAGCGATACTGCTGCCAACACACAATCTCCCGACGACAGCGAGGAGAGAATAAGTCTCACACCTGAATCGAAAGCTAGGAAGAAGAACCGGGGTAGAAAGAGGGCCAAAGCCAAGGCTAGAGAAGCAACACACGCTGGTGGCGGGGTCTCAACCATGTTGGGAGTGTAAATGGAGGACGGGGTGGATCTAGGCGCTTGACATGGTCATCGGGCCTGACTAAAACCAATTAGAGTCTACGGTGTTAAAAATTTAGACATTGCAAGATGATGTGGATAAGGCTGTAGCTATTAGATGCAAGACTGAGTCGCTGCAAGACGAGCTGGCAAAAACTTCAAGCCGCAAGATCAGGGACCAGAAATCCATCAGGACAGAACGGGCGAGGGTGAAGTAGAAGATGAGTGGTGATTGGAGGGTAGAATCCCGGATACAAGGACCAGAAAGTGGCAAAAATTTGAGGAAGTCACTGGAGCATGCTATTGAAAGATTCATTGTCTGTCTCACTAGAATGTTCTACATACGTGGAGCGATCCGCAACCGAATCTCCAAGTCTATCAATGCAATAAATTTATCATAAATATTTGTAGATCCAACCATTGACGCGAATGCGGGTTCACAGCTTTCGCGCAGAGAGATTTGAGATTTGAGATGGATGCTTTGCTTGAGCCAGAGACAGTCTGTGCTTGGCCGAGACTATGAACAAATGTCTAAAACAAAGGGTACACTTACAATGACATCACGTTGGCAACAAATTCAGAGCATTGCCCTTCTACGATATGTTATCCTTCAACCCTATCGTCATCGACAGAAGAAAGTGACGCGTCACCAGGTTTGTTGCCCCGCGCCTGCGAAGTGAATTTTAAAATTGACACGGCGGAAATTTTCAGTGTTGCGAAAAATCTGATATTTTCTTGGCAAATACCAGCCTCCTTCCTACCTTCTCACAGCAAGATCAACAACATCATCATCAAAAACTTCTTTCACGGTATCGTACTTAAAGAATATCCAAGTCTCCACTCACCAGCATCATCATACACATCATTGCACACTCATCCCTACGCGTCTTCACCTCTTTTGAGGGGCTGTTTACCCTCATAACACAGCGAGTTCAACTTCTCACCATGCCTTTTCTTCGAAATACCTTTGCAGCGATCGGTGCCATGGGCTTGTATGGCTTCAAATGCCTCAACAAGGACACCTCCACGTCGACTACGCCTGCTACAAAGCCTCAAGTTGCTGACGTTATGACAATCCAACACATCAAGTCCGACTCCACCAATGGGTATCTTGCCCTTCTTCTTCCTTTTCTTTTATCGCTTGCGAAGGACGCACTACTCGAACCTATCTTCTGGCTGGAACTCATGACCCTCTTCGGGCCCTCCATTGTCGCCATGTTGGGCTCTCGCTTTCCATCAAACGTACAAATTCAAGCTCTTTCTCGTCGTCTTGGACAAGTTCCGCAGGCTCCTGCACCTACCAACACCAGCGTTAAAGATGGTAAGAAACCCGAGAATGGCGCTGAGATCGTGCCTATCACAGCTCAAGATACCACCAATGAGCAGCGCAAAGAGCAGGACATAGCCACAGAAAAAGCTCAACACATGTTGCGTATGATACGCGAGAAAGACAAGCAGATTTTGATTCTGAAAAAATCCAACTCAGAAAGCCTCTCCAATGCCAATGACGTCGCTCGTGAGAACGCTCGCCTGGTCGAAGACAAGCGAACTTTCATTGTCACTTTGCGCAAAGCCATTGATCCGAATGGGACCTACGACAGCATTGATGACATCACATTGGTATGTAAGCGAGTGAAACAGCGTCTGGACAAGCTCAAAAAGGAGGTTGACGGCAAGGACCGGGAGTTCAAGTCCATTATTAGTGCTCAGAACGACGCCGTTGGGGGCAAGGATGGGCGGATAATCGAGCTCATCCAGGAAAAGAAGGGCCTGAAAGCTCGGGTTGATGAGCTTGAAGTGGACCTGAAAAAGTCTTCTGAGAACGCAAAGCGACAAGTGGAGAGGCTCACTACCAGCAAGAATGAGTACAAAGACGCAGCAAAAGTCTACAAACAAAGCGCTGCAGATTCCAGGTCAGCAAAGGAAGAAGCTATTAGCGAGCTTGAGGAGTTGAGAACCGAGCATGCACAAGAGCTGGAGAAAGCTGAAGCTGAGACAGCTGAGGCCCAAAGCAAACTTAAAGAAGCACGCAAAGTCGACTCCGAGCAATACAAGCAAATGCAGGACCAAGTGAACATGCTTCATGAGGAGCGGGACCACGCTATCAAGGAGAAGGAAGAAACTTCGAAGGCAGTTGAGAACACAATCAAGGACCTAGAAGAGAAACTTATTGCTCAAGAGAAGGAGACGCAAAAAGTGCAGAAGGACGCCAAGCTCCAAGCTGAAGCCCGGACCAAGACCAACACCGAGCTCGACCAGAAGTTGACCAAATCTAAGCTTAACAACCGCAAACTTCGCGCCAAAAACAAGCGAGAAGAGTCACAGAGGACAAAATTGCAGGAGCTTCTGACCAAGCAACAGTCCGAATTTGCGAAAGCTGAAGCGGATTTCTCTCAAGATCAGCTTAAGCAGCGCGGAGAGATATTGACAGCCGAGGGTAAGGCGGCCCGAGTGCAGGCCGATTTCGATGAGATCCTGGAGAAGTACCATGCGTCACAACTTGCCAAGGAGCAACTTGAGGCACAGTTGAAGAAGCTCAAGCGCAAACAACGGGGCAATAAGGTGCCAGCTGAAACACAGAGCAGCCAGGTCTCTGCCCAAGATGGATCGAAAATCCCAACTCCAGCCTCGACAGAGCTCATCACTCGTATCAAGGAGCTAGAAGCCACCATCCATAAGCTTGAGAACGAGCAATCCAGTCAAGTCCAGGAGCTAAAGAAGGCAGTCCGAGAACTCCAACAGAAGCTGGCATCAGCCAGTGAAAAGGCAAACAGCCCTGATGAAGCGAATCAGGAGCAAGTGAAGGAGCTGAAAGCGGATATTGCTAGGCTCCAGCAGGCGTTGAAAGGTACCGTTAGCAGCTCTGACGCGCAAGCATGGTGCAAAACGGAGGTGCAGCGTTGCTTGAAGATTGGCCAAGCCGAGCTCTCAGAGGCAGCTGAGATTGAAATTCAGAAGCGGGTGGTAGCCATGAAAGCCACAATGGACGAGCAATTTGAGCAGCAGTTGCAGACACAAGTCAACGCTAAAGTCCATCAAGTCCTTCAGAGCGAGCTTCAGCGGGGGCTAGATGCCCAAAAAGCTTCCATGGATGACGCGTTCGAGCGAGCAGTCCAAGACCGCGTGGAGCACGAGAAGCGCAACTTGGAAAACCAATTTCAAGGCGCCGTGGACACTCAGCTCAAAGCGCAAAAGGAGAAGCTGGAGACTGCGAAGAAGAACGCCGCTATCAGGGACGCGGACGAGATGAAGCATCTCCGTAAATCTTTATTAAAACAGGAGGGTGAAAACAAGGAAGCCAAACGGACCAGCACCAGTTTGTACAAACAACTGACCGCCGCCAAGGCCGAAGCGATGAAAGCCAAGTCTGACGCCGACAAGCAGAGCAAGCTGGCAAAAGACAGCTCTAACGCTCTGATCCAGGTACAAAACTCCACTGGGCAGTCGGATATTGGGCGTGTAGAGTTGGAGTTGGAGCGGGCCAATATCCTGCTGCGGGAGCTTGCGGACCAAACTTGTTGTCGAGTTTCGAAGTATCCCCACTTCTGGGTAGGAGAACTGCATGAGGCGAACAAGGCGCTGAAACAAATGGAGGGCGCTGTCCACAACAATCACGAGCTCACGTTGACGATTCTCGAGAAATTTGTCAACCTAGCGAGACTAGACGAGGCAGACTTTGACGAGCAGGTTGATGGGACGCGACCTGAGCTCCGGAAGCAACTTGAGCAGATCAGTAACATTTGCAATCGGATGGATACCGTTCTTGAGAAGGAGTTCAACATGGAGACTAGAAGCCAGAAGCTTCTGGCCATATTGAATGGCCCTCGATACGCCGAGGACGAGTGGATTGAGCACGAAAACGCAGAGAGAGATGAGGCGAATAGGCAGGAGCTCTTCAACCAGCAGAACGCCGCGACTCCAAGCTCAGACTTGACCGCATTCACTCCCGACTCTCCCGAGCGCGCCAATGAGAGCGATACCGAATTGGAGGACGCACGTGCAAAGGTAGACTTTATGCTTAGTCTGGCCACCAACCACAATCGGCCGATGAGACAAGCACGCGGGCTGGCTGGGCGCCGCAAGGCAGCGCAGCAGACCATCCCATTCGCGCTAGGCAGCAGTGTTCCTGCAGCTAGTGTGGCTGGACCGAGTTCTACTCAGGCGTTTGGTGAGCACCGAAAGAATACTCAATCAACTGGCAATCGCTAATTTCGCATATATAGACTCGCAATCTCAGCATCCACCTCAAGGAAAACCAGTCCCAGAACAAGCTTGGACGAACTTGGGAATATTGATGGCCAAGATCAAGAAGGACAAGGAGGACGAGGCCAAAGCGTTGCAAGGAGACCAGCTTCCAGTAAAAGAGCTCTAGCTCCCTCGCAACGAAATACCTACCAGCTACCACAAAATCAGTCAAGGCGTGAGGACTACACCAACCACATCGACCCTCGCCAGCAACGGAGCCTACAATATCCTCGCAATATTTGCAGTATATCCCCTGGTGTCGCTTAGTGTTTCTTCGGAGCACTTGGGGGCCCATTGGATCGCTGGCGTCACACTTCATCATGGTCATCAAATCGTTCGGTGCTCTACGGAGCGCTTAGCGATCCCATCTTGAGGTGCTGATGTCGGCAGCTGCCTGTATTGCCGAGAACCCTTTGGCGCTTGCTGTCGCACGAATGTAATCGCTTGGTACACGCCGGAGTACACGGGGATTGCAATGCATTGGATGTGTGCGGTGTCAGGGCGGTCGTTACTGGCCAAGGATGCAGTTATTTGGTTTAAGGTTGAGACCGAAGTGGACGGGATGTCATGGCTGGGTGGAATTGGAGGATACAGTGATTGTGGTTGTATACCGCTGGAAGGGTACTTCAGTGTGCGGTTTGGAAAGCTTTTCATGTCTTCCCACGGCTTGCATAGTCAGGAAATAGCGTTGTTGTTCGGATCGGAATCTTGTTCTAGGCGTTTGGTTAGGATGTTTACTCTCTCGCAAATTCAGCAAGCGTATCAGATGCCTGCAGGGATGAAGTCACATCCGAGATTCATAACCATCAATACGTGCACCGCAGCCCTATCTTTGTGGCCTTTCGATAAGCTGCCCAGGGTTTGTATATCGTTGACTGCCGATATGTATCTTCCCTCGCTCATTCCTCGTCGGATTTGTGCTCACTCTGAAGCATCCCGCGCAATATAGATCACAGACATGCCTAATAATAAGCACTACCTAATCCATATCCATTTCATGTGTGTCCAAGCTCTTTGTCCCATGATCTCTGTTCTGCTCGGTTGTCATCGACTTCAGTCTAGAGGCTTCCACTGCGTCATGGTGGCAGGTGGGATGTGCGCGAGTAGGAGCGACTGGGCATCAACGTATACATGGTTTAGATATATCTTCAGGCGTTCCTGCAGCGTTGACGACTGCAAGCCATGTTTGCGAAGCTCACCCTTCCGGGTGAGCTGGCGTCTTCTTTATGGTATGCTCTTCAACTCTTCAGATTGAGGGAAGCTATTCTAGGATCATGCTCGTTTGGTCTAATCCTCGCAGTCTGTATCTCATGCTGGTCTATCCTTGTGCTGAAACCACATTGCCGACACTCTAGCCAATGATGATCAGGAAAGCCTCAATCTTCGTCTTAGGGGAGAAAATGCTGGTAATGAGGAAAAGCAGGAAGGTCCGGAGTACCTAGGGACTACTCTCCAGCCAGACTGAGCTATGATTTCGACATCTCTTGCAAGGATCTCCTGTAGGTGCGTAATTGATGACGCCGTCGACTTGGAGAGCAGGCTTCGTCAGAGAAGTGCCAAGAGACTAGTATAGATAAGGACTCGTGCGGAAAATACGCAAGCATTTGCTTCCTCCCCTGTATGACGATTTACCAACAGATGCTTTATTGACTCGAACTACTGGTTGTCATGAACAGAATCAGCGGACGATATGCTCGTTGTCAAGCTGCGCAATCGAGGAGTTAGATAGGTAGTCACCAAGCATGTCGTGGACAAAATAATTTGCAATGAAGGCCTTGGAGCTACCCCGGAGTCGACCCGAAAGTCTCCCTAACTAGCGCCTTCTGTGAACGATTATCTACGCGAAGTAGGCCCGCGACCCTAATTTATCTGGGATGTTTGGGATTTAAGATCTTTAGCTATCGGCGCTTGCAGATTTTCAAAAATTGACTGTGCGAAAAAGGTATACAACTCAAGAATAAGAGACTTAAAAGTAAAGCTCTTGGAAATGATGTTTTTGATTGGTTATTTCTCTTAATATCTTTCACAAAGTATCTAGTTGTAGAGCCTCTATTCGCCGAGCTAAAGAATTTAGGAAAATCAATTATATTCTTCCAAAAGCGAGCTCTGGAAACTTAATGTTGGAGCCATATCGAGAGTCCTTTCCATAATAGCTTTCTCGGCAGAAGCTCGGACCTGGTCTTGGCGAAGAGAATAATATCCTTCGATCATCATCCATCTCTTTCTGTATCTGTCCCTTCACAAAGATCCTGGCCTCCCTCGAAAATATAGACGCCTCATACCGAACGCCTCCATACAATGTGCAAAGGTGGAACCTGCGCCACTTGCCGTACGTCCAAGCCCTTCCACTACCAGCAACCATAGCTGACACCTAGCACAGAGAAGTCCTCCTGGTGGGGCTGCGGCTCACACGTCCCAATGGTCATGGACAAGATCCCAAAAGAGTCATGGTGTACCTGCGAGCCAAAGGTCGAAAAGGATGGAAACAAATACCCGCCCATGGCGCCTAAGGCTGATTGACTGCCGGGCTGGCTATACAATATGCTCGTGAAGAAAGATGAGGCATAGGCCAGCTCGGTGGAGACGAGGACGAACATGATGAGATTTGATAACTTAACGATCAATGCGAGCGCTGTAAACGACAGCGAGGGCGTCGGCGGCACACTAGTGCGAAGGAATATTGTTGATTATTGAACATGCCGCTAAGGCCATACACGAATCTAAGGCGTTTATGATTGTTACGGCGGCTCTACGAATCTATGATAGTGGCGTTTTATTCTGTCAACTTCCCAACATCCACCTTCCCAAGTTTATTCGGCGCCCCAGGCTCCCTCATCAAGTACGTGTGGCGCTCAATTTCTTCTTCATCATAGACTCCATGGGATCTCATGTTGATGACCATCTCATCTACCGGCTCCCAGCCATGCTTCATATACAAACCTAAGCCTGCGAGTGATGCCTCAATGTATGTCTGCGCGCCTGCTTTGTCTGCTGCTTCGAGACCTGGGCGGATGAGCATGGAGCCGAGACCGCGGCGTTGGTAGTCTGGGTGGACGGCTAGGATGTGGAGGACTATGATGTGGAGGACTATGATATATAAGCTCTGCGGCTCAATGTCGAGCACTTAACTTCCAAATTCCATGCGGTGAGACTGGAATGCTTTTTGAGATCTCGCACTTTAGATACTCTGCATTCGTTTCCCGCGGGAATTCCATGAAATCTTACTACATGCGACGATAACAAAGCATTGAATAGAAAAGTACTTACAATAAGTCTCTTCTGGCACAATCCACTTCTTCCTCCCATCCATCATTTGCTTGAAGAAATCGTCCATCAACGAATCATTAGACCCTTCGACACGCGGCTCGTTCTCTCGGTCTCTAGCTCTGGTTTCCAAAGTTTCTTTCTTCTCTGGCGTGACCTCGTAAGGATGGTCCCATTTGGAGAATGCTACCGTCTTCCTACCATCTTCAATTTAGAATTCCTTCTATACATATAACGTGTGAGATAAGAAATGAGGGAAATAATACCCTGTGCTGTCCTCCACCAATTTCGTAACTCGCCCGCCGTAGATACCTTGCTCAGCGATCTGAGTGGAAAAGAATTTGAGATCCGCTTTCCATCTCACGTCTTCTGGGGTATGGGGATGGAAGTGGCCCATAATTGAATTATTTTTGAATGCAGCTTGGAATATTCTGGTGATATCTTCGGCGTCTTCTGGCCCCGCGGGATGCAGTGAGAATGCCATGGTAGATGAGAGAGGTATCAGTCAATCATTTCAAGTACATTTTAAATACCTATCATCAACATTACATATGGGAAGACATCTACAATCTGCGGAGACTGCTGCGAGTCATCAATGTTGATGCCTGGTGATGCCACTGAGGTGCAGTAGTGGGCGCGGGATGTTGTTAGTGCCAACGCAAATCTTAGAGGACGTGGAAGATAGTGAGGTGAGTGCAGTGACAATGGGCATCCAGCGCAGCAACCCAAACATCAAGACAGGTGACACTACTGGGAGAAAAGTAATGATTTTGTGGGATCTCGTAGGATTGGATGTTCTCGAGCTAGGCTACCTTAAGGTACGTTAGGGCTTATCACCGATTGCGGCTTAGCTTAGGGCTAGGTAGGAAGCCTTCTTGGATGCTCCTCTCATGTTTACTTTAGGACACTGGAGCTCCTGTATACCGACGGCACAATTGCTCATCCCATATGCCCCAATGCCACCTCAGCATCTCTCAGCCCTTCCATACGAGGCTTAAGAGCTCGCCCAGCCGAAAATCTTCTCCGTAGCTTCTTTCCCTTTCAGTGCGATGAATTCTCTGCCACTCGCCAGATGCTCAATTGCTCCCAATGTGATTTCTCCTTTGATATCATACGCACCATCGCGCTCATTTAATGCTTTGTATTCTTGCAATAGATCCTCCACGAATTCCACGAAAGCCTTCTGCTTCACCATGAACTCCTCTTCTGGTAGTTTGAGCATGGTGTTCAATGGCATGTTCATCTTCTGCCAAGCAAGAACAACCTCATCCAACCCAGTGGCGAATTGGGTATCGACATTATACATCCACTCCCTAGTCCCTCCCAGTCTTTCGAGCGTCTGTTTGCAGTACGTCACTGTGCCGCCAAATGATAGAACCTGCTTGATCTCATTTATCCTGATGTCGCGGTAGTAATCCCAAGGAGCGACTGTCTCCGGCCAGCGATATTGAGCCCCAGTCATGTCCAGAACATACTGCTCCCCGCTCTTCAGAGTGGCTCGGACAACGGTATGTGAGTACTCGGTCGCGTCGACGTGGCCATTGTTGAAAGCTTGCATGATTCTGAGGCGAGTATTCTTGGGTGTATGGACGATCTCTTCAACCTCGGTACATACATCTGTCACATATCAGGTGAAATTCTTAAGGAATCGGCCGTAAGACTGACCTTTGAGTAGAAGCTTCAACAGATTGTGCATGTGATCCAGAGCGCTGTTGCAATTTCCCCAGCTTAAGATCGCTTCCTTGTCGCACTCTTCGGGGAAGACTTCACTTGGGAAGGGCACCATATGGCTCTTACCCGTGTAGTTGGGAGGAGGATACACGATCCAGGAGCGGCCGGAATTGAATAAATTGCCCATCGGCATCTTCCACGTCACCTTATGAAACATAATGTACATTGCCTTGGCTAAATCTCCGACGCGATAGAGAGCTCGTCGAACTTGTGCTGCTTTGCAGTCTACCTTGTGTATGGGCTAATGTTCTTTCTGGCAAGCAACCCCGCAGTAGTTCACCTCGACTTTGCCTCGTCTAGCGCCGTCCGGCATCCCTTTGCATCCCTTGCAGGCCGCAGTTGCAGGTTTGCTACACTGTGCGCATGCGTGTAGTGCTAATCCAGGTGCCATGATAATCTTTGAGGAGCCAGGAATGCAGGGTGGTAGTGTTGGCGAGAACGTGAGAAAGTTGGTGATCATGTAGCGAGGGTAAATTTGATGACAAAATTCGCCTCGAGAATGAGAGTTGGAGTGAATGATCCAGTTGAGCAGGTAGTTTTGGCGTCCGTTTCTGATTGGAAACGTAAGACATGAAGTGATGGATAGGGAGCGAGATTATAGTTGCGTCTGAGACTGGGAGTACGATCATAAATTGCAGGAATGGGCTCCTTCCGCCCTGTTGCTGAGTTGACATGAAGTGACAGTTTAGACACGTTAAGCAACATGATTATCAGTTTACAAAGTACATCTGCGTTGAGATCATCACTCTCGCGGTCAGTGACCTGGCTAGTATAGCCCAAATCCATAATGTCTGCTCCATATCCTTAGACACAACCCATACAGAGGGTCAAAAGGGATGGAGTGTTCGCAAGACACTCCACCCCTGAAAAGAGATACAGCAGCGCTCAACTATTACCAAGAAGCCCGCTGTTTATCTTCGACTATTACATTGTCAATAGTTATATATGGCCATCTTGAAGCTTTGGGTAACAATAACGACTTCTGGTCTTGGAAATTGGCTCATCTTCTTGGTGAAACGTTCGCCATAATTTTTCTGCGTCGAGCGATGACTGCACTTTGCTTGTTCGACAATGGTGGAGGCTGTAGCCTGACATGCTTTGCTTGAAAGAGCCACGGCAAAGTGCCACGGTTTCTCTTCTCACTTCGACTTACCGTCTTGCGTCCTCTATGAACAGCAACGGGCCGGGCCTCAGGACTTCAATCTTTTCACTGTTGCTCTGACCCTCAATTAACAAGAAGATAGCATGCCGTTCAGGAAGTGTGCAGGGAAGCCTTGACGGACAATCCCTGCGTGGAATGCCGCTAACCCATACACTCCTTCCTTCAACCTCAATCCGTTATTTCTTCTCTTCTTCCCGAATCTCTTCCTTTGTCAGACTGGCATTGAGCAGCGTTCGATGCGATGATGGTGAGGAAGAGAGAGACAGAGATGGAGGAAGCTGGGGGGATATTGTGGGCTTGCAGGAGCGGCACCCCTGTCGCGCCGCGCAGGTCCAGCCTAATCGACTACAACGCTAAGGATGGCCTGCAGGAAGCTGAAAAGCCTCCAGTCAGCCCATCAATTGCCATCAATATAGAGCCGCAAGACCCATGGTTGCTTATGGGATACTATGCTCAATGGTGTCATGTACCGTGGAAGGGTGATGAATCGTCTCGCACCAAATCGCGTCAGCAAAGGCTGCCCCAGCAATGGATCCCGATGCTGGAGAACCTTTTGTCACCACTCGAAGAGACAGCTTCCCCGAAGACAGAGGCTACCCTTCACATGCGCCTCGCGCACACATAGTCGAGAGATCGACAAACGACTCGCGAGTCGGTGACAGAGGCCCACTGCGTCAGGGTACTGGCGACTTCGAACCTAGACGGAGCAACAAGCGGTTAAGATATACGATACCTCTTCGATACAAGAGAAAGCCTGCGCAAGATGAAGAGAAGGGACTACAAAATGGATACGCTACACCGGTCAGACCGCTTAGCTTGGAAAGAGAGCCATCGAGAGGCTCCATGCCGCACCTCCAACAGGAGTTCCTCGAGATTGTCTCCACGCAATACTCTGTACCAGACGACGAGGGTCAAGAGGTCGTCACTTTGACGTTCAAAGATGGCCTGGCAAAGGCGCAGCAGGAGCAACCACGCTGCGAGAGTCGTTGGAGGCACATTCAGAGTGAAGCGATGACCTTTCGCCAGTTCATCAACCAAGTCATGCGTGTACGGCCTCAAGAGAATAGTTCTTCCTTTGTGGCGGTCTTGCTAATCCGTCGCAGACTCCAGGCCTTGAAGATGCAGATCTGGCTCTTGTCGCACGATGCTTGAACAAAGTCCAAAAGGTTTGCGAAAAGCAATATGTGCATGGCAGATATCTCAAGCATATTACAATCGTATACGATGGCGAGGACACGGACCATGTCTCGAGGGAACAGAAGACTGTAACCTTTGTCGCTCTTCCCATATTCACTACTGATTGCCCACGACGTCACACTTCGACGAAGGAAGACGAAGTTCACCCGGTCCGTGCGCTGCTACAGTCTCGCTACCGTCTAGAGTCCACCAAACGGCGCGATAAGGAGCAAGTCATCACCAAGACTAGCTCAACTACAAATGCAAAGAAAGACCACGTGGTGCATGTTCCCCAGATCTGGGCGCTTATCATCAACAAGCATACTATCATCACCTGCGCGCCTCTGGATACGTCTGTGCTTCGAGGAAAAACCATCAAACTCATGTCATATGCAGATGCTCAACAAGACGAAGCGACGTGGTCTGTGCATTTTACTGACGCTCAAGGCCGCAGTTTCTACCTTCCTCTGCGATTTTGCAAAACCTATTTCGGGCTGGTAAAGCAGATCGCTGAAGATTGTCTTCATGATGAGTACGGCCTAATCCGTGACCAGCTTTTGAAGAATGGACCTTTGTACAGACTAGTCACTGACGATAACGTTGCCGTCACCGCCGAGTCGTGGGTGCAAATGGTCGAGAAGGAGAGGACAGAGGTCATTCGACTGAGACTTGTGGATAACGAGACACGGTCCAGCCGGCTATTGATAACGTATTGTGACCAGGATGGCAATGAAATGAATTATGAATCAGACGCAAGCTCCGACACTTCCTCTGTCTTCACCCCGGATGAAAATGGAAGCGACACTACTGAGTCCTCTACATTGAGTCTATTACCTAAGTTTGATGAGATCGCTCCTGCTGTCGAAAAGCTCCGACAGTTGCAAGCCAAGCTCCAGGAAGCCAAGAGCAAAGACGATCCCAGGAAGGTGGAAACTCTTAGCGACCGCTTGATACCATCCTTAGAGGACCAGATACTAGAGCTGACCGCTGGCGATCTAGGCTTGGAGACATCACCACGAGAGCGAGCCCAAAAGTACACAAGGATAATTTTTCCAGACCAGTACGAACGAAGGCGCGGATCTGCTTATCAAGTCCTCGGAAGCCCAATAAACAGCCCCACGGATAACGAAAGCTATCCTCCAAGGTCAAGCTTGAGGGCTAGATCGGGGTCAAGGACTCGCTCAAGACTTCATAGGCTGGAGTATGGTGGACCCTACACGGCGAAAAAGGAACGCTCCCGCTCAGCATACGACATTTCCTCGGGGGGACCCAGGTTACGGGAGCGCTACAGCCGATCACGATTTGGCGACAACGACAACTTCAGTATACGGACTTCCGGATCTCGCCACGTGTTCCAAGACTACTCATTTCCACCTCGCTCCAGCACACGATCTCGACCACAATCTCTCAAGATCCAGTCACAATCCCCACCAGCAAGATCCCGTTGGGATGCAGTCAGGTCGCGCGTGATTAACGGGAACAATTTCTCTGCTGCAGGCACTCCTGTATCGCCGACCAATGACATTTACTACAAGCCTTCAGACAAACAATTGGCACGCTCCCGGTGGGAATACCTCAGGTCTCAGATCCTAGCTGGAGCTGATCTCGGCCAAGGGAAATCTGGCGAAAAGGAGGAGCGCGAGCCCATTTCTCCTCGCATTCGTGACAAGCTTGCCAATGCAATGAAAGCGTTTGCTGGTGATGAAGATATTGTACCATCACGACGAGCTTCCGAGACTACCGACTCTCACTTTGCCCACCGTGGCAGATTTCAGGAGAAAGAAAAACCGAAGGTGGCTTTCGAAAAGCTCACCCAGGAGGCGAAACCAAAGCTCAAAAGGTTGATTCAGATGGCACGAAAGGAGTCGGCTTCTCTACCAAAGCTGGGCGCACTGCCGAGCAGGACAGACTTCGTGCCTGCGGCGAAAGAAAACCAAGACCTACCCATATTCCTCTGGTCCACTGCATATAAGCCAGCTGATATTGACCAATTAGCGAGAATACCGCAGGAAGCGCCAGCCAGAGGAGCACCTCTTGTGGATGGGAGACTCTCAGAGAAACTGCTCGAGCCAATTGCTACCACAACGAAGGTCGACGAGTTTTACCTTTATACAATACTCTCTGGAATGCACAACCATCTCAAGAAGCCTAAGAAGATTTCCCCAGAGTACGCCAAGCTTTACGAGAAGACCGTAGAGAAGGCCGTCGTTGATGTGTTATCATATATGGCCACCTCGAAGGAAATGAAGAGCCAAGAGTCTGAAGCCAGTGAGAATGTTGGCAATGTTTCAGCCACGTTTGTTCCATCAAAAATCAAGTTCGAAGATACACCTAATGCATTCACTCGCTTGAATGATTCTAAATCGGCGATCTTCGAATTGGCGGGCAAGATCCTCCACGCTTTTGTTCCAGAGGGCTATGATGCCCCAGTGGTTTCCAAGTATTGGGGCGCTCTGTATCAGATACTACAAAAGGGAGTACGTATTGTCCGTTCACTACCCAAGGATATGCTAATCTTAGCTCAGAACGACGGCGTCTTAGGCTTCGTTGAGATACGCCTCTCAGAGTTGTACAATCTTATCCGAAGTATTCAGATGGGTGTGCGTACAGACGATGGGTCGAAACAAGCACGATACCAAATCCCTAAGGCTCTTCCAGCAGCGTTCCAACATCTTGTGTTGCTGCTCGTCCTTATTGGTAGTACATCAGAATGGAGCGAATATTCGTGGAACCAGATGCAAAAGACCTTCGATGACTGCGAAAGCCTTCTCGTCGAATCCCGGAAGCAGCTAATCCTCATGATTCACACGGACGACTACCGAGAAGCTGCTGGCTTTCAAGCCGTAGACTCCGAAGCGCTGCTCTCTCTCATTCTCGCAAATCTGGTCGACAACCTCTCCACCGAGCGTGACTTCCACCTTACCGAAGTATACAGCGAATACACTACCAAAGTACAAGCCATGGTCCGCGACCAAGCATCCGTCAAAGTCTACGACGACATAAAGCTCCTCCGTGAGGAACTCGATGTCATCAAAATGACGCTCAAACAGCAAGATGAAACCCTCTGCGATTTCCGCAGCACAATTAACATCACCCATGGCGTGGCCAGTCTCAGCGTTTCAGTCATTGACCGCATGCTCGAGAATATCGAACAGCGCATGGAAGACTTCAAAGAGCTGCAAATGCAGGCGGAGACTGCGCGCTTCCTCGCCGCTCAATCTATATCAATAAAGGCCGAGTCAAATAACAAAGCTATCATTGTATTTACTGTTACTACGATTATCTTCCTGCCGCTTTCTTTTGTGACGAGTTATTTGGGTATGAATACGAGAGATCTAAGGAATATGCAAAGTAGCCAGACGCTGTTCTGGGCCATTGGGGCGCCGGTTGCCTTTGTAGTGCTGAGTGCGGCGATATTGGCGGCTTTCTATGGGACTTTGACGCAGAGGGTTACGGGGAAGGCTTGGGGGGGAAAGGAAAAAGCTGATTAGGGATCTGACTGTCAACATGGTGAGCACTTCGGGACTGTTAGACTCTTGTATATACGACGGTTTGTGTCTGGATTGATGACCAAGCTCAACCTCAGCCCTTTGAAACAACTCTAACTCAGGGTGAAATGTAAAGTAAGTTCCTCACTGCCCCTACGTATGATTTATTGAGATAATTCATGGGGCGGGCGTAATTCAATGCGCTGTTGGAGAGCTGCAGCTTATACTTAGCTCCATAGCGGCGCTAATTCTTGTTGATGATGGAAATCTGCAGAGAATTCTAGAGGGTAATGGAGGAGCCCTGGTAGGTTGGGCGACAGGAAACCTTGCAGGGCCTGGAACAGCGGTTAGGCTGTTTAGCTGCTAGTCTTGTACTTTCCGTGAAGAAGGAGAGTTGCGTAATAAAATGAGAGCGAGTTTGCCCTTCTGTACCGGGAATAGCTGTCGTTCGCAGACTTTGGTATATGCGCAAACAACTGTCCTGCCATAAACATAAGGGAGAGGCATTATTGCCCATACATCCCATGCAACAGAAAGGTACAAACTCTAAAGGTAGAGTCGAGTATATTGTTGCTAAATGGCTACCTAGCAGATGCCTTCACTAGTCGTAAGCTATTACCCCGAAGCAAGGCAGCCAACATCTTCTCGCTTGGCTGCGGGGTCCTCGTAATGCTCACAGACTGTGAATGAAGAACAGCTCGCAGACCTGATATTATGCTACACGAAGTTGACATTATTTCTGTAGCACCGGTGGTCACCGCACATAGTACGCCAAAATTGTAAACAGTATGATTGGGGCGAAGAATTTTGGGCCGCCTGATGTAACAAATGTTCTTGTTGAGCTTCTGGGAAAGAGGTGTGCAAGAGATTTGCTGACTTGGACCCATGGAGAGGAAAGCCGATGTGGGGAGACTGTTGCGGCGGAATGAATGATACTTTCAAATGAGTCTTCGGTGAATAGAGCAAGGTGTAAGTTCGTATTAATTGACACTCCTGGATCCGGTACTAACTGTATACCACTTGAGAATTCGATTGTGTGAACTATTGCTTATCAGAATTTGAAGTGAATGGAACAAAAATGCTTGGTATACCAACCAGGGCTTCTCAATTTTCATCCATACAACCCTCGCTAGCATCTTACTCGTCAATCCCCGAAATCAATGGTTGCAACGAGATTTTTGGTGGAACACTGGACCAACAAATAGTTCCGAAGATTGGGGTGAAATCGTTGTCTAGGAGACTCTGCTTACGTTCGGGTTCTCCAAGAAGCTCTTCGATACTCAGTACACTCTCTCACCATTCAACGCACCACCGACAGACCCAAGCTCGAAACACTTGGTAAGCTCTAATTGTCCAAATTTCCCTTTCATTCTGTTGGTGGCAGGCCTACACACTGTTAGCTAACGCATTACAAAGTCTCGCTCGGTGACGAAGGCTTGTAACATTTCCCTTGCGACACTTCCTCTTACGACACTCAACGTTCTACGCTGCCTAATATTCTCCTAAATCCTTGACATCACCTACGGGCTATTGCACCCCACAATCTTCAGCTACGTTAAGATCCACGATCTTCGAATTCTCGCTGTCATGAGTCGGCTACTCGAATTTCCAAATGAAACACTTCTACAAATCATCGAAGAAGTCGTCCAAATTGAACTTGAAAATCTTACACTCAGCTGCAAGCGCTTCGGTATCTTGGGGGAGAAGGCTCTTCAGAAGCACCGTTTGAGGAAAGCCAACTACACCAAGATCAACTGCATACCAGCAGAACCGCGCCTGACCAAATATCTGCTCCATCCCACGGAACTACTTCGCGATGTGTTGGTAGACAGGGACATTGCACCCTATCCCGAAATAGTAATCGCACCACGGTTCTTTTCTCGCGAGAAGCCAACTGTTGAGGCTATTGAGGAAGCCAGTCAGGTCTTACATGGACTCGATAAGAAAATCGAAGCAGCAATTGAACAGAACACCTGCGGCTGTCGCGGCTATGGAGATGACTGGGGCCACAAAATCTTTAATGGTGACCTACTGGCAACGTTCACTCTACTACTCTACATGTTGCCAAATGTTCGTTCGCTGTCAGCGAATCTCCAATTAAGACTGCGAAGTAAAGGTCTTCCAGCAATGATTTCCCGCATCGGTGCATGCCCTTGCCAACATGGAGGGGAACCTCATGCCTTAAGCAAGCTCGCCGAGGCGTCCGTTCAAGAAGGGGATTGCAGGAGCCTCCTGCCCTTTGGTGGGATACCGTCTCTACGATCGCTGCACGGAATCGATATGTACGACTTTCTCGGTAATGCCGATCGCCTCAAATACGGCTCCGCGGTTACGACCCTGACTCTTGAGAACAGCACAATTTGTGTTATCGCAGTGGAGCAGCTCATTCAAAACATTAAAGGCCTAAAGCACTTTAAGCTCTCCTACAACATTGTTGGAAGACCTTTAGCGCCATGGGCGCCCTCTGTCATCGTTCAAAGTCTTGTAAAATCTGCTCATGGCACGCTCGAAACTCTCGATCTCACCAGCGGCGAGAATCCAGGGAAATTTTCTTCCAGCTGGAGAGGCAAGATCTTTATTGGCTATCTGCGAGGTTTCAGGCGTTTGGAGAGAATCCGTATCAACAACGATATGTTCGAGATGATGTGGGATGAAGAATGGAAGATTTCAGGGATAAGGTTGGAATTTCGACCAGTCGTAGAGCTTCTCCCACGCTCTGTTGTGAGCCTGACTCTCACTCTACCTGTCGTGCAGGGAGGAGCCTCTTGGTTGCTTCAAGGACTTGCGGGACAGAAAAAGGATTTCCCTAAATTGAAGGAGATTGTTTTCGAGGACAGTAATGATCTTGACGAGGATACGGAGGCATGCAATGGAGTTGGCATCTCTATTAGGCATCTTAAGCAAGAAGATATCTACAGCAGTGTGGTACAGGGATTTGAGACATTGAAGCTGCACTGAATCCAGCTAGGATGCGCAGAGACTACGTATGCGTTAGATGCGACAGCTGTAGGCATTCTGCTCAAACCATCGTCCCCAAAGGAATGAAGGTTATCAAGGCGGTGCTCAGCAGCCTTGTTCTCCAAAAGCGGGACGGGAACGGTAGACACGTGCTGTTCCCGGGATTCCGAAGCCCAGTGAAACATTAATAGTTGGGCAGTGCGTCGCCTGAAAGATGTGAAAGGAAGTAATAATGAGTACGTAAGCCGTGTTGATTAACAATTGCCATGCTCAATATCGTGATCCGGGCATCCACGGTATTTCCCTGACTTGACTAAGGCCCTCAAACAGAGCAGCGAGCGATATTTTATACGGCCTCGTCAGTACCAGGTAACCGACTCATCAAAGGCCGTTTCTGCTCTCCAATTTGATGAAAGTGATAGAAGTAGTTGCTGACTTTTAGTACGCCTATCGATGGGACAAAGAACATAGAAATCTGGGCATCGCAGCAACAGTCCACCGATTCAGAAGCGGGAAAACATTGAAGAACGCCTGAGAATTACAATGAATGAGCCAGACGAATACTCGGAACAATGTGGGAAAACGTCCAACCCGCCCAGCTAAAACGCCTGGGCTGGGGCTAGGCTAAGCAGTCTCAGACCGTGAGCGGGCTAGTCAGCTAAGCCTGGTAAACAGGCTCCAGCCACCGTTTGCTGCGTGCTGCGTTGTAGGTACGCTGTAGCCAGGTTTCGTAGTCCCACTACCAGGCAGCCAGACCATGTTTGACTGCAATCGCGCCATTTCTAATGAATCCACTTTAGGCCTCCGAAGATCTTGTATGGAGCAACGCCGCAGGTTAATCGGGGGATTCAAATTTACTTGGTGCTTTAATGGAAGCACTGATTTTCGCCATTTCCGTATATGCAGCACCGATTGTCCTCATCGGGTTGAGGATGGCTGCCATCAGAACAGTTGCACATGCTTGCTGGTGGGTGGTTTGGATCTGGCCTGATAACGTTCGGCACTAGTTAGCCAAAGTCGGAGCGTTAGACCTGGAAGGGAGACTTACACAACTGTACAGGTTACCGCAGGCAGAGCTGCGGGCGGTGGCGTAGCCGCCACAGGTGCTGGTCCAGCTACTGTGACGGGTATGATAGGAAGGACACCCTCACCGTCATTTCTAGTGCCGTCGTCATATCCATTGATCGCGGCAACATCGGTCCAAGCTTGACGTTTGCCAGAGCTAGTGTCGTAGGGCCAATCCCACTTCTTCTGGAACCAGACGGAGGTAATCCACCAGGCATATGTGTCTGCTACATAGATATCAGCGAATGCCTTGGGTACGCGGATAAAGATGGAGACCTACCGTTTTCGTCTGCTTCCATATTGACAGTGCTAGGACTATCTTTGACATGCAGCCAGCCATAATCGGAGCATCTACTGCCTCCATACACGGGTCCATCAACGGCGGGATCGGAAAGATCATCAACTGCGGTATGTCAGTCGACTGAATAGACACAGACTTGTTCGGCAGACACAAGTGAGGAGCAGAACATACTATGAGTCGGCGAGAATCCAAAAATATCACAGTGGAAAAACTCATGGGCGAGTATGTGCTCTCGTGTCCGAAGGGCGTAGAGCTCTGAGGATTTCTTAGGGCCTTTGGATGTCTCGTCATCTAGAGTCTTGATGCTACTATCAAAGAAGAGATCACAAAAGGTCATCCATGTATCTATCAAAAGTCAGTGTCGCAAATGATGAAACTTAGGTAAGGTAATACTCACTTGCTTCTGTGGCACTTGGCGGACTCGTATAGGCGGGTCTCAATCAATCAGCTCATGAGCTAACAACGAAGGACTTTGATACTTACAGGAGCTTACTCTGGGAACAAGGCTTGTAGCCATTTGGCAAAACCTCCTTGCAACGAATCGATACACGTTGGGCGGAGGAATGTGAACCATTGGGTTTGCCATTGAATGGCCATGAGCTTGCGCTACCAACATTGCCTATACGGAGTCAGTGACAAGCTGAGAGATCGCCATTGTAAGAAGCTTGCTTACTCTGGATACGTGCTAGAGTAGCCTTGTAGACGTCATTGTACTATGGTTTAGTTAGCATCGAAGTCCGCTGGATCATCGAAATCAAACAAATGAGCCGCACTATCCCAATGTTACGGAAACATCTTGCCACTTACATTCCAGTCCTGGGTTACAATGATTGTATTGCCGTCAGGGTTAGGTCTGATGTACCAATGATGCCATGCTCCGTCGGTGGTGATATCTTTTCTGGAAGTGTCCGCAGCAAGGGCCATAAAGCCCTTGGTCGTACGGAGAGCTGTGACAAGGGTGGTAATCTTATCTGTCGAACATTCTTGGGTGCCGTCATCGTTCTTGCCAAAGGCATACTTCCACCAGATGCCCTGGAACTCGTTCTCAAGACTCTCTCTAGTAAAGTCTTCACGAGCTTGGAGTAAAGGTGACGCAGAAGCTAGGGAAAGACACACAAGGCAGAGCAATATCTTCGGCAACATGTTGATAACTTCGAGGCAAATTTTTCATGAATAAAAGCGTGATCCTAGGGAGTATGAAAGATTGGCGAGAGACATTGTGGAAACGAACGAGAAACCCTCATATCTTTATAGGTTGAAAATGACTACCGATCAAGGGCAAGTGTTGCCTGAAACCGAACCATGGCTATGATATTGCGCAGGATGGTGGTAGGATTTGGGCAAGTACATGAAACTGAGGGCTGGCACAAGGCGCAGACGTACGCTCTTGGACAGAGCTGCAAATTCATGCCCATAGATACTAGAGACGCCGCCGCACAATGGTGGCTTCAATTGAAGTCACATCAGAGCCAATCGTTTCGGCGCTTGGCAATACAGCACAGCCGCCAAAACGCAGCATGAAACATTGAATCCTACAATGATGCTCGCTCGTAGCTGAGGTGTATAGTTGCCAGCCGAAATCTGGTTGGCGCTCTTTGACACAGGTGATCCCACTCGCTTATTCAGGAATTTCTCTTCTGATTAAGATCCGGAGGGTCGATAAGTTTTTTCCCCTAGTAGGCAACCATAGTCGGCAATTAGATGTTGGACCTGGCAGAGTGTTAATAAATTAATGCTGTACAAGCGCAGGTTCAAGCAAACACAGTTATACGTGCTATGTCTGCCTTGCGAAGAGCACAGCTTCCTGGTGCTAAGCGTGTCACCATAGTGATGCTGAAACAAATAAGGCGTAGGCTTGGTACGTCACAGCTGTCGATGACTCTGTGAATCCTGGAATACGTGGGCGCTTAAATTAGAGCCTAACCTGCATTGGTTGTGGCGGGGAATAGGCGGCAGGAATCCTTCCAACGTGCCACCAACTCGCACATTCCATCACGTCAGCCACTGAATTTTGCGAATCTTAAAGATAGCACATCCATACTCCAATATCGTATATCTCTAACCGCTACCCGCTTGTTTGCTGAGCCAGAATTGCGACCGCTCTCAGAAAAATCTGCGTTGCGCATTATGCCATACCCTTTAGGTGTCTATTTTGGCCCTACCTTTATGACGGCTGCCCATGCCTTGGAGGACGGAAAGGTCGTGCCTGTCGCGAAAACAGAATGCAGCATCGGGTATCAAGATTTTTTCAACGACAATTTATCAAGAAAAGTGGAGTCCAAGCTCGAGACGTTACCTGAAGAGAACCCCGCAGGACGAAACTATCCGGTCACCGACCAGAAGCAACTGTTCACCGAAGCCCTTGGCTCGATCAAAAGCGAGGCAGAACGTGTTCTTGGCCAACCAGCAGACGTCCAGGCCATCGTAACCCCATATCATTGGGACGATGGTATTCGTATGGTTGTGTGGGATGCTGCTGTTGCTAGCGGTATATTGCTTGGTGGAACGCATATGCTGAACAGGCTTCCCAAGGCTGTATTTCGCGCACAAGATATGTCAATAGGAAGACCCCAGGATCAGTACAATGTGCTCATGGTGGATTACAACACGAATTATCTGCACTTCCTAATCTGTGAGGTCGCTTGGGACGTTTGTGCCATCGAGGGGCAGGTGCAGCTGCCTGAGCTGGGGGAGAAGTCTGCGCTAAAGCATGCAAAGGTACAGGAAGGCGATTCGGAGGATCCGCACTGGAGTGAGGTTCGTCGGTCTCTGAATACTTTTGTGGAACTGGCCAAAGCGCGATTGGGGGATTATAAGTTCATCACGCTTAGTGGAGAGGCAGAGGAGACAATGGGGGAAATGCGTCGTCTGCTTGAGAGCTTCCCTGATTCTGAAGCAAAAGGGAAGCTGGTGAATAATGACAGCATTCCTCCTCTCTATGCTGCAGCTTTCGGGGCAGCACACGCCGCAAAAGCACAAACCGACGACCCTAAGACAACTCGCGATTTCCTGAGTTTTCCGGACCCTATTCCAGAAGAGCCCAGATCTTCTTCATAGGGTTATTCGGATATGCGTCAGATCCACCACACATCGAGTATTGTCGCCAGTGAGAAGGAACTATGAACGGTATAAGCCTGAGAGATATACCTGGGGAGGAGAATGTTGTGTAGTTATACCTTAGCGTTACGTTCCCCTGGTAGTAGGCTTAATATGAACCCTGCTTCTTCACACTCGCCGTGCGACTCTCTAGCGGCATGATCCTTTAAAGTAGGCAATCCTCGATCGGTAAAGGTAAATGACTTCAAGCGCAAAACCCCATCGTTGTGCAAACACACAGCATCGTGAATGAGTTTGATATAGTCATCACCACTCTCTCCTTTGAAATCGTGAATATCCAAATTCGCGATGATGGCGGGGCATCCGGGAGAACCGAGTCTTCAGATTGCAACGCGACGTGATGAACATGCACAGTCGACTGAGAGGTTTTCGAGCGCTGTTAAATCCCTAAAGGAGTCAATATAGTGGAAAGCATAAATACAATGGGTGCCGAAATATGAAGAGTCAGGAGTGTTTTTGCCGCACAAGATAGCAAGACGGTCTTCAGCAGTAACGAATCAAAATTACTCACGGCGATTCGAGTGTCCGTGCCAGTGTCTGTACAGGCATACATGCGCGACTGTAGACATGGGAAGCGACAGAGAGGCTGGGACGTTGATTGGATTCTTTTAACGGTTTGAGCCAACTCTTCGATTTCAGGAACATGTAGTATATGAGGAACAACTCGGATGGAAGATCGGGTAGACTGGCCATGAAGCGGATTTTCCTTAGACATACAAGAGGAAAGATCTTTCCACCAAGGACGCACTTTGCATGCCACTTATACAAGGAGAAAGATGACCAATTCCTCCTAATCCGAAGGGTGATCTAGTAGTCAATCGCAAAAGGTCAGAACAATATCCATATCCTCACAAATCCGCCTCAATGCCGGTTCCATAGTCCAAAATGCTCGGCTTTCGAAACTCTTGTCCTGCGGGACATCAAAAGTTTCCAGAGATTCGAAAAGCGGGAATGCCCTTTCCTTGCCAAGCGCAAGCCCCTGGACAAGCTCCTTGTAACACCCTCAACTGACCAACGTTTGGGGACCGAGTCAAGGACGAGAAGTAAGGTCTGGAGTGATGATAGAGTCATCTTTGCTGGGCTCGAGATAAAGAGGCGATGAGCAAGGAGATTACTGCGCCTTTCTGCACATGCCCGCTTTGTGCATATGAAAGCATTCTCCCAAGGTCGATTGCATTACCAGGTTACTGTTAGCGGCATGTCGCCCATGACGGGCTATATCAGTGGATGTAGTCTAAGAAGGCCTTATATTTGTTTCGATAGAATTACCGATGAAACCTTCGTCACCTTCTTGGACCAGCTTCCGGGAATTAGGGCGGATAACTTCATATGCATACACTCTCTCAATTGATGCATAGCTGAGTATCGAGGAACGGTCGGCAAGAATATATTCATTATTGTAATCCCCAAAATCCGTCGTCGCAGTACTCGACGCATGCATTGCCACCTGCCTTGCTTCTTCATCTACAATTGTATTCTTCACTTTGACATGCAAACCCTTGAAGGCGGGCATCATGGGCGTGGAGTAGGCTAGGTGTTGCTCGTTGTTTAGAGGCTGACGGCTGAGTGAAAGAGGGAGGACTTGATGGATGCAATTCAGGGCATGGTAGGATATGATGGACTCGGGCGTCGAGATTTTGAAGCCTTGTATAATTGCATTAGCAGTCTCAAGGAGGAAAGAGCGCGACGTAGCTAACGATGGATAGCTTGTGTCCAATCTCATCGAGAAAGCATGTAAGCGGCAAACCTTCCTACGTTTGTGAGATTAAAAAGTCACGTGACTATTTCCAGGCAACAGTGTCCCGGTGCAGAGATTTCAATCCCCGGCGTCGCCTCCGCCTCCTGGCATCTTAGAATATCAAAGCAATCCTCATAGAATGACAGGTATACATCCTCTACGAAGATGTTCGGCATGATGTTGGCGGTTACACGAATTCGTGGAACACTATTGCGCGTGATTGTGGCGCGGGGCACACTCTCCTCATCCCGTGGGTTTCCCAAGCCGCCCCTAATCTCGCATGTCCCAAACCTTTGGGCCAGCTTCCAGAGCTAGACGTCTACTATAGATAATCGACTCGTAAGCACACTGATAACTTGCATACGAAGCTCATCGGTCAGTATCGCGTCCGATTGAAGCGCCTGTGGGCATCATGTTTAGGGTGACCTACCAAAAATTGGCTTCTCTCATTATTTCATTGCATTTTGCTATCTTCTTTGACTTTGGTAATAGTAAATAATCCTTGCCTGTCCTCTTCCATCTTGCTAATAGCTGATGTGCTCGAATTTTTTGCCTCCGGTAGCCCCACTGTAGGCATCAAGGAAGGCATCAAGGGAGGCCGCTTGTTGTAGCCTTGTCTTAGCGCCTTGCCGTCCAATGAGTGTCGTGACCAACCCTCCTCCGGGCTTCGGCCTCTTTTTCATAGGGCAGTCTAGAACATTTGCCCCTCGTTTTTGTCCCGCGAATGTAACGCAACGAAGAGCATTTATCCCTGTTCATATAATCAGCCTTCGAAGAGGGTGTACTGCTGAAATACATAGACCTATTTCGCCTTTCACTTTGTAAAAACCTCAGTTCGAGTGATCCTGAAAAGCACACTTCGCGCTTTGCTCTGTGTCCAGCATGTCCAGCACCAACAGAGCGTCTTCTCCGTGCCCTGTCGCAGAGTTTCATGATCAATATTTCGGCTTCAGTGTCGATAAGGCTAATGGCCCTGATGGACCGCCCAATAGTTTGCTAGAGAGTCTCTCGGAAGACTCGACTGCTTTACGTACAGATGTCGCATCTTCATCAGTACCAGTAGGGGCATTCAGGCAGACACGCTCAGAGAGCCGTCGGTTTTCTTTCCCATCTTGTCGCAGATTTGACTTCGACTGGCAGTTTGTTGGCACGATTCGTCCTCCAGAATGGCCTGAAGACAAAGATTCAACTTTCACTGGGATGAGCCCCAAGGGATTGGCTGCATCAGTACGTGACCACGGGTCGAGCGACGCCCACACAAACACATGGCTATCAATTGTCCCTACAGCTGCGTCATCAACGTCGCCCCAGCGGCGAAAGATCAAGACTCCGCTTCCGCCCAAAAGGCTATCTAGTAAAGGCTGGGAGCCTGAGACTTCAAATTGGGCCCCAAAGACGCCAGAAAAGGATGCGCGTGAGTCTACGCCTGGGTCCAAACCTGTCCCCGACACCATCTTGAAGGCCAACGAGGAACCAACGGGCTATGGCTCTGCCTCAGTGGCCAACATTCCTCAGGATCTGCCTTCAAACACAATGGCCAACTCGGCTGCATCCACTGGTTGCGAAGGCAATATACATGATGTCCATCTTAGCAACGAAGGTCTTGACTACAACTGTAAAGGAGGTGCAGATGTTCATCGGCTTGAAGCCACGGCGATGTTGGCGTGTTTGCTATGCTCAACGTTCTTCAAGGACGCAAACACTTTACGGGAACGGATTGATTTGTTGACAGTACTGTGCACGGGTATACAAAATGACGATGAGTACATTAAGACGGTGGCCAAGTTTGTAGGAGCCAAAAGCCCCTCTGCGGAACCCTCTACAAAAGCCGAAAAGACTAAGTCGGAATTAGATGAGGCTGCATCTGCGGATCTGACGGATCAAGAGCAGGTGTCAGTTCTACCTGAGGAATACCCGTCCGATGGTGATAGCATCCCCGAGACTCCAGATCGACATGACTTGAAGCGAAAAGGCTCCACTTTGACGGGCCCCTTTCTTACTGGGCTATTGCAACCTTCTAGTCCTGAAACACTTGCATTAGGGCCATCCAGATTGTCCCTTAGTATTCTGCCAAACTTCGAGTTTGGTGCTTTCCCGCAGCCGGAGTCTTCTTCACCCTCGGAGCCCCGATCAATTAAATTGTGTATTCGTCGGATCACATCTAGTAACGACTTGCGATTTGCGGATTTTACGGAGCCGACTCTAGCAGACGAGAATTGTTATATTACCATCGCCGAGGAGGACCTTGCCCTCAGCTCTGTGGAGGCGGAGGACCAGCCAAGCTTTTCTAGCGGAATCGCAAGACCAGATCATGAAACAGTGATGCCCTCTAGGAACGACCTGCTTTCGATACGTGACCGACATGCAGAGTTGTCATCCCCGGGCTTCAGATCCTGGAGCCCAGACTCGAAGGGAATACTGCACTATGAAGACCAACCCACTATACGTAGATTCGTTCCCTACACTACGGCCTTGGCAAGTTCTATGACTCCTCAAATGATCCTCCGAAGAGCTTTACTCAACCCTCTCACGGAGAAAGAGATGGGCACCGCCATGCAATATTCTTCAAATGGGGGCTCGAGAAGAATGAAAACGCATGAAGGATTGATATACATCTATCGCCTTCTAGGCGAGTTCAATATGGTAAAGATCGGGATAACTCAGGTAACAGTCAAGGACCGCCTTGCTGGATGGACGGGGAAGTGCGGTCACGAAACATATCTGGCATATCCACTTACCAAATCAGAGGAGCGACCTGTCCCCAACATCTACCGACTCGAAGCACTTGTACATGCTGAGCTCGCCATCAATAGAAAAAGGGAGCAACATTGCTCTTGCGGAGAGAAGCACAAAGAGTGGTTTGAAGAAGACTTGGCCCACGCAAGAAAGGTTGTTATAAAGTGGTCGGAGTGGATGAGGAAACGTCCATACCAAGACATACAACCGCAGGGATGGCATCTTACGCTCCCACATAGAAACAATCTTGCAAATCTGTCACTTCCATCTCCGAGAGATGTGAGGGAGGGGCCCGAGCCTTCGCCAAGGCCAAGAAGCTCTCTTACCCCAATGAAAGTAAGGAAAATTGCCTCACGACCAGCCAAATTGCGATCGGTGACAGCTCCACCTTGATTGTGGACAGCGTTGTCTAGACTGTGATCAAAATCTAGTGCGAGGACCTCTTCTACCTAAAATGCGTCGCACATCGATAGAAATGGTGGGAGTCATCAAATTTCTGGAAGACCCTAGCCCATGCGACACACCTTTGACTTTGGGTTCACCCGGTCTTTGACACTAACATCCTTGTTTGCCTTTACTTAAAAAACTTACTACAACAACAGCAGCCTCAATTTTCCTTCACATGGTTTTCTTCGCCAGATCTCTATCGCATTTTCCTCAATATTCAGATCAGTCAACAAGCCAACCATGAAGCTATGCAGTGGTATTCGAATCAACGCTGAGGTTGAAGAGGAGATCCTGCGATCTCTTGAAAGCGCTCAGATGATGCATGTCTTCCATTCTTTTCTTGAGCGCCCTCTTTGCTGATGATGTACAGTACGCAAATCAATACTTCTTCACCCCTTTCTTCAATTGCCAGCAGAGGTGAAGGTTTGATATACGTATCTGGTTTAGGCCCTCAATACCTTCACGTTTCTATCGACTGCCAGCGCTCGAGAGACGCACTCTGCAGATGCCACACATTTCAGTTTTATCCCTCCCGCGCGGAGAATTCCGAGGCAGGACGGCAGAGGAGATTCCACGTCGCTAATAGCAGCCAACCTCTATCTTTTCTGACTGGTACCCGCGGCAGATGGAAAATCTAGACTTCCCACGTACAAGACACACACGGCCTTGCAACGGTTGATTTCATGACACTGTCTTACTTAATGAAAATCATCCGCCTCACGAGGAGACATCTTATCTTCGCTCACAACGTCTATTTCAAAATCTCGACTTGCGCAATCTTCTGCGTCTCGGAAGAGAATACTTTGGTTGTGTATACGAGTTGAAGAAGACGACATTGTTCTGGAACAAGCAATTCACTACCACAGCTCTGTGGTCTGAAACAGGTTTTTGAAAGCCAATAACGAGACAGCAGATTTCCCCAACAAGAAGATCGCGCCGCACAAGATGACCATGCGTTTTCAAGACCACTATTGTTCGCTTACCTCAACTTACGGGAGCCGCACTCTCGAGCCTTTACACACCCCGGAAAATCTTAGCTGGATTGATATAGAGATAGCCATTCCCATTGCTTCCAAGAGTAATCTCCTCCGGCAAGAAACTTGGGGGAAACGTCACATAATTTACAGGGCTGTGGGTATCGGTTTCGCTACCGCATGAAAGACTCATTGTTCTACACTTTTTCACTATCAAGCCTTGTGAAACGGACAAAAAACGAGAGCTTTGACACAAGCTCTTCGTAGGGGTTTGTTCATCGTGACACATTGACACCACACATCGTCATGACATAAGTCCCAGCCTCTCGCTCTTTCTTTCTGGACCTTTACACAACCGCCCGATTTCTTCCGATTTACTGTACCCTGACCCAAAGAGTCAGACCACCAAAGATGACTACTGCAACTCCTAAAGGGTCGTGGACCTTCGTCGATTTGCCGGGCGAAGTACGTAACCTCATCTACAAGGAGCTCCGCGACCATGCCATCTTCCGAGCGTCCAAGTCGGCAAGGCGAGAAGGACCTCCCTGCCTAGCTCGAATCAAGATTGGCTACGAAAGCGCAGAACGGCTTTATCCTCTGCCGCCGTATTCTACCGCCACCGAAGCCATTCAGAATGTACGCATCTCGGTCCGTACAAGCGAGAACCTACATCAACTCGAAAATTTTGGCCTGATTGAATACTTTGGCGGCTCCGATATCACCCGCGAGAGCTGCCAGATCACACTAGATCTCACCAATCATCCTGTGTCTGTAGCGAGCCAGTCTAATAAGACACTCTTTCGAGCGCTGAGAACCTTGGTAGGATTTAAGATGGTGATGGTGACGTTATTCGAAATGTATATTGGGAGCTGGGATGACTTCTGCCCCGCTGCGAGCGAGGCGCAGAGAATACGAGAAGAACTGGAGAGAGTGCTTGGGCCAGCCGTATACTCTGACGACATGTCTCGTTGCGTTCTGCAGTTCTACCCTAAAAGTGCGTCCGATCGCGGGGATGGTAGATAGGGCAAGGATGATCAATTTGATCAATTTGAGTATGCATTAGGTACTCCCGTTGCTGGCATTGCGCATAGTAAGACCTCCATATTAGTAGTGTGTCCGACGGATGGGCGTTCAAGAAGGTCTTCTACAGGGCTAATCGAAGTGGCCACCCACGAGGAGAAGTGTATCTCGTTGTTCAATTCTCAGTTTCTGCCGAATTCCGCTGAGGAGCCAGCGCACTGCGAGCTAAGCGATCTCAATAATCAGATTCTCGGCGCATGAGTATCAAAGGTTGCGATTGCTTTTGCAAGTCAAAGGAAACCCTACCCACCCGATCAAACACTAACATCACGTGGTGAATTGTGTGGCTGCATTGATGTCAACTTACGAATAAAATCGTCTTATGAAGCAGATGATGAAAGGGACTCAGCATAACATAGTGTTGTTATTATGGCGCAAGAGATAGAGAGATGATCCTGGAAATCTTCTCCACGCTTTCGTCAGGTATAAACGCGAAATTTTCGATATACACATGCAGCGAGTGCATTAGTGCGAGGATCACCGAATATGAGCGAATTATTTCATACAAGCAACAAAACGATGGGAGGGCGGCTCACAGCGGCTCATCTGGTCTACTGGCATGCAAGTATGGAGATAGTATTCTTTTTGTTGTGGACTATGATGCATTTGACCTTCCTCTGTTTGCTGATCTGATCCTGCGTTTGGATCTAAATCTGCATTGTTACTTTGCTACACATTTCGTCGTTCTTAGAGGAGGGGTCAACGAAAATCAACATCATCATGAAAATGGACTCAAGGTCTATTTACAAGTCGACAAAGTACTCCAAATATCCACGCTCCATCACTATCTCACAACACCCATTCGCCAGCTTTGATTCACAAACGGTCTCATCACAATGACTTTCGACCTCCCGGACCTCCCCAAAACCAGTACCGACCCAACAGTCAAAGAATTTCTGGCGAAGTACTACGGAATCTCCAACCAAGCAGAAAGCCACGACGACTACACCGACCTCTTCAGCTTCGACAGAGAGTTCGCCATGAACGATAAAAGCGCTAAAGGCCGGCAGCGTAGGCCCTACTTCTCACCCCGACCCGAATCCAAACCCATACGCAAACCACACCCAACTTGTCACCGAGAGTTCGACTAATCAAATTTGCCAGATATCCACGCCCTCCGCAAAGTCATCTGGGCGCACGTCCCGGGCTGCGACCACAGCCCTATGCAAATATACACCCATGGCGGTGACCAGATGGACTTGATGGTGCACCGCGATGTGAATTACCCTCCATGCGGGACATTAGAACGGCGAAGATGAAGCTTGTGCAAGACGGAGCTGAGATTAAGGTAGCTTACCATCATATCATTGTTATAAGTGACATCAGCCTCAATCACTCAGCGAAGAGCACGGGCTGACAGTTCTTTGGGACTCGAAAGCGCATCGTATCGGGTTGTCAAAGCAAGTTAAGAATGGTATCCTACTTGTAGAGGGGATGACAAAGTGAAACCTTGTGTATAAGGCTACCCGTAGAACAGACTCTGTCTTTGTACGAGACAACGAAATTATCAACCATTCGAGTTGATGAATACTTGTCTGCACACATGATCGTTCTCGACTTACGAAACGTGATTTTTCACTGTCAAGAGACTCTCAGGCACTGCACGCCACTAACCCGCGCACCACCCCTCCCCCGTCCACAATGACTCGTCACGTTTAGTGCCGGCAAAGTCAGATTCCCAATCCCAATCCCGCTCCTAATCCCAGAATTCGCGTGACTAGGATCATCAGGATAAGCATCCCACCAATGCCGATAGTCAGCCCTCTCCATATGGAGACACGCTTCCTCGAAGAAGTCGGAATTACGCTGAATATTGCCCTTGGTGCTGCCAGCCGGCTGCGCGTTCACTGCCCGTCGGAGACTTTCCACAATCATTTCGCTAGTTTCGGGGTCCATGTCACCGGGGTTGAATTGGTCGTCGGGCCCGTCGGCGTTCCATACTAGGAGGGAGAACAAAGTTGTAGAGGAGGCTACATGTTTTTAGCATGCCTTCCTTACCTGACGGGGTCTGGGGAGAGAGCGTACGAAATTGATCATCGTAATGAGTCGTCGGAGCGGTAACGTAGTCAAGTGTGCGGTCTTAGTTATTGGTAATAAAACCACCCAAGTCTTTCCCCCCAACACAGTGATCGATCAGGTACCCAGCCATTTGACGCACGGCATCTGCAGAGAGTGGGACTTCGGCGAGTTCCTCTTGCGACTTCCCACTGGCTTGGAGTTGTAGCTGGCAGGTTTCTGATCGTCTATCATCAGGGCACATTGAAAAAGTTGCAACTCAAAGCTGACGTACCATATGTCCAAGTATAAGGTAGCACCCATTCCTGTCCAGGCTGTAAATGATTCTACCATTGGACTATAGTATCTCCAGGCGGTAGTCCGCTATCTAGGATACTGAGGGCTACGAGGCAATCGTGTACTGTGGCTTTGGTCTGTCCAAACTCAGGGCCTTGCTGATAGAACGCGTTACAGAAGGAAAAGTCTGGTGAATGTGGGGGATTATGCGTCGGTACCACCGAGAGGTTCATGATCAAAAGTTCGAGTTCATGCTCGAAGTCTCTAAATGGGAAAGGGTAGGTATGACGTCTTTCGTGGCGAGGTTGTTGTCTCCGTGTGGAAAGCTGTGTGTGGCAAGCGGCTGTAGGCGCGTGCTATCTGATACGACGAGGGCTATTTTCAGGAATCCTCCGCGGAACCTATAGGCGCAATGTTTGGCATTACGGATTGGAAGTCCTCAAAACTCGCTTCACCGTAAGCAAGATAATTATGTCCTCTCGTGATAGGTCTATACCTTTTCAACAGCAATAGACCCGTCCATATTTGAATTCCAAGCTGGTGAAGCTAATTGGATTTGGCACCCAATCCGCCTCCAGGACAAAACTACCAGCCTGGAATTTGCTGTTCTGGTACATGTAGGCGGCTATTCGAGACAGGACATTGATTGCGGCAATAGTATCGACAGAAACTGCGCGGGCAAAATTACGACGGCCGATTTCATTGTTCAAGTCTAGTCCAAATATAAAGAAGCCAAACAAAAGACTATTGCAGAACATAGATAATAGAACGTCTTTCGGTAGAAGTTGATTTGGAGAGGTTGGTAGACTAGAGTGAATGACCGGTGAGATCCTGGGGCACTAGAATAGGTAAAAAAAACCTGGCACTCTCGCCCTCTCCTCTTGGACCGCGCCATATTCCAGACCTGAATATTTATCCGTTGTACGAACCAGAGCCGTAAACATCATCCGATCGAAAGACACACTGATCGTTTGTGCCTTCAGTTGTCAAAGCCAAAGCAACCCTACCACCCGTGCTCTTGTAGCTTTCATGATCTCCTTGAAGACCCTGGGGGAGTAGCAGCCAAATTCCCCACTAGTCCCCACTCGCTGTCTTGAATCCCACCAAACGTATGACAAGCAGCCAGAACTCCGTTGATGAGCCGCGTCCAAGTGTCCACCACATATACAACCGTAGTGTACGTCAAGTGTTCCTCTGCCTGAAACAGATTCGACTCGAATTTCACATGCCACCCTTGATCATTCGCAACTTTCTTTATGGGTTTATCGAGTGGATGATCCCCGGGGGCGAGCTAACCGTCACCGCGGGACTTCAGGCGAGAGTTCATGCCCTGCTCCATGATCGCAAGAGTATTGAGGAGGCTGGCTTTATCAACGGGCTAGTTCGGAAAAGAGTCGAGGAAGAAAGTCAGGTCTAGATCGGGGAGGCCAGACCCATGATAATTTCAACGTTGTCCCTGAACCTGGAACGTGGGAGTAGGTTCCAGGAAGAGTGACGTTGAGTGGGTGGGAGGCGTTGAGGGTGGTTTGGAGGAGAGATAGTGGTGGGTCTGTGGGTTGGAGTGCTTGAGGCGGGGGCTGGAGCCGGAGCTGGGACGGCGTGAGTCTGTGCTGCACGATACATTAGCAGTAAGTGTGCACAGAACGCTTGCGTGTACAAGATGCTGTGACGCGCTGTCTCGTAGTGCGTTGTTCATGGAGGAAGTCGAGACTTGGGCGCTGAGTCTTTAGTGTATAGCAAATATCTCCAATCGAGGCTGAGCCCCTTTACATTGCTGCCATCGCCCAGATTGGCGATACGACACGCGACAACGTTGTATTTCGCCATGCCGTTCGGTCGTAAAGCGCGAGTTGTGGTTTGGCAATGAGTTTGAGGTGGGAGAAGATATTGTTATATCGACATCGTGAGCTACAGCCACTCACTGAGTGGATTTAGCGGCGCCGACTCAATCCCCATACTGAGACGGGGAATTCTCGCCGTTACAGTCTAGCCTAATTAGGCTCAGCGCTCAGCCCTGTGTAGAAATACTCAGCAACACCAGTTCCATAGATAATTAATCAACTATTCAACCTCCACCACTGCCTGTTAATAGGTGTGCATTCCAAAGATATGTAAGGCAAGTTCGTACTAACTGATGCCGGCCTTAATGATACGGAGGCCGCTACTTTTGATGTCCAATCAATGGCCCACCGTCATAGCATTTCTTCCGTGCGCACACCGCCAACGACTATCTCAGCTAAGCGGAAAATGTCGTTTCCGTCTTACTTCTCGTGCGTGGGGCGCACGTCCCCTTTCTATTGTTGTTCAGTGTAACATGTTGCCGTCACTGGTTTGGCGCGATTTTGTCAACAAGATGTCCACCTAGTTGCACGTTGAGAAGAACGTATAATATCGCTCATATCTTACGGAGCTCGAAGTCTCACCGCCAGAAGACCTGGCTACGCGTAAGCAATACGAGACCTTGATGTAACAATGGTTTTAGGTATGCAGTGCGACTGCAAGACCAGTACGCTACCATGTCCGTGTCCATGACCATTCACCTATCGAACTCCGCGCGTACTGAAAAATATAACACTAGGAATAAAATCCTGACCGCCTACAGAGCGTCCATGAACAATTTCAACATGCAATCTCGTGCTACATGCGTAATAACGGGATCCATCCTCTTTTCACCCAGGGAGATCTGGACAACATTTTACCGTGAGCACCTGCAGTCAGGAGTAGATGTACGCAGTATTCAAGTAGTGATACAGAATGCCAATATCCTTGGTGCAGCTATCGGTGGTTCGGCGCAGAAATCGCTGAAACAGGTCTGGTGGCAGGGTGGTCCCACTTTTCGTTGATGAGAAGGCTGTACTTCAGCAATGCGAGGTAAGCATGCACCCAATCTATAAGGCGGTAAGCTCTGGTCCGTTACTGACGTGTAGCCCTCTCATGCCGTATGGCCGCGTGATGTGGGCTGACTCCGAATTGCAGGCCGTTCAGTCTCTATGAACAAGTCATCTTGTCTCGTGGTGACTAAAACTGGATGGAGTACATTTACTGGGCAGCAGAAGTAAGATCTCGGCATCCGGTCCTTGCCTTTCAATATCATATAAGAAGCATCCAGGTACCCCAAGTCTTCCTCCATCCTTAAAGTCCAAGTCCTTGCCTCGAGAAACAGATATCCTTATCCAAATTCACACAGCCCAAAGACTTACGAGCAACTTTCCTACCACCTCTCCACGATGAAGCTATCCATCTTCTCAGCCGCTCTGCTCCTCGCAGTCGTTGACATCGCCGCCGCTGCCCCAACTCAGCCCGAGGCACGTCAGACCGGGCTCATAGTCTTGGAAGGAGCGGGGCCGAACCCTCCTTCTTACACCATAAATCCTTCATTCACCTCTGCAGAAAACTTCACAATTGGTAAGCTCCTTACCCTATTATCACTCCTTTGATTTTTGATTGCCATCTTGTGGTCGTATCTTTATTCCCCATTCGAGGCGAGATGTTTTAGCACAAAATTAACCCTTTGCTGACCTTTGTCGAAGACAATCCTTTGAGCGTTTCCCATATCATTGTCAATACTAATGAGGGAACCTGCAACTTCTTTGGCAGCGAAGGCAGCAACACATTCATCGTCGGCCAGGGTGCCGCGGATGTTGGGCCCCCGCAGCCACAGGTAGCAGTAAAATGCTGTGCCTTCTTCTGTAGTGGCTTCCCACAATACTGCTGTGGTGGAAATCCAAACCCGTGAATCTTTGCATGAGGGATGGGTAATTGGCGGGCGATGGCGGAACTTCAACGCTGGTGAGGAATGGAATTGTAGCTCATAATGGCCTTATACGATCTCTTTTGACTTATCGTTTGTGATGTTGGGGTAGCATTCGGTTATAATGAAAACAAATAGATCTCGTTGCTCCCCAAAGAGATAGATCCTGCCACTGAAAGACGTGGCTGCAAGTAAGTGATACATGGCTGATTTCCAAGAATGCCTGTAGTAAGGCAGTAAGAGCACGACCTCGACCCTATCACCTATGAAGAATCACAAACATGCGGGCGTTGGAGAATATAAGGCAGAATTGTAGATTTGGCAAGACGACCTTCATGTATATTAAGGCGAAGATAGCGTCCAATACGGGCTCAAAGATTCCTCACTTCCACCGCTCGACGAGGGTTAAAACAGTCACTGTTAACTAGGCTTCTGGGTTGCTAAAAGATACGCCCTTTATTATGATACTCATTCGGCAGGTTCATGGGCTGTAGCGTTAAGGCCGAGTGTTAGCGTCAGAACTCGACGCTAGGACTTGCTAGCCCAGGTCTAGTGGCAAAAGTAGCGTGATTTCTAATCGACGAAAGTAGACGAAAGCGATGCAGGTAAGCAATTCATGAGAGGTCAGCATGGGATAAGCCTTTGAAGCGGTGTGCCGAGACCTTGATTCCACTGGGGACTTTGGTCTCGTCCCGACTCTGACTTGTAGACCTCTCAGCTGACTTGGGTAAGCCACCAAGGCGTGCTATGTCTAGCGGTGAGTGAACTGACCGCATCGGGGATCCGAATTCTAATTAGAGTCACTGAATTCCCCCCCAAAACAAATTCCCACAAGCCCTCGCTTTCCCTCGAAAATCACTAAACTGAGTTCGCCTCTCTTGCATCGAGAAATTTTCTTCTTGAGCCAAATCTAAATACCCAAAGCACCCACTATCCACTGCCTTATATCCATTGGAATCAAGTCACATAATGATAGGAGAGGCAAGCGTCTACTGTTGTAATAGATCACCTCCAGCACTGCCCCCTCAATAAGTCCTACCTACCTCTCCTTGAAGCGGTTCTGTTCTATCATGTGCTGTTGAGGATGACGTCCCTCAGGTACCTCGACCATATCTGCCTCTCCACATGAGTCCATCCACAGTGGTCTGTAGGCACGGGCTCATCCCCATACCAGCGTTTGTGTCTACCAGTACTGCCCACAATGACTGTAACGGTGTCAATTGGTAATTCCTTCAGCTTCTACACGTCCTATTCTCTCCACCTTCCAGATCATGAAAAGTCCCATATATGCGTTCGCTAGGGTAGATTGGCTCCTCGCATTAAGACGTTTGGTCTGCGCTAATCTGCACTTTTATCAAACCTCGTAATCTTTGCGACATGAGGTATAATACGGCATTCCACGCGTCTTCATCAGACTTGATGTGAATGGTTATGTCGAGGTGGACCCTGCGAATCGCTTAGATAATGAGCCCTAGTAAAGCGAGCATAAATTGGCGCAGTGAATTTGGGCTGTCAAACCCAAAGGTCTTGGTGGCGTAGAAGACATTTCTTGCTTTGCAATAGATCTACCTGCAGCTGCGCAGAATGTTCAGCTCCAACTTCGGCAGGGATTCTGCGAGCTATCGTTCTTGCAAAAGAGATCGTCCTTGCAAAAGACTGCATTCTTTGTGACAATGGGTGTATCTAGCTATCATAAAAGCTCCTGAAGCATCGAATTTTCGCTAAATCTGTACCCCGGGGAGATTTCCGCGGCAGGGAAAGAAAAAGAAGGCCTGACATCTACAAGGTTATGTTCTCCGAGCGAGGGTAGCCACACCGGTAGTCGATGCACGAATGGAGGAATTGCGCGCCTAGCACATATTCGTAGATCAAGTTCTTCACCTCCGCGGGCAATCGAAGCAAGGGCGATGAAATATTGACGTTGGCACTGAACAGTATTAGTTGGGATTGTTCAAGTCAGAAGGAAGTGATATACAACCCACATTATCTGAGTGGTCTTAAGTGACCGAGGGATGTCATTCTCCGTATCAACATTAGTCCGGATCGTATTACGTAGCTCCATGTTTGGTATCTTGATTAGTGCAAACATTGGGGAAGACTCGACGGTGATTCGGCTAAAAGGAGTATTCGAGGCTGCTGATATGTCATTAGGTGTTTGAGAAGTGACGGCATGCGAAGATATTCTGTGTCGAAGACTGGGTGCTGAAATTTTTGTTGTGCGTAATGCTGGGATTCCCACAATTTTCCCTCCAACGGCGGAGTATCCATGAAGCACACCTTCTGCATGATCTAGGATAACGATCCCCGTGCGTCTCAGCCGCCTCAACAACATCCCTGATCTCCTTATCTTCCTGCTGAGTCAATTTGACATTCAGAACCCCCATATTATCCTCAAGGCATTTGATCAGCTTAGCCCTAGGTATTTGACCTTGCCAACTCTGAGAATGGTGATTAAAACGCATATAACGGGAGTAAAAGGAGAGATATACTTGACAGCATCGGCCATAGTGCTTGATAATAGTCTCGATTGGGACTATACCGTCTAGGCGAAGGCTAGGATTATTACTCGGCCATTTCGCTTGGTACAATATGGAGCAGCGGTCTAGCCCGAAATTAAGACCAGCATTTATTTTTATTTCGTATAGCAAAAAGTACCCACTACTGTCACAGATCAACATGATCGACCCCGAGCCTCTCGAGACTAATATCGATGGCAGTGCGGGATGTATCTGGATCATTCCGGAAGATGCGACCACCATTAGGTGTCCCTTTCACCGCAAACTTCGTACATAGAAAGACCTTGATCCTACCTAATCAAGCACCAGGATTTGGAGGTGAGTCTGACATACCTCGTCACGCTTCCCAGTTCGCTTAAACCATTTACCAATCAGTTCTTCGTTGTCACAAAGTTTCCAAACACTCACTTCTACAGTATCCCAGAATTCACATCCAAGATTATACACCCCGTCAAGGATCTCGAAACGCTCCTCGTCCGGCCGATCATGCCGTATAGGATCCCTTTTCGACTACCGTAAGCCCCTGATATTTTTCAATATTTGTCACTGATAGCAAAGGCGGGAGCGAGGAGGAGTCAGTCATACAACTCAAGCCCATTGCACCGTAGCCGAGGGCGGTGACTTGGGGTCCGTTCTTGCCTAGTTGGCGGGTAGGTAGTTGGGGAGCCATGTTCAGTAGATGGTCATTCGATGATGATGCCTGGTCTAGGGGAATCCGAATTTTGAAGACGAATTTTTGATAAGGAAAGGCTGCTTATATATACACCTAAACGGAGTATTTCGAGGGATACTCCGGCATTAATCCGGGTGCTGTCTCGGAGCTCCGCGTCCAGAAGAGTGAGATGGGGGGCTCTGCTCGCCCCGCGAAGAAAGTCAATCTCATATCTGCTCCTGTACTACCCGAATTCTTTCTCTTCTAAGGAGGTCTATGAAGGGCGTACAGTACTGCGCATGCTTCTTCACCCTTCTGTTCTGACCTATCAACACCGTCCCAGGTACCCCTGCTAGCAAGGCTTGGTGGGCCAATTACTAGACATCAAATTGCATTAGATCGCACTGCGCCACTCCAGCTCGATGGCAGTGTAACAGCCTTATGCCGTCTTTCAAGAATGAATTTTCTCATTCCTTCCTACCATATCAGCATGGACTATACAGTATTTGGCCACACTGATTTCACCCTAGACTCGCCATAAGTCATGGAGCCAGTATCAGCTGCTAGCAGCGTCATCAGTATCGTCTCATTGGCCATCCAATTGGCGGACAAAGTCCAGCAGCTGCATGATTTCTGGCAGTCTTTCAAGCAGGCACCAGCCGAGATCGAGCAAATCACGGATGATCTAGATACTTTCCGAGAAATCATCAAGGTGGGGGCCAGAACAAGCGCTGGGCACGACCCATTATTACACAAGACGCTACAAAGATGCAACGTTAGGATAGATGAGCTACGAGGGCTAGTAGAGAAGCTAGAGCCGGGCTTTGCATCGCAGAGGAGAGTAGTCAGACAATGGAGTGCGTTCAAGATGGTCTTGGAGAAGAAAATTATCCAGCAATTCCAGGCCGCCATCACGGAGACCAAGCTAGACCTGGTACTCGTCAGGCAGAATATGACAGAGTAAGTTGAAGTACATGTTTTCCAATGCTTTGGCCTCCACTAATCACGGCTAGCCATACAATCGAAAAGAGACACACTCAACTGACACAGAACATTGGTTCGATAAGCACGAACCAATCGAGTATAATTACTACTTGCACCTCCGTTGAATCTGAGGTCAAAGACAGTAGCAAGCACATGGCCAATGTGTATTCCGAGCTGCGAAAAATCGCCAAACAGAATGAAGTGCAGGCCAGGCTTTCCGTTGGAGATATGGCAAAGGGTGCTCTAGAAGAGATGATTCAACGAACGATGCAGCAAGTTCTCGAGGATTCAAATTTATCGGAAAGGGTGCAGTCGCTCAAACCTGAGGAAATCAAGCCTCAGAAGAACACGTTGTTGGAAATCACAAAGGATGCTAAAGAATCTGGCACGCACTATGCGAAGCCAGCAAAATAATATGCAGCCAATGAGGAAAGTATCGCCAACGACCCGCCAAAGCGTACTCGCATGACAGCTGTCGAGTCTCGTGAGGGAGTGTATGAGTGTTTGCTGGGCACCATGACCTGGAGATCACGAGCGATTCGAACGACGCACCTGGACTACGAAATCAAGAATGACAGGCTGGAAACGAACATTCGTTGGAAGCCAGCTTCTTGGTTGTTAAGGCGCTCTATGAGTCTTAAAATTATGCGGGCAACATCTGGTTGGACGTATAGGTTCAATCCCTGCCAAATAGTGCCCGATGGGTCTCTTATATTCACGTATTGTAAAAGCGGGAACATTGCCGGGATACAAGACCTCTTCAGTCGTGGTATCGCATCGCCGTTTGATATCGACTCCGAGAGCACAACGCCTTTGCATGTAAGAGCTCCTGTCCCTGCAACGTAGTACAAATATTGATGATTCATAGTATGCTGCAGCCTGTTGTCGCCATACCTTGTGTGACATATTAATCTAGTCGGGAGCTGGTGTTGATGCTATAGATCGGTTTGGGCGGTATTGATCCTCGTCGTAGCTCATGTTCAACTGCGCTAAGCTGACACGGTTTGTACAGGTCACCTCTGACAATAGTTGGTAAACATAGCCGCCGTCGTATAACGGCGGACGAACTCATTGATACCAATCGCACGCTGCTATCACTGGGACAGGCGGACACGACTTTGCTGATAATCGAGACAGCCAGCGTGTTCACTTACCCACATATTGATTGCGCAGATTATTTTGAAGCTCTAGTCTGGCTGCTCAAACAGGAACACGTACATTTTGATCCCAATCAACGTATGGCTGGCTTGACTCCCCTGATGATCATCGCCCGAAATATTTGGGCGCCGCAGAAGAAACTTGTTCTACTTAACCTACTAGTCCAGGCTGGTGCTGATGTTGATGTACGAGCAGATGGGCGGTACGGGTGTTTCATAAAGGGGAGTGCTCTCCACATGATCATATCGCTAGAACAGAGGTACTTCAAGCACTGGCATAAAGCTTTTGACGCGATACAGCCATTGACAACGCGCCTTCTGGAAGTCGGAGCGGATCCGCACCTCGTCGATACTGACGGCCACACACCAACATCTTTAGCAACGATGACTTCGCCTGTAACCTTTATGCATTGGCGCCAGGTAGTGCATGACCGCGGCTTTGTCGAAGACTTCATAAAGACGGACCTAGAAACCCGCTCGTTCTTATATCGCAGCGGTTGGAGCGAACGTGCTTTGAAGGCAGCCTTTTACATCGACTTTGCGCCAATTGACCTCTCCAGATATCGACAGAAGCTTGCATGGGACAGGTATAGAAGCTGGAATGAGCGGCCCCTTCTTCGAGATTTACAGCCATGGTGGTACGATCTCTTGGAGCTCATCAGATCCGGGAAGAAGCCCATTCCACCACTCCGGAGAGGATGGCATAAGATTACATGCTGCAACGGAAGTGTCTGCTATGTCCACAGACCTTCTGGCAGAGTCCGATCGAAAAGGCCACGAAGCCTACTTTTATCCAATCTGAGGTCGGAAAGGTCTCAAGAGAGATACAAGCAAGGAAAGATCGTGATCGAGGCAGAAGACCCAACGAAGTCTGAGACGCAGAGTACTGAGGAACAGTACGCCGATCAACAGGAGACTGCCTACAACTATTCCTTCATATCCGGCGAAACAGATGAGGACTTCGAGGACAAAGACAGTAATTCCGAGGACACCGACGACGACTCCGAGGACGAGGCTGACTCAGATGAAGACGAGTCCGATGACAGCCTGAGCGAACCTGACTTGAGCGAAGGCCAGGAGCCGGACTCCACAGAGTCCGAGGCAAGCGAGGATTTTGAAGACGCTGTCGAGATGTTTGGATCCAGATTCCGGTGATCAGATATACATGTACTAAACATCCTCGGATATACCTTTGCGCCGTTCTTCAACTCCGCTAGGAATCGTTAGTAGTTATTATTAACCCTTCAATTTCCACTCTCGAATACTAAACTCTATAGTATACTTACTCCTCTTCCCTCTCTCCCCTCTCGCCCCTCTCGCCCCCCTTGCCCTCTTACCCTCTTACCCTCTTACCCTCTTGCCCTCTTACCCTCTTACCTCTCATCGCCCAGCCTCTCCCCTCTCCCCTCTCCCCTCTCCCCTCT